>Ga0325347_100148_pt1 | contig 13974 bp, 5 predicted proteins | sample WT_ome_11_FD_205709 | JGI IMG/M metagenome (GOLD analysis project Ga0325347, IMG submission 205709) | Metatranscriptome of lab enriched sorghum-adapted microbial communities from California, United States - WT_Day2_8 (Metagenome... ...
AGGGGGCGGTGGATTTCATCTATGGTCCGGCAATCGCCTACTTCGATCGATGCACGTTGTTCCTGACGCGCTCGGGAGGATACATCACAGCGGCCAGCACTCCACAGGATCAGGAAGTTGGCCTGGTCTTCAGCAATTGCCGGATCGTCGGCTATCCATGGGTGGAGAATGTCTACTTCGGGCGTCCCTGGCGGGAATACGCCAATGATGTGTTCCTCCATACGTGGATTGATGAAGGCAAGATCCATCTGGCGGGTTGGCACAACTGGGGCAGTCCGGACAAGGAGAAGACGGCCAGGTATATGGAATACGGCAGTTATGGGCCTGGCGCCAATATCCGCTATCGAGCCAAATGGACGAAGCAGTTAAGCCGTGAGGAAGCCGTCAGGTATACACCGGAGTACGTTCTGGGAGGACAGGACGGATGGGCGCCCTATAAATGATTAATGACGTTAACAATATAGGCAGGAACCGTGTTAGTTGGGGGGAATCCGATGCGTCACGTTTATCGATTCGCTGCGGCACTTGGCATGATCATTGCTGTACTGATGCTGGTCCATGATGAGCAGCTGGTGGCAGCAGCGATCAAGTATCATCCGGAGAAAGTGCCGTTCCTGAAGGCACAGTATGTCAGCGGCAATCTGGAGGATGATATCCGCCGGGCGGACCATGTGATCAGTTGGCAGCTGGATCATGGCGGCTGGAACAAGAACAGCGCAGAGCTGTTCTTGTCCAGACCATGGGATGGGCAGGAAGATCGATCGACCTGGAAGGCAGGCGATGTTCAGCTTGGCACGATTGACAACCATGCAACTAACGATGAGATTCTGTTTCTCGCGTTGATCTATCGGGAGACAGGAGAGGCGAAATACAAGGAAGCAGCCGTGAAGGGGATCGATTTTCTCCTCAACATGCAGTATGAGAGCGGCGGTTGGCCGCAAGTGTATCCGGCCAGCGGCAGTTACAGTGACTATGTGACGTTCAACGATTCCGCGATGATCCGCACGATGCAGGTGCTGCGGCTGTTCGCCGAAGGAGAATATCCGTTTGATACGGATATAACGGACGCGGAGCGGGTGGAACGCACGCAAGCGGCGCTGGAACGCGGTCTCGACTACATCCTGAAATCGCAGATTATCGTGGACGGCTATCCGACTGCCTGGTGCGCGCAGCATGATCCGTTCACGTACGAGCCACGTGAAGGCCGCAGCTATGAGCATCCGTCCATCTCCGGTTCGGAATCGGTCGGTATCGTGGAGTATCTGCTGTCGCTGCCTGATCCGTCGGATGACGTGAAGCGGGCGATCGTCGGCGCGCTGCGCTGGTTCGACAAGGTCAAGCTAGAAGGGCTGACGTTTGTTTCGGGCGATCCGAACGGCGCTTATTTCTATTACGATCCTGATGGTGTGATCTGGTATCGCTTCTATGAGATCGAGACGTTCGAGCCGATCTTCTCCGGACGGTTGGGGATCACGCACAATTTCCACCAATTGGAGCAAAGCGCGAGGGATGGGTATCGTTGGGCAGGTGACTGGGCGAAAGATCTGATTCAGTTGAAAGATGAGTTGCCGTATTACAAGGACATCAGTTACCAGTTGGATGTTGAACGGTACCAGGCGATCAAACAGGCGAAGGCTGAAGCCAGTACGGGAGAGGAGGTGAATCTTGCAGAGGAAGCGAATGACGACCGTGCTGCAGATACTGAACCTGCGGAGACGAATGGTTCGGATTCTGCCGGGGCGATGGATAACACGTCCGGCAGTTCCGATTCTATGCAATCCGCTTCCGAAGGTTCGGCATCGGGCAGCATCAGTCGGGGGAATATCCTGCTTACGGTTGTTATTTCGGTAGTGAGCGCGCTTGTGATGTTCGGGTTCGGCTTGCTTATCGGTATGAAAAGGAAACCAATGTGGGGTAAATGGTCGGCTGGTCGATAGGAGAATTGCTTGCACAACATACACATACCAGGGGGAATGACAGATGGAGACTCTGATCAACACCAATATCTTGAAGGAGTTTGACAGCTTGTTCGTTGGTTTCTACGACTGGTTGGCCGGACAATACGATCATCGTACAGGCGGCTTCTATTACGCGCGCAGTTCGTTCGATATGGAAGATTTCGAACCTGATATTGAATCGGCCAAGATGGGCCTCAATATAGTGGAGCGCGCGGGCCTGTTGGAAGATATGCCGCAGGCGGTGCGCGAGAAGATGATTCGTTTCATCCAAAACAAACAGGACCCGAAGGATGGTTTTTTCTACGACAAGGATCCGAACATGCGGCATGATGAAGTGATGGTGATGCGCGCGTTTGGTTTTGCGATGGGCGCACTCAGAACACTGGGAGCAGAACCGTTGTATCCGCTGCCTGACGGCATCCATACGGCACCGGATTATCTTGCTACACCGGAAACTTACCTGGAATGGCTGAAAAGCGTCGATCTGCGCAACAGCTGGCGGGGTTGCGATCTGCTCGGCACGCCGAACCATCACCTGCTCCGCATGGAGGAAAGCAAACGCAAACCATATATTGAAACCGCTTACCGATATTTTACATCTATCCAGGATCCGGAAACGGGACTGTGGGGCGGCGGCAATCTGTATATCCGCATATCCGGCACGTTCAAGCTGCGCAGCTTCTTCCGCGCTTTCTGCTTGCCGGTGCCGAATGTTGACCGCATCTACCGGTCACTGCTGACATGCCTCAGAACCGAAGAAGCGATGGATATGTGCTGGGTGCGCAATCCGATGGATCTGCTGAACTCTTTTCGCGGTGAACTTGACATCCCTGAACAGGAGCGGGAAGAGTTCCTGCGAATCACTTGTGACAACTTGCGCCGCTTCCTGAAGCCGGACGGCGGCTTCTCGCGCGAGGTGCTGCATTCGCCGCCAGCGCCGAATGTCGCCCAGGTGAAGGAAGGCGAATATTATCCGTACATGCCTAAGGCGGTGCCGATCGGCAAAGGCCTTGTGGAAGGCGACATGAATGCAGGCACGCAAGCGCTGTTGATACGCAATATCGCTTACAGGTTGTTCAATTTGGATCCTCAACCGCTGAATCAATATACCGGCGGGTTCTGGGACAAGGTGAATTGGAGATAAGGCGCCGGGAGACTGATGGTGCGGTTGGCGATAGTGCCAACGATAAGGCAGCAGCGTGATATTAATCAAACTGAGGGCGATGAGAATCAGCAGCAGTGTTAGCAGACAGCGGACTACATGCTGGTGTTAACAGCTCAACTTTCGCAGTATGAAATCGGCAAACAAGCCTTGATGTAGTTGGGCAAAGCAGCAATCCATTGCTGGAGTTGACGTTGAATCAGAGTCGAAAGCTTTTTTCCTGCTTTTGTTGCGATTTCGTTGATCAGATCGAGCAGTTGCTGCAAGGCGATCGCCCAGTCCAACGTGCCAACTTCGTCGCACAACACATAAAACAGGCCGCCGAACGAGCGGGCATCCGTACTTTGCCGATGCTGCCAGGCCAGCAGAATATAACGGGAAAACACAATGGTCGTATGGCTAATCAGCAAATCATAGGAGCGGCCTTGAAACTCCTTCTGTAAACGAAGCAGCGACTTGGTGCACTTGAAGAAGACCTCAATGTCCCAGCGGATCGCATAAATACGAATGACGTCCTCCACGGAGAGGGAAAGATCCGTCGTCAGCACTGCGAGCCATTCGTTCTTCTTCGTGCGATGACGGACGAATACTACGTGAACCGGTATGCCGGAGGCAAGCTCGGTTCGAATCGAACGAAGGATGCCTCGTTTCTTGCTTTGCACCGGAGACGCTGCCGCATATAGTTCTTTTAACGACAGCTTCCGGCCTTGAACAAGGAAACGCTTATTGTCGTTCTTGACCATGCCGATCACATGGAGCCCACGGGATGTGATTTCCCCAATGAGGGGGGCGTGCGTGAACCAACTGTCCATCAAGACATAGGAGGCCGTGGCTCCCGCGGCAAGCGCGCGATCCAACATCGAAACAATCACTTGCGGAGCCGACAAGAGTGCTTCTTGACGTCGCTTATAGCCGTTCGTCCGTTTGTCGATCTTCTCACTCATGCCGTTAATGGCAGATTTGCTGGAACTGAGCAGCGCGAAGTCCAGCGGCAGGAAAGTATGGCCGTCGGACCATCCCATGGTGAGCATGCGAAAGCCCTTGTAATAAGCGCCGGTAGCATGATCTTTGAATCTGGCCAGCAACTCGACGGCTTTGCTGCGGTTGCGCTCGAACATCGAATCGTCAACGATGAAGACGGTGTCCCGATTTGCCGACGTAAGAACGTTGACCTTCTGCACTGTTGCGATGCTGAGCGACGTCAGAAAACGACGCCAGGCAAAGCCTGCATGGTTGAGGAAACGATAGACGGCATCCTTGCCGGGAAAGGAGTCGCCCTTGCTGCTCTCAAGCAGTCGAAACCAATTCTTCTGGTGAAACAGAAGGACAAAGACGAGTTGAAACAGCCGAGCACAGCTAAAGCCAAAACGCTTACGGAATCCGGCTTGTTGAAGATGTTTCATCACTTTCAGTTCTTGAAAAGCGGGCTTTAATTCGTTAGGCAGTTGATTCAGGTCGGGCTGATGATCTATCATGATGGAAGACACCTCTTCTGTCTGGTAGTGGAAGTCGTTACTCTCACTTTACCAAACGAAGCGGTGTTTTTCTATTTTGGCAAGCTGGCTAATCAGCAGACCCTAAGCCCGCTCCACAATTGGTTTTACATTGATTTTCTAGGTGCGAAAGTTGAGTTAACAGGACAACAAGACAGTGGCACGCGTGATACAGACTTGCGATTGCGCGGAATCAATATGGTGAGCGCGTGCCACGAACCGGCTATAGTGTGACATCAGCACCTTGCTTGAGAGGAGGTGATGATTATCGACTTGCCGGGAGGATCCTAATGAACAGCCAGGATCCAGCTTTCATTGAAAACCAAATAGGGAGGATTACCGAGAAATGAGGAAAGTGGCAACATTCATCATGATTGTCTCCATGCTTTTGTCGTTGTTTCCAACTGCTGCATGGTCATTGGATAGCGCCACGGATGAGTCCGCGCCTTTGCCAGCGTTTCCCGGTGCAGAAGGAGGTGGTATGTATACTACAGGAGGAAGAGGAGGCGATGTCTACGAAGTAACGACACTCGCCGACTCCGGCCCCGGTTCGCTTCGTGAAGGGGTCGCAAGGAGCAATACGACGATTGTGTTTAGAGTCGGAGGAACGATCTATCTGGAATCTCCGCTCAAGATCACGGGGTCGAACCTGACGATCGCCGGACAGACGGCTCCTGGTGAAGGAATCACCGTAGCCGGTTATGATACGTCGATCTCAGGGGATAACATCATCATCCGCTATATGCGTTTCAGGCTCGGCGACCTGCATATCACCGAAGCGGACGCATTCGGCGGCCGTTATCATAAGAACATCATCATCGACCATTGCTCGTTCAGTTGGTCTGTTGATGAAGTGTTGAGCCTGTATGTGAATGATAACACGACCGTCCAATGGTCGATCATCTCTGAGAGCATGACGATGACGACCCATCAGAAGGGCAGACATGGCTACGGCGGGATCTGGGGCGGCAATTACGCAACCTTCCATCACAACCTGATCGTCCATAATGTCAGCCGCAACCCGAGGTTTGCCGGCACCGCAGGCGAGACGGTGGAATTTTACAACAACGTGATCTACAACTGGGGTTTCTTCTCAGCCTATGGCGGTGAAGAAGGCAGTTACAATATTCGCAACAACTATTATAAGTTCGGGCCGAATACGAATTATTCCGCGCGCAGTCTGGTGTTTGTCGATGTGAGCGCAAACGCGCGCATGTTCCTCGATGGCAACTATGTGGACGGTTACCCTGATGTAACGGCGGACAACTGGAAAGGGACGCGTTCCATCGCCGATCTGGCAGCGAAGTTAACCGCTCCGATCCAAACGCCGTATTCGGTTGAACCGGAACCGGCCATCACCGCATACGAACGCGTGCTGGAAGAAGCGGGAGCGACTCTGCCGAGAAGAGATGCGATCGATGCGCGAGTCGTGCAGGAAGTGGAAGAGCGCGGCGGCGGACATATCAACTCCGTGCGTGAGATCGGCGGTTACCTGACGTTCGAGACCGTCAAGTCGACCATCACGGACAACGACCATGACGGCATGCCGGACGATTGGGAACTGGCGCAAGGGCTGGATCCCGCCAACCCGGATGACCGCAATAACATCCATGAATCGGGTTACACGTATCTGGAGGTCTATCTGAACGGCATCACGGGCAACGGCTCGAAGAACCCAAGCGTCAAAATCACATCGCCGCAGAATCATCTGATCGCAAACGAAGGTGACGATGTCGTGATCACCGCCGAAGCGGCAGACTCGGACGGCGAAGTGGCGAAGGTCCTGTTCTTCGTGAATGATCAGCAGATCGGCGAAGATGACGCTGCCCCATACTCCGTCGTATGGGAGAACGTGCCGGACGGCACCTATTATCTGACGGCCCGCGCGATTGATGATACGGGCACCTCGACGCAGTCCAGCAGTATCGCCGTGCACGTCAACAAGCCGGGCAGCATCGATCCATGGCAGGCTGCGGACATCGGATCTCCGGGCATAGCCGGTCATACGCAGCTTAACGGTTCAGTATCCGATCTTGTGGTGAAGTCGGCAGGCGACATCGGAGGCAACCAGGACAACTTCCAATATGCGTATCGGACGCTCAGCGGCAACGGCGAGATCATCGCCCGCGTGGAACAGGTTGAAGCGGTTGACGACGGCGCCGAAGCCGGACTCATGATCCGTTCCAGCTTGAACGACGATGCACGGTTTGTGGCCATCATGATCCCTTATGTCAAGTACGGCCAGAAGAGCATGGTGCTGAAGAGACTGACGGATGGCGCCAATGTGGTGGAGAAGGAGCCGGAGACGTTCATATCCACGCCGTATTGGCTGAAACTGGCGCGTCTCGGCAACGAGATCACGGCGCTCGCCTCGCCCGATGGCCAGGAGTGGACGGTGGTTGACAGGGTGACGCTGCCGCTTGGTGAAACCGCATATTTCGGCCTGGCGGCGGATGCCTCCAAGGGTGATAATGATGCGGAAAGGTACAATGCTTCCATATTCTCCAATGTTGCTGTCCAAGCCCTGCATGAAGATTACCCGACATCGCCGACGAGCGTTCAGGCCACACCGGGCGAAAAATCGGTTACCTTGACCTGGAGTGCCGTGTCAACAGCGGCCACTTACCACGTGTATCGAGGTGAGAATCCGGGCGGGCCGTATGAATTGGTTACGACGGTTAACGCGCTCTATTACACCGATACAGGCCTCGTCACCGGCAAAACTTACTTCTACGTCATCACGGCAGAGAACTCTCATGGCGAGAGCTTCCATTCGGATGAAGTGTCGGCGGTACCTGAAGGGATACCGGATATCATCTATTACGTCAACGATGACTTTGAAAACGTGGAGATCGGTGAGACGCCAAGCGATTATGCGCAGGACCCATCACTTTCAGATGAATTCAAGCTCATCGTGGTGGAACAACTTACCCTATCGACCGGCAATGACTCCGACAAGGTGTTGATGCTGTATGATATCGGAAGCAAAAATCTGGTCATGACACGCAGTTTCACGCCGCAGAAGGAAAGCTTCATCGTGGAATTCGACGTCACAGCACAGAGTTGGCCGGGCACGTCCACGGTGATGGAACTGAAGAATGCTGCCAACAACAAAACAGCTCTGTCCATCCAGCTTCGAAACCCGGATAATCAAGGGAATACCTTTGTTCGCGCGGTGAGCAGCACATGGTACAAACTGGCCAATGTGCCTCAGCCCAACCGTTGGTATCATTTTAAACTTGTGGTGAACGTACCAGGCCAGACGGTGGATATCTATATTGATAACGAATTGGTCGAAGATGATGCCCCGCTTCAAACGAATCTCTCATCGGAAGGCATCGGCCTGCTCTATGCGAAAACTCCGGGGTCCGGCAAAGGAACGATGTACTTCGACAACATCAAAGTTTACGTGGAGCCCGTGCCAAGTCCAAACGGACTTGCGGCATCGCCGGGCAACGGCATGGTGCAACTGGAATGGCTCGCGGTTGACGGGGCAGCTACCTATACGGTGAAGCGCAGCGAGACGGATGGCGGACCTTATACGACGATCGCCAACGGCATTACCGAAACGTTCTATATTGACGATACCGTTGTGAACGGAGTGACTTACTATTATGTGGTTACCGCCACCGGTCCGTTGGGAGAAAGCGGCCCGTCCAATCAGGCCGCTGTTACTCCGTCGGAAGACGCGGTGAAACCGGAAGCGCCGGCGGGTTTGGCGGCAACGCAACGCAATGCGCAGATAGACCTGGAATGGAATCCGGTGGACAAGGCGCTCTATTATACGGTGAAACGCAGCCTGCAAGAAGAAGGACCTTATCAAGTGATTGCTGCCAGCATCAGCGGCACGTCTTACCGTGATGGCGGATTGGATAACGACACCGCTCACTACTACGTCGTCTCGGCCACAAGCATCGGCGGTGAAGGGGACATTTCAGCTCCGGTGCTGGCTGTGCCCAGGGATCACCTGACAACGCCTGCCGTGACGGCCTCCATAACTTCCAATGGCGGCGTGATCCTTGCTTGGAATGCGGTCGAAGGGGCCGAATATTACCGGATCGAGCGCGCCGATCATCCTGAAGGCCCATATTCCACTATTGCGGACATGCTGGAGGGAACGGCTTATTTGGATGCGGACCTGAGAGACCGTACGCCGTACTATTATAAGGTAACAGCATATAACGCTTATGCCAGCAGTTTAGCGTCCGAAGTGACCGGCATCCGCGCGGCGGCCGCCGGCCAATATCCGGATGCCCCAACCGGTCTTGAAGCCATTCCCGGAGACGGCGAGGTTGAACTGACCTGGCAACCGGTGACAGGCGCAACTTCCTATAATGTAAGGCGCAGTGAATCGCCGGATGGACCGTTCGCCGAAGTCGCCAGCGGAGTGACAAATCCGGCATACACGGATACCGGGCTGGTGAATGGAACTCCATATTATTATCTGGTCACCGCAGTCAATGAGTATGGGGAGAGCGCTTCATCGGTCACCGTTCGCGAAGTCCCGGCGACGGTGATCACAGTAGCCGCTGACGGCAGCGGACAGTACACGCGTGTTCAAGACGCGGTCAATGCCGTCCCGGATAACAGTTCCATGCCAACGATCATCAAGATCAAGAATGGCATCTACCGGGAGAAGATCCTTGTCTCGAAGACGAAGAAAAACCTCCGCATCATCGGCGAGGACAGGGATAACACGATCCTGGTATACGGAGATTCCGCAAGCACCATCGGTGAGGACGGCAAAGAGCTTGGCACATCGGGAAGTTACAGCTTCCGTGTCGAAGCGGACGACTTTACCGCCGAACATCTGACCATTCAGAACGATGCCGGCATCAATGCAGGCCAGGCGGTTGCCATGTATGCGAGCGCCAACCGGCTCGTGTTCAGGGATGTCAGGTTCCTTGGCCATCAGGATACGTTGTATGCGCACGGCGGCAGTCAATATTATGTGGACTGTTACATCGAAGGAACCGTGGACTTTATCTTCGGCGGCGCTGCAGCTGTTTTCTATAACAGCACCATCCACAGTGTCGGCGGCGGTTATGTAACGGCTGCGTCAACTGCTGACAATCAATATGGATATGTGTTCTATAACAGCCGGATCACGGCCAATCCGGGAGTTACGGGTGTCGCATTGGGCAGACCATGGAGGCCGTATTCGAACGTCATCTTCATCAACAGTTATCTCAGCGAACATATCTCGCCAACAGGCTGGAATAACTGGGGCAATGCGGAGAATGAGAAGACGGCGCGCTACGGAGAGTTTGCAAGCTATGGTCCGGGAGCCAACGCGAAGAGCAGGTTCAGCTGGACAAAGCAACTTACATTGGAAGAAGCCATGAATTATCTGCCGGAAGTTGTGCTGGCCGCAAGTGACGGCTGGAATCCGGCCGCTATCGTGCCGATGGCGGACAGCAACACCGAGCTGGCCCAATTGTCGGTGAACGGCGTGCGGCTTGCGAAATTCCATGCCAAGACACGTCAATATGTGGTGATATTGGAGGACGCAAACACCATCCCGGTCGTTTCGGCTCAGGCTTTGTCCGACAAGTCGACGGTGCTCGTCGATCAGGCGTCTGCCGTACCTGGTACGGCGGTGGTACGCGTAACCGCGCAGGATGGAAGCGTCGGTACGTACGTGGTTACATTCGAGCTTGTGCCTGACACCACGCCGCCAGTCATCACCCTGGTGGGCGATGCGTTGATCCAAGTGGCGTACGGCGCCGAGTTCAAAGATCCGGGCGCAACGGCAACCGATGATCGCGATGGAGATATTACCGGCAGGATCGTTGTAACGGTCTCGAGCAGCGTCTATGGCTTAACGGCGATCGACACAACGGTGCCCGATACCTACACGATCCATTACAACGTCACCGACACAGCAGGCAACCGTGCTGTTGAGGTGACGCGGACGGTTATTGTACTGGAGCAGGTTGTGCCGGAGCCTGAACCGCCAACGCCAGCACCTGACACCACACCGCCTGTCATCACTCTGTTGGGCAATCCGGTGATCTATGTGACGTACGGCGCCGAGTTCAAAGATCCGGGCGCAACGGCAACCGATGACCGCGACGGAGATCTCACCCAAGAAATCGTCGTCACTGTCACCAGCAGCGTGTATGGCATGACGGAGATTAACACGAAGGTACCCGGCACCTATACGATCCATTACAATGTAAGCGACAAAGCTGGCAACCATGCGCAAGAGGTGACCCGTACGGTTATCGTTGGAGCGCCGCCTTCGTATGACCCCGCGCCGTCACAACCGGCAACGGAAACGGGAGCGGACGAAACGGTGCAGTTTGTCCGCAAGGAAGACCTGATCCGGGAAGAGGGCCGTTACCTGCTGAAGGTGGAGGAAGACAAGGAAGCGGTGCTTCTGCCTGCCGATATCCTCGATCTGATCGGTGACAGCAGCCTGACCATCCAGAGCGGCGAACTGTCGATTGAGCTGAGCACAGATCTCTTGCAAAGCCTGCTCGCTGAGAGCGGATTGCCGGCGGAAGATGGGGCGAGGATCAAACTGTCGGTCGCTGCAGTCGATGAAGATGAGGCCCAATCCCTGATTCAGGATGCGAACGGCAACCTGCCGGGCAATGTAAACGTCTCTGCTGCAGGTCCGGTCTATCGTTTCCAACTGTCGGTCGTGACAGAGGATGGCGAAATTAACGTTTCCAACTTCAAGGAACCGCTCACGCTGTACTTCCCGCTCGATGAAGGTGCGAATCCGGACCTGGCGGGGGTATATTACATCACGCCGGAAGGCGAACTGGAATACATCGGCGGGACGGTCATTGATGGTGTGGTGGTCGTTCAGATCAACCATTTCAGTCACTATGCCGTGCTTGAATACCATGCGGAGTTCAGTGATGTGAACAGCTCGCGTTGGGCGGCGGAAGTGATCAAGAAGCTGGCTGCCAAACACATCGTCAAAGGTGTTTCTGCCGACAGGTTCACCCCGGAAGGCATGGTGACGAGAGCGGAATTAGTGACGCTGATCACGAGAGCGCTGGGGTTAACCGCTGATGTGCCGGCGAAGTTCACGGATGTTCCCGCCGATGCCTGGTATGCCGATGCGGTTGCAGCAGCTTATCAGGCGGGGATCGTCAAGGGGCGGAGCGACACGGTGTTCGATCCTTCCGGCAAGATCATTCGCGAAGAGATGGCGATCATGATCCTGCGGGCTTATGAATACGCAACGGGCGAAGACGTTCAGGCGCCAAATTACACGCCGTTCATCGACTTTGCTTTAGTCAGTGAGTGGGCAACTGATGCGGTTCGGGCCGCACGTTTCGCCGGACTCATCCAGGGCAAGGGCGATGGCATCTTTGCTCCGCAAGAGTATATGACGCGGGCAGAAGCCGCACAGATCATTTGGAACCTGTTAACCAAGCTAAATTAACCCCTTTGTACGGAAGAAGGGCATCGGACCGGTGTCTGGACCGGTGTCCTTCCATGCCGTACGGCACAGGCTATATCAACCGATTGAATGAAGTTTATCAGGCAACAAACATTCTGGAACTAACGATACCGAACAACCATCATGACAAACAGGGGAGAAGAACAATGAGCATACGCAACGAGAACATTAGCGGCGATCTGGGCAACGGTACTTACCTGAATCCTGTGCTGCGGGGGAACTATGCAGACCCGTCGATCATCCGGGTCGGAGAAGACTATTATATGGTGAATACTTCCTACCAATACGTGCCGGGGCTGATCGTCTGGCATTCGCTCGACCTGGTCAACTGGGAACCTGTCGGCGCCGTTCTGCACCAGTGCAACGGCAATGTCTGGGCTCCGGATATCACGTATCATAACGGCCTGTTCTATGTATATTTTCCTGCGGACGGGACGAACTGGGTCTCGTATGCCGAGGATCCGAGAGGTCCCTGGAGCAAACCGGTGGATCTTGGCACGCGCTTCATCGATCCCGGACATGTGGTTGGGCCGGATGGCAAGCGTTACTTGCATCTGTCTGACGGACATATGGTCCAGCTCGCCGATGACGGTCTGTCGGTCGTTGGTGAAGTGAAGAAGGTGTATGATCCGTGGAGATACCCGGATGACTGGGAGGTAGAGGCGTTCAGCCCGGAAGGTCCGAAACTGCTTCGCAAGGATGGATATTATTATATGATCATCGCCGTGGGCGGCACTGCCGGGCCTGCTACGAGCCATATGGTCGCAGCTTCCAGATCGCGGACGCCATGGGGCCCCTGGGAGCATTCCCCGTACAATCCGATCATTCGCACATGGAGCCGGGAGGAGCGCTGGTGGTCGCAAGGTCATGGATCGCTCATCGATACGCCCGAAGGTCGTTGGTATATGATCTATCATGCGTATGAAGGAGGCTTCCATACGCTGGGCAGGCATACGATGCTGGTGCCGATCGAGTGGACGGCGGACGGCTGGTTCAAGGTGCCGGACGGCGTACAGCCTGATCAGCCTCTGCCGATGCCGCGGCAGGTTGCTGAGAAGGTGCATTATGGCATGCCGCAGCAGGATCGCTTCACGGGGCTTGGCTTACATTGGCAACGGCTTCGCGATGCTGGCCGCGAACGGTTCCGCGTGCAGGACGGTTGTCTGGTGATTGATGGACGGATGGAGGGCGAGGACTCGCCGATATTGTATATGACTGGTCATCGCTCATACGAAGCGGAAGCGGAAGTATCGGTATCAGGAGAGGCGGAAGCATTATTCCTGTTGTACTATGACAAGCATACCTATCTTGGACTGGGACTGAACACTTCGGGCGTTCGCCATCTCCGCAATTTCAAGTCCTACCGCCGAATGGCTTGCCCGGGCGGCAGGGTGCGATTGCGGATACGCAACGACAACCACATCGTTTCCTTCTATTATCAAGGGCAAGATGGCGTGTGGGTGAAGTACGACAAGGTCGTCGAAGCGTCCGGATTCCATCACAATACCTTCGGCGGGTTCCTGAGTCTGCGCATCGGCCTGGATGCGGTGGGCAGCGGACAGGCTTTCGTACACTCTTTCTCGTATAGACCATTGTAAACAACCGAACATTGAACTTGATTGTAGTTGACTCATTTTACTGGTGTACATGATCTGCAGCCTAACACCATAAAGTAAAATAAGGTAAATTATGGGCTAATAAAAGTGGCTCAAAACCGAATTCAGTGCTTGACGGATTAGACCGGGGCTGAAAATGGAAAAACATCTGCAATTCCTGTAATGTTGTAAGTCCGTACAAACAACAAAGCGTATGGGAGTGGAAAGAAGCGTTTACGACCTGGTACGACTGCTCCCCCAGCTTTGCCGTCGCGAAACGGGGATTCGAGCGATGGTGTGAGCAAGGCGACCAGATCAACCACGCCGCTGTCCGAAGTACCCT
>Ga0325347_100149_pt1 | contig 13953 bp, 17 predicted proteins | sample WT_ome_11_FD_205709 | JGI IMG/M metagenome (GOLD analysis project Ga0325347, IMG submission 205709) | Metatranscriptome of lab enriched sorghum-adapted microbial communities from California, United States - WT_Day2_8 (Metagenome... ...
GTATGATCCCGCCGCCATTCAGGAAAAATACGGGCTGAAACCGCATCAGATCATCGATCTGAAAGGGCTTATGGGCGATGCGTCGGACAATATTCCGGGCGTTCCCGGCATCGGGGCACAAAACGGCGGAAATTTTCCCATCACCGTCGAGGGAGGTGTTCCGGTGGTTGTCAACGCGGTGTTTCAGGGAGGTGGTGTGAGGGCGATCGGGCTGGTGGGGGCCGTTCACGCCGCGGAACGGCGCGGATTCCGGTTCGCCCGGGTGGCCGGAACGTCATCCGGATCGATCGTTGCCGCGTTTTTGGCGGCGGGCTATACCGCGGCGGAAATGAAAGAGATCATTTTGCAGACCCCGTTCGCATCGTTTCTCCGCAAATCGTGGCTCATGCGCTTCAAATTCGTCGGCCCGGCCGCCCGGTTGCTGATCAAAAAAGGTCTGTATTCCGGCGACCGCCTGGAACAGTGGGCGCACGACGCCTTGCTGAAAAAAGGCGTGCGCACGTTCGGCGACCTGAAGCCGAACCAACTGAGAATTATCGCTTCCGATATTTCGCGCGGCCGGCTGCTCGTGCTTCCGGACGATGTCGCGCAATACGGCATCGACCCGAAGCGTTTTCTGGTGTCGCGGGCGATCCGCATGTCGACGTCGATTCCGTACTTTTTCGATCCGGTGATCATCCGCCTTCCGGCCGGAGCGCGATCGGGAACATCGTTTGCCGACCAGTTCATCCACATTGTCGACGGCGGTCTGCTGAGCAATTTTCCGCTGTGGCTGTTCGACGAGAAGGAGCCGACGGGGAAAGAGCCGGGGAAAAAAGCGCAGAAGCCGATCCCGACGATCGGATTTCAGCTCGTCGGACGCAAAGCGAACCGGCCGCACCGCATCGTCGGGCCGCTCTCCATGTTCCAGGCGCTGTTTTCGACGATGATGGAGGCGCACGACGAGCGGTACATCGAGTCGCACAACCGCTTCCGCACCGTCAAAATTCCGACGGTGGGCGTTCACGTGACGCAATTTGACATCGACCGGGAAACGAGCCTAAAGCTGTTTGAATCGGGGAGACAGGCGGCCGAACAGTTTTTTGATCATTGGTCGCTGGAACAATACGTGGATCAGTACACGCATTTTTTACGTGAAGGGAAAATCCCGGGTTAGTGAAATTTGGGCCTCTCCTCCGGCGGATCTCCCTTTTTGCCCGGAATAACACGAAAAGCGGCGCGCTGTTTCTTGCGCCGCTTTTGCTTTGCGAGAGCGGCCCTGTATTTGTAGGCGTCGCTTTTGCGCGAAAACCGTCCGAGCCACCGCTCGGGAGGAAACTTGTACAGAAAAAAGACGATGCCGAACACGGCGGCGGGGATCAGCAGCACGAGCGGGTTGATCAGAAGCTGGCGCACCAGTCCGACGGCGCACAGGACGATGATCACGATCGCGGCATACGAAAGGCGTTTGTTCATCGCTCGCCACCTCAGACAACGAGTCCGTTGCGGTCATACTTGCTGTCGAGCTCCCGCATGCGCTGGAAGGAGGCGATCGAAACCTCCACCTGCTTATCGTCCGGTTCCCGCGTCGTCAGCTTTTGCAGCCACAGGCCGGGATAACCGAGGTAGCGCAGGACCGGGACGTCGCGCAGCGAGTTCGTGAAGCGAAGCACTTCATAGGAAGCGCCGATGATGACCGGCAGGAAAATGATCCGCTGCAACAGCCGTTCCCACAGGTTGTCGTAGCTGAAAAACGAATAGACGACGACGCCGACGATGACGGTGAAGACGATAAAGCTGCTGCCGCAGCGGTAATGCAGCGTGTTGAATTTTTGCACGTTGGCGACCGTCAGCTCCACCCCGGCCTCGTAGGCGCTGATCACTTTGTGCTCGGCGCCGTGGTACTGAAACAGCCGCTTGATCATCGGTGTTAAGGAAATCGCGAAAATGTATGCGATGAGCAGCGCGATTTTGATCAGTCCTTCGATCAGATTGTGCAAAATCTGGTTCTCGAACAGATGCTGGAACAAAAATTGCTCGATGATCGTCGGGACGAGGGTGAACGCGAACTTGCCGAACAGAAACGACAGCACGCCGACCGCGGCCACTCCCATGAGGATCGAGAGGTTGCCCAGCGCCCCGGATTTCTTTTGCCCCGGCGCCTTTTGCGCCGGATTGTCCGATTCCTCCTCCCCGGCGAACATTTCCGCGGAAAAATTCAGATGCTGCGCGCCTTTTGCGCTCGCTTCGATGATGGCGACGATGCCGCGCACAAACGGGATTTTTTTAAGGATGGACACCCATCGGATTTCTTTTTTGGGAACTTCAAAAAAACGGATTTCGTCGTTCTTCAGGCGGACCGCCGTCACGTGAACCGAACGGCCGGCAAACATGACTCCTTCGATGACGGCCTGGCCGCCGTACACGGCGTTCTGGGACATCGGCATCACCTTTCGATTCGGTAAAATGTTAGCTTTTGTCGCTCATTTTATTTTAACGAAATTCGCCCCCGTTTGCCACCCCGCCGCTTTTCCTCCCCCAATCGCCCTGTGTTGATAACGTCCGTCCGCCGGGCGCATACTAGAGCGAGCAAAAAAAGTTTCTCAACCGGGATGGGTTTATGGTAAAATGACTTATTGTCAAAACCGTGTTTCATGCAGGGGCGTTCCAAATGAAAAAAGTGCTCGTCATCAACGGACCGAATTTGAACATGCTGGGCGTCCGCGAGCCCGGCGTCTACGGCGCGGCGACGCTGGCCGAAATCGAGCAGCGGTTGCGGGAACTGGCCCGCCGGCTACATATTGCGCTGGAGACGTTTCAATCGAACCATGAAGGCGCGATCATCGACCGGATTCATCAGGCGCACGGCGCGGCGGACGGCATCCTGATCAATCCCGGGGCGCTCACCCACTACAGCTACGCGGTGCGCGATGCGATTGCCGCCGTCGGCCTGCCGGCGGTCGAAGTGCACATGTCGAACATACATAAGCGCGAAACGTTCCGCCATACCTCGGTCGTCGCCCCCGTCGCGGTCGGGCAGATCGCGGGGTTTGGCGCTTACAGCTACGAGCTTGGTTTGTTGGCGTTGCACAATTTGATGGAAGGAAAGGGTGATGGGGGTGCAGGAGGCGGAGCGTAACCGTTTGAAACGGCTGAGAGATGCGATGCGAGCGCGGGGGCTGGATGCCGTTTTCGTCGCCAGCGATGTGAATCGCCGTTACCTGACCGGTTTTACCGGTACTTCGGGATACGTGCTCGTCACGGCCGACCGCGCCTATTTGCTCACCGATTTTCGCTATATGGAACAGGCCGCCGCGCAGGCGACCGCCTACGAGGTCGTCCGGCATGCAGCGAATGTCGGCGAGACGGTGTCGGAGCTTCTCAAGAAGCTGGGAATCCGGCGCCTCGGCTTCGAACAGGACGGCCTCACGTACGGCGATTACCAAAGTTATGCCGGACAATGGACGGGCATCGAACTGGTGCCGACGAAAAATTTGGTCGAAGAGCTGCGCATGGTGAAAGACGCGGGGGAACTGTCGGTGATGCGCGAGGCCGCCGCGTTGGCCGACGCGGCATTCCGTCATATTTTGGGCAAGCTTGCGCCCGGCGTGACGGAGCGGGAGATCGCGCTGGAGCTCGAATGGCACATGCGCCAAAACGGCGCGTCCGCCGTTTCGTTTCAGACGATCGTCGCATCCGGCGAACGTTCGGCGTTGCCGCACGGGGTGGCCGGCGAGCGTCCGCTCGGCAAGGGCGAATTCGTCACCCTCGATTTCGGCGCGTACTATAAAGGGTATTGCTCCGACTTGACGCGCACGGTCGTGCTCGGCAAGGCGACGGACAGGCAAAAGGAAATTTACGGGATCGTGCTGGAAGCGCAGCAGCATGCGCTCGCCAGCCTCAAACCGGGCATGTCCGGCAAGGAAGGCGACGCGCTTGCCCGGAACGTGATCGCCGGGCACGGTTACGGCGAACATTTCGGGCACGGAACCGGTCACGGGCTCGGCATGGAAATCCACGAAGCGCCCCGGCTGTCGCAGACGAGCGATGCCGTGCTGCGCCCGGGCATGGTCGTGACGGTCGAACCGGGGATCTATATTTCCGGTTTCGGCGGCGTTCGAATCGAGGACGACGTCGTCATCACCGAAACGGGAGCGGAACGGTTGACCCATTCCCCGAAAGAGCTGATCGAGATCGATTGACGGCCGGGAACCGCAAATTTTTAGGAGGGAACTTTTGTGATTTCAGTGAACGATTTTAAAACGGGACTGACCATCGAAGTCGACAACGAAATCTTCACCGTGTTGGAATTCCAGCACGTCAAACCGGGCAAGGGAGCGGCGTTCGTCCGTTCGAAGCTGAAAAATTTGCGCAACGGCAACATCGTGGAACGCACGTTCCGCGCCGGCGAGAATGTCGGGCGCGCGCACGTGGAACACCGCGAGATGCAATATTTGTACGCCAGCGGCAACGAGCACACGTTCATGGATACGGAAACGTACGACCAGATTTCGATCCCCGCGTCCCAACTCGAATGGGAGCTGAAGTTTCTGAAAGAGAACGCGCTCGTCAACATCGTCATTTACCAGGGAGAAATTTTGGGCATCAACTTGCCGAACAGCATCGAGCTGAAAGTCGTGGAAACCGAGCCGGGCGTCAAGGGGAACACCGCGACGGGCGCGACGAAGAACGCCAAGCTGGAAACCGGCCTCGTCGTGCAGGTGCCGCTGTTTATCAACGAAGGGGACGTGCTGTTGATCGACACGCGCGACGGCAAATACATCTCCCGCGCTTAATGCGCGCAATCCGTTTTTACAACATGAAGCGAATCATTGGGAGTGGATTTCTTTGTCTCTGATCGTCATGAAATTCGGAGGCAGTTCCGTGGGCGACGCGGACCGCATCAAACGCGTCGCGCAGCGGGTGCTGGACAGAGCGCGGGAAGGCCATCGTCTGGTCGTCGTCGTCTCCGCCATGGGCGATACGACCGACGATCTGATCGATTTGTCCCGGCAGGTTGTGGAAAGTTCTCCTTCGGCGCGGGAGATGGATATGCTGCTGTCGACGGGCGAACAGGTGTCCATCGCCCTTTTGGCGATGGCGATTCGCAGTTTGGGCGGCGAAGCCGTATCGTACACCGGTTGGCAAGCCGGCATTTTCACGGAGCCGAATCACGGCAAGGCGCGCATTACGGATATTCGGCCGCACAGGGTGCTGGAATCGCTCGAACAGGGGAAAATCGTCGTCGTCGCCGGCTTCCAGGGAATGACCGAAGCGGGCGAAATCACCACGCTCGGACGCGGCGGTTCCGATACGACGGCGGTGGCGCTGGCGGCGGCGCTGGAGGCCGACCTTTGCGAAATTTACACCGATGTGGACGGCGTCTATTCGACCGATCCCCGCATCGTCAAAAACGCCCGCAAGCTGAACGAAATTTCTTACGACGAAATGCTGGAGCTGGCCAATCTGGGCGCGGCGGTGCTGCATCCGCGCGCGGTGGAATACGCCAAGCACTACAACGTCAATCTCGTCGTCCGCTCCAGCTTCAATACCCGTGAAGGAACGCGTGTGAAGGAGGAAGCCGTCATGGAACAAGGCATCGCCGTCCGCGGCATAGCCTATGACAAAAATGTGGCGAGAATCAGCATCCTGGGAGTCGTCGAGAAGCCGGGACAATTGGCCAAAGTATTTTCCGCTCTGGCCGCCGAGCGCATCGACGTCGACATCATCGTGCAAAGCGGCGTGACGGACGGCCGCGCGGACGTCTCCTTCACCGTTTCGCTCAGCGATGCGGAGCGCGCCATGCAGGTCATCGAGCGCATCCGCGACGATGTCGGATACCGCGAAGCGACGTCGCAAACCGGTCTGGTCAAAGTGTCGATCGTCGGCGCCGGCATGGTCAGCAACCCCGGCGTCGCCGCGCGCATGTTCGAGGTCATCTCCTCGCTCGGCGTGTCGATCAACATGGTCAGCACGTCGGAAATCAAGGTGTCGTGCGTCATCGACGCCGAGCGGCTGAACGACGTCGTGCGGGCGCTGCACACCGCCTACGACCTGGATACCGACGAGCAGGCGTTCGTCGGCGGTCCGGCGGAACGGCGGTAATGCGCCGTTGAAAAGTCCGGTGAAATCGTCCTGAACAAACATCGGGATTTTAAAATTACAATTTTTGGAAAATGAATTGCGCGATTTTCAATAGCAGCGCCGTAATTCCCGCGGCCATCAGCGGTCCGACGGGGATGCCGCGCAGGAAAACAATGCCGAAGATCGAACCGATCACGAGACCCGCAATGAGCTGCGGGTCTATTTTTAACAGTTCGAGACCTTTTCCGTTCATGTACGTGGCGATCGCGCCGCCGGCGACGGCGATGAGCCCCGGCCAGCTGGTGAATACGGCCAAAATGTCCTTGTGGCTGATTTTTTCCGTGGCGAACGGGACGAGCACGCCCATCGTCAGAAAAAGAAGCCCCAGTTCCAGACCCCTTCTCTCCACCGTCGGCAAATACCGCTCCAGATGGATCAGTTTGATGACGAGCAGAATGCAGGCGGCGGTCGTAATAATGTGCGATCGTCCGATCAGACCGACCACGATCAGCGCAAGCAACAGCAAATCACCGTTCATCGGGAAACTGTTCATCGGTTAAACCCCTGTCCTCATCGGCGTTCAATACAGTGTATGAGGACAGGGGTCTTTTAGAACAGAGCCTTCAGGGACATCGCGGGGCAGAGCGGGCGTCGGCCGCTCCCGCCGCCGCGCATGAAAACGTATCCGACCTCAGTCCGCGGCGCAGCGCTTCGAGCGCGATCACGTCCTGCGGCGGAACATTGCCGATGTTGATATCCGTTCCGAGCTTTTTCATCAAATGCACTTGCTGCGCTTTTTGCGGTGCTTCCCACATCAGCACATGCCGGTTCGGAATGTGCCGCGCGATGCGCTCCACCAGTTCGTCGTTGCACTCGCCGTTGTCGTCGTAAATGCCGACGCCGGTCCCCGATTCCCGTCCTTCGATCGTCACGAGACTCGATCCGAATTCCAGATCCAGCATGATCGTATTGACGAGCTCCGGCAGCTCGATGGTCGATCCCCTGCTTTTTTTGCCGTATTCCGTGATCACCGTCAAATTTTCCTCCACGGCGCGCGCGATCAGCCGGTTGCGCAGCCCCCTGCCGAAGTCGATCGTGCCGTTGGAAATTTCGATGCCGTTGAAGCCGAGCTCGATGACCCTGTCGAAATAATCGTCGATCACCCCCTGTGAGATCGCCACCTCCAGAAACGTCCCCCCCGGGTAAATGCAAATGCCGTTCGCCTTCGCCCGTTCGATTTTTTCGCGCAAAAGCTTTTCCGGATAAAGCGGGGAAGTCCCGAAGCCGATTTTCAGCATGTCGATGTAAGGCGCCGCCGATTCCAGCAAGTCTTCAAAGGCGCGAAAGCCCAAGCCTTTATCGATCACCATCGTCAGCCCTTCCGTCCGCGGTTTGCCGGTTCTTCGGCCGGACGGATCGGCCAGCCGGGGGTGCCAATCCCGCCGGTGTGTTGCTTCCATATTCAATCTCCTCGCTGTATGGAATGGTAAATAAGGTTCGGGTTTATCATATGCATTTGCGGATGCCGATGATCATGACCTAAAACCGGACGTGCCCGCATAGATTGGAGACGAGCGGAAAGCCGGTTGCAAAGGAGGTGAACGGTTTGTTTGACAAAATCGTGATGAGCATGGCGACGGTGCGTGTCATCTCCGGCTGCATCGAAATTACCGCGGCGCTCCTTATGCTTCGTCTGAATCAGGTCGACAAGGCGCTTCTCGTCAATTCCGGGTTGGCCGTCGTCGGGCCGATCGTGCTGCTCTCCACGACGGCGCTCGGGCTCGTCGGACTGGCCGACAAATTGTCGTTCGGAAGGCTGTTTTGGGTATTTGTCGGCGTCGCCATCATCTTCATCGGCGTTTTGAAAAAATAGTCGTCCGGGCGTCGGCGCCGGCAAGCCGCATGCGGGCTTTCCATAAGCGTTTGCGGGAAATTCTGCACGATATTGCGGCGATATTGCGGTCACATTGCAGTCATATTCGGGGGGGCCAAGCCATACATATGTTGTAAACGGCCGGACAACCATCGCGAAGAACACCGCCGCAACAACCGGCGCGGCAACCGCCGCGACAATCGGCGCAAAAATCGCCGCGAACACCGCCGCAACAACCTGCGCCGCAATCGCCTCGAACATCGGCGCCACAACCGAAGCGACAACCGCCGCGTCGACGCGACACGCCGAATCATCGCCGTAACCGCCCGCGCGACGCGAACGCTCCGGTCAAACCGGACAGGGGGTGAGCACGTGGATCCGTCCATTTTGGCCATTTTGCCGCCGTCCCTGCGCGGAATTGTGGGCAACTTGCCGGAAGAAGCCGCCGCGCTGCTGGAGGAAATTCGCATCCGCGAAATCCGACCGCTGGAAGTGGTGCTGCGCGGAACTTCCCGCTTCGTGAGCCCGCAGGGCCGGCTTGTCGCCGAAGCCGCGCAGGCTTACCGGCCGACCCGGGAAGACTGCCGCAAGTTGCTCGAGCTGTTGACGAATTACTCCGTCTACAGTTTCGACGAACAGTTGCGCAGCGGGTATATCACCGTGCCCGGCGGCCATCGGGTCGGACTGGCCGGGCGCATCGTCATGGAGGACAACCGGGTGAAGCTGTTCAAGGAAGTGGCCGGCTTCAACGTGCGCGTTGCGCGGCAGGTGCTCGGGGCGGGGCAAGCTGTGCTTCCCCATTTGCTTGAACCCGGCACCCGGCTGCCGTACCATACGCTGATCATCTCGCCGCCGCGGCAGGGAAAGACGACGCTGATCCGCGATCTCGCGCGGCTGATCAGCGGCGGCGGGCCGGCGCCCAACGGTGCGGGCGCGGCGCAGCGGGGGCTTAAGGTCGGCATCGTCGACGAGCGCTCGGAAATCGCCGCCTGCGAGAAAGGCGTGCCGCGCTTCGACCTGGGACCGCGAACGGATGTGCTGGACGGCTGTCCGAAAGCGGTCGGCATGATGATGATGATCCGCTCGATGTCGCCGGATGTGCTGATCGCCGACGAAATCGGCCGGCCGGAGGACGCCGAGGCGATTCGGGAAGCGCTGCATGCGGGCGTCCGCGTCATCGCCACCGCGCACGGTGCCGATCTGGCCGACGTCCGGCAGCGGCCGATTTTGCGGGAACTGATCCGGGATGCGGTGTTTTCACGCTACGTGGTGCTTGGCGGAGAGCGAGGTGCCGGCACGCTGAAGGCGATCTGCGACGGCAGGGGCGAGCCTATCCGGCTTGGCGAATGGGCGGGGACGGGCAGCCCGTGAAAAGCGCCGGGCGGCGGACCGCCTGCGGATGAACCGCCATCGCGGCGCCGAAGGAGGGATCGCATTGCTGAAATTCGTCGGAGCTCTGCTCGTGCTTCTGGCCGGGACGCTGTTCGGTTTTTTCCAGGCGCAGCAATTGTCCCGCCGGCCGAAGCAGATCCGCCAGCTCATCCTGGCGCTCGGGCGGCTGGAGACGGAAATCGCGTACGGTTTCACCCATCTGCCGGATGCGCTGACGGCTTTGAGCCGGCAGTCCGCCGAACCGCTGTCCCGCATGTTCGGACAGATGGCCGATCAACTGAACGCGGCGGCCGGCCGGTCGGTGAATGAAATATGGCAAGCGGCGGTTCGCGACGGGTGGAAGCTCACTTCGATGAAAGAGGCGGAGAAAGAAATCATGTTGCAGCTTGGGGTCACGCTGGGGCAGACCGACCGCGAGGATCAGGTGAAGCATCTCCGCCTCGGCGTCGCGCAATTGCAGGCGGAGGAGGAACTGGCCCGGGACGAGCAAAAGCGCTACGAAAAAATGTGGAAAAGCCTCGGCGTTCTTTCCGGCGCCCTCGTCGTCATCCTCATTTACTGAGCGAAGCGGCGAAATGCGGGAGGAAAGACCGCAGGCGGAAATTTTGCGGGAAATGTTTGAGGTGCCGACCCATGAACATTGATGTGAGTGCCATTTTTCAAATTGCCGGAATCGGCATCATCGTCGCCATGATCCATACCGTCCTCAAGCAGATGGGCAAGGAGGATATGGCTCACTGGGCCACCCTGATCGGATTCGTGATCGTGATGATTATGGTTTTGAGCAGGCTCGACGTCTTGTTCCGCGAAATCAAGACCATTTTTTTGTTCCAGTAGGTGAGGTCGGGTGGAGATCGTCCAGATCGCGGGCCTCGGGCTCATTGCCGCCGTGCTGTCGCTGGTCGTCCGGGAACAAAAACCGCTGTTCTCGTTTTTGTTGGCAGCCTTCACCGGCATCGTCATATTCCTGTTTCTCATCGGCAAAATCAGCGGGATTATCGGGATGCTCGAAGAGCTGGCCCGCCACTCGGGCGTCAATATGGTGTTTCTGAAAACAATTCTGAAAATCATCGGCATTGCCTACATCGCCGAGTTCAGCGCGCAGATCATCCGGGATGCCGGCCAGGAAGCGATCGCCGCCAAGGTGGAGCTTTCCGGCAAAGTGTTGATCATGGTGATGGCCATTCCGATCATTTCCGTGATCGTCGAAACGGTGATCAAGCTCCTGCCCGCCTAAAACGGAATCCCGGAGGTGGTGACCCATGTGCCGGCCGCAGCGACGGAATCCGCGGCGGCAGCCGATCCGGAAACCGCTGTCGCTTACGCGAGGCGCTTCGCAGCGGATCGCCCTGCTCATCCTGCTCTTGTTCGCGTTCGCCCAAGCGGCCGCCGCGGCGCCGGTCGACCCGCTCGTCCAAGAACAGGCGGGGCAATTGCCGATCGACCCGGTGGAACAATACTGGAACAAACTGATGAAAGAGTACGGCGGATATTTTCCCGAGAACGAAACCCCGAGCTTCATGGAACTGCTTCTTTCCGGCGGCGGATTCCATCCGCTGACCGTCGTCAAGGGGATTGTCGCCTACTTTTTTCACGAGGTGATTCATAACGGCAAGCTGCTGGCGACGATCGTCATTTTGACCGTCTTCAGCGTGCTTCTGGAAACGCTGCAGAGCGCCTTTGAAAAAAACGCCGTCAGCAAAGTGGCCTACGCGATCTCCTACATGGTGCTGATGATCATCGCGATCAACAGCTTCAGCGTGGCGATCGGCTACGCCAAGTCGGCCATTCAGGGCATGATCGATTTCATGATCGCCGTGATCCCGCTGCTTCTGGCGCTTCTCGCCTCAACCGGCAGCGTCGCGACCGTCAGCGTCATGCACCCGATCATCATCTTCATGATTCATGCCGTGGGCACATTTATTTATCTGGTCATTTTTCCGCTGTTGTTCTTTTCGACGATTTTGCACATCGTCAGTTCCTTGAGCGACAAGTACAAAGTGACGAGGCTCGCCAATTTGCTGCGAAATATCAGCTCTGCGTTGCTCGGGCTGTTCATTACGATTTTTCTCGCCGTGCTTTCCATCCAGGGAGCGACACGGGCGGTCACCGACGGAGTGACGATCCGCACGGCCAAGTACATCACCGGAACGTTCGTGCCGATCGTCGGCCGGATGTTCGTCGAGGCTTCCGATACCGTCATCACCGCATCGCTGCTCGTCAAAAACGCCGTCGGTCTGGCGGGGGTCATCATTCTGCTGTTGCTTTCGGCTTTTCCGGCGATCAAAATTTTGACGCTGGCGTTCATTTACAATGTGTCGTCCGCCGCGCTGCAGCCGTTGGGCGACAATCCGCTCGTCTCCTGCCTCGGAACGATCGGCAAAAACCTGATCTACGTGTTCGCCGCGCTGGCCGTCGTCGGACTGATGTTTTTTTTCGCCATCACGATCCTGATCGCCGCCGGCAATGTCGCGGTCATGATCCGGTAATTTGCGCCGCTTGCGGAGGTGGTCGCCTTGATGGAGTGGCTGGGCGGTTGGCTGAAAACGATCATCATGATCATCTTGCTTGCGACGTTCGCGGACCTGCTGTTGCCGAACCACTCGATGCAGCGCTACGTCAAAATGGCGGTCAGCCTGCTGATCGTCATGACGCTGATCTCGCCGCTCTTCGAGCTGTTTCAGAAAAACTGGGATATCGGCAAACTGCTGGACGAAGCGGAGCGGCGGCAGTCGAATCTGTCCCTTGTGCCGGGAGCCGGCGCCACCGCCGCCTCGCTGGAGGCGATTTTACAGGAAAGCCGCAAGTTGGCGGCCAAAAGCGAAGAGCAGGCGAAGCGGCTGATGGAAGAGCAGGTCGCCGCGCGGATCCGGCAGCAGATCGAAGCCGACGGGAACCCGGTGCGCGAAGTGAAGGTGGAAACCGCCATCGACGGACAGGGTCGGCCGGAAATCCGCAAGGTCCAGGTGCTGCTACCGCCGAAGGAGACGCTGACAGCGGCCGGCGCGGCGGGGGAGAGCGGGCGGCCGGACCGGCGGAAGGAGCCGTCCTCGTTCCCGCTCGTCATCGAGCCTGTGCAACCGGTGCTCATCGAGATCGGCCCAATCGATCTGCGGGCGGCGCGCGAGGCGGCCGCCGGAGACGGCACGGACGCGGAAACGGATCGACTGCGGGACGAAATCAGGCAAATCATCCATCGGGAATGGCAGGTGCCTCTAGGGCAAATCGAGGTCTTGTTCGCATGAAAAGAGGTGGAACCCGTGGGCAAGCTGTGGCAATGGTTGGCGGACGCCGCAAGCGGCGGTCCCGGCGGAGCGGACCGACTCAAGTCGCTGCGCTGGCTGCTCGTTCTCGGATTGATCGGCGCGGCGCTGATGATTTTGAATTCGTTCCTCCAGGTCAAAGAACCGGAGCCGGAGGAACAATCGGCGGCCTTCTCCCCCCCGGAACGTGAGGCGTTCGGCGGCGGAGGGGGCGGGGATCGTTCCAAATTTCGCGATTACGAGCAGGCATACGAAAGCCGCATGCGCGACATTTTGCAAAACATCGTCGGCGTCGGCGAAGTCGAAGTGATGGTGACGATCGATTCGACGGAAGAGATGTACGTCGAGAAAAACACGAAAGATACGCAGCAGGTGACGGGAGAAAAAGATACGAACGGGGCAACCCGCAACATCACGGAAGTTACGCGCAGCGGCGAAGTCGTCCTGTACCAGGTGTCCGGGGGACAGCAGCCGCTCGTGTTGAAATACATCAAGCCGAAGATCAGGGGGGTGGTCGTCGTCGCCAGAGGAGCGGAGAACGTTACGGTCAAACGGATGATTACCGAAGCCGTTGAGCGGGGGCTGGATGTGCCGCCTCACCGGATTTCCGTCTTGCCGCGAAAACAGTAGCGAAACTTCTTCCGGATCGTCCATCCGGACTTTAAAAATTCAAGGGAGGAAATGGAAATGAATTCCAAAAGGCAAACCGTCTGGCTCGTCTCCATGTTGAGTTTGATGGTCGTATTATCCGCATATTACTTGTTTACGGAGGACACCGGCCAGTTCGACATGACGACGGGGGATTTTGAAGGCGAGGACATCATCGTCGATACGCACGAAATGCCGCCGTCCGCGGACGGGAACAATGCGGCGCCGGCGGGCCGGGAAGAAGGGCAAACCGACAAGGAGACGATGGCTTCCGCCGGCGGACAAGCGAAAACGGATGCTCAGGTGATCCAGCAGTTGCAAAACCAGGCGAAGTCGGGAGCGGACTTTTTCGAAGCGGAGCTGTTGAAGCGCAACGAACAACTCTCCAGGCAGACCGAGCAGCTGATGAAGGTGATCACCGACGCCAAGGCTTCCTCGGACGCGGTGATGCAGGCGACGCGGGAGATGAATCTCATTCAGGAACAGCAGACGAAAATCAGCAATCTGGAGGACGCATTGGCGAAAGATTTCCGCCACGCCATCGTCACCCGGGAAGGAAGCGACAAATGGAAGGTGATCGTGCAGAGCGACAAGCTGGAGAAAAGCCAGGTCGTCAGCATCATCGACCGGGCGATCGACGAGCTGGGCATCGGACAAAATCAGATTTCCGTGCAATACGTGCCGTAAAATGGCGCAAAACCCGGCGTCACGGAC
>Ga0325347_100155_pt1 | contig 13767 bp, 10 predicted proteins | sample WT_ome_11_FD_205709 | JGI IMG/M metagenome (GOLD analysis project Ga0325347, IMG submission 205709) | Metatranscriptome of lab enriched sorghum-adapted microbial communities from California, United States - WT_Day2_8 (Metagenome... ...
CAAAGATATGACTATACACAAGAGATGTGCTATGTACAATGATGCGCAGAAGATGTACAATGGATGTGTTGTTGTCTTTTGCCAATCGCAGAAATTTGGTATAATTTCGGTAATAATGTAACCGCGAATGATGGCAAGGGGAGAGACTGCCCGGTGCAGCGCCGAAGGAGTAAACCCGAAGGGGCGAATCTCTCAGGCAAAAGGACCTTTGCCGGACGCATCTCTGGAGAGCGTCTTGCGGAGCGGACCGGCGATCATGGGCCTCTGTTCCGTCAGACCACCCAAGGGGAAACTTGAGCCCAAAGCGTCAGCTACGGGTTCTTGGCAACTCTCAGGTTCAAGGACAGAGTGAAACGAAGCGCATGCGATGCCTTTGTTTTGCTTTGTCCTTTTTTGCATGTTTGCCCTGTGGTTGCCGGATGTCCGGCGAAACTGGGGTTGCGGATCCGCGAAGTTGTGCAAAATTGTCGTAAAGCCATTTTCCTTCATAGAAAAGACAAAAAGCGGGTGATGTTGTGTCTCGGTTGAAACAAACGCCGCTCTATCCGCTGTACGAGCGGTACGGAGCGAAAACGATCGATTTCGGCGGGTGGGAGCTGCCCGTATATTTCAGCGGAATTCAGAAAGAGCACGAAGCCGTCCGCGAAAAAGCGGGCCTGTTCGACGTGTCGCACATGGGGGAAGTGGTCGTTTCAGGGCCGGATGCCCTTAGGTTTCTGCAATATTTGACCACCAACGACGTATCCAGGCTTCGCGCGGGACAAGCGCAATATTCGCTCATGTGCTACCCCGACGGCGGCGTCGTGGACGATCTGCTCGTATATCGGCTGGCGGACGACCGGTTTATGCTGGTCGTCAACGCGGCGAACATCGACAAAGATTTGGACTGGTTGCATAAGCATGCCGAAGGGGATGTGACGATCGACGACATCTCCGACGAAACGGCGCTTCTCGCGCTGCAGGGGCCGCTGGCAGAGACGATTTTGCAGCGGCTGACGCCGGTGGACCTGTCGCAGCTTCCCGGTTTCCATTTTGTCGAAAACGCTCAGGTGGGGGAAACGAAGGCGCTCATTTCGCGCACCGGCTACACCGGAGAGGACGGCTTTGAACTGTATGCGGCGGCTTCCGAGGCGATCGCGCTTTGGGAGCGGCTGTTGGAAGCGGGCCGCGAAGACGGACTCGTCCCCGCCGGACTGGGCGCGCGCGACACGCTTCGTTTTGAGGCGCGGCTACCGCTGTACGGACAGGAGCTGAGTCCTCACATTTCACCGCTGGAAGCCGGCCTCGGCTTTTTCGTCAAACTGGCGGACAAGGGCGATTTTATCGGCCGCGAAGCGCTGGAGCGGCAAAAGCAGCACGGCGTTCCTCGCAAGCTGGTCGGTCTGGAGATGATCGACCGGGGTATACCGCGATCGCATTATCCGGTTTACGCCGACGGCGAACGCATCGGCGAAGTGACGACCGGCACGCAGTCGCCGACGTTCAAGACAAACATCGGTCTGGCGCTGATCCGCTCCGAATACGCCGCGATCGGCAGCGAGGTTGAGGTGGAAATTCGCGGCAAGCGGCTGCGCGCCCGCGTCGTGAAAACACCGTTTTACACCCGCCGGAAATAAGGGCGATTTTGTCGTTTTCTCCCGCCTGTTTGCGCGGGTTGCCCGCCATTTTCATACGAAAAGGAGATTGGTCATGATCAAGCACCGATACTTGCCGTTAACGGAACAAGACCGCGCCGAAATGCTCCGGACGATCGGCGTCGCGTCGGTTGACGAACTGTTTGCGGACATTCCCGAGAACCTCCGGTTTCGCGGCGAGCTGAACGTGTCCCCCGCCATGAGCGAGCCGGCGCTGCTGCGCCACATGCGCGCGTTGGCCGGAAAAAACGCCGATTTCGACCGGTACGCCTGTTTCCTCGGCGCCGGCATCTACGACCACCATGTGCCGGTCGTCGTCAACCACGTCATTTCGCGCTCGGAATTTTATACGGCGTATACGCCGTATCAGCCGGAGATCAGCCAGGGGGAATTGCAGGCGATTTTCGAGTTCCAGTCTTTCATCTGCGAGCTGACCGGGATGGCCGTGGCCAACGCCTCGATGTACGACGGAGCGACCGCGTTGGCCGAAGCCGGGGCGCTGGCCGCCGGGGCGACGAAGCGCGGGCGCATCGTCGTATCGCGCGGCGTTCATCCCGAAGCGCGCGCCATCGTGCGCACGATGGCGGTGGGGCGGGGCATCGAAGTGGTGGAAGCGGGACTGGCGGACGGCGTCACGTCGCTTAAGGAACTCGCAACGCTCATCACGCCGGACACCGCAGCGGTGCTGGTGCAGTCGCCGAACTTTCTCGGCTGCATCGAGGACATTGCCGCTATGGAGCCGCTCATCCACGGCGCCGGCGGGCTGCTCGTCGTCAGCTGCAACCCGCTCGCGCTCGGGCTTTTGGAAGCGCCGGGGCGTCTGGGCGCCGACATCGTCGTCGGCGATGCGCAGCCGTTCGGCATCGCCGCGTCGCTCGGCGGTCCGACGTGCGGCTATTTCGCCGTCGCCGAACCGTGGATGCGGCGCATGCCGGGGCGCATCGTCGGCCAGACGGTGGACCGCGACGGCAAGCGCGGCTTCGTGCTGACGCTTCAGGCGAGAGAGCAGCATATTCGCCGCGAGAAGGCGACGTCGAACATCTGCTCGAACCAGGCGCTGCTCGCCCTCTGCGCCTCCGTTTATTTGTCGATTATGGGCAAAGAGGGCATCCGCGAAGTGGCCCGTCTGAATGTGCAGAAAGCTCATTACGCCGCGAAGCGGTTGGCGCGGATTCCCGGCGTGACGCTGACCAACGCCGCGCCCTTTTTCAACGAATTTGTCGTCAAACTTCCCGGCGAACCCGATATTTCCGAGATCAACCGCCGTCTGCTCGGGTATGGCGTGATCGGCGGTTACGATCTGGGAGCCGATTATCCCGAAATGAAAGGCCACCTGCTCGTGGCGGTGACCGAGCAAAGATCGCGTGAAGAGATCGACCATTTTGCGGAACGACTGGAGGAATTGCTGTGAGCGAGATGAGGACTATCGCGGGTCGGAACGATGCAACGACCGATAGGCCCGCCGAAAAAAGCGCAGCCGCAAACAACGCGGCCGACCGCGCCGTTGCCGCCGACGCCGCGAGCGGAAATGCGGGCGCCGCGGCCGCGACCAAGGCGCAAACCAAGGCGGGAGGCGCCGGGAATGCCGTTTCGGGGAGCACCGCAACCGCGGCGGGGAATGGTTCCTCCGCGCGGGACGTTGCATGGAGCGGGACCGACGACCGGCGCGACCAGCCGCTCATTTTTGAACTGAGCCAACCGGGGCGGATTGCGTATTCGCTTCCGGAGTGCGACGTGCCGGAGGAGGACATCACGGCGCTCGTTCCGGAAAAATATTTGCGCAAAAAACCGGCGGAGTTGCCGGAAGTGTACGAAGTCGACGTCATCCGCCACTACACGGCGTTGTCGCGGCGCAATTTCGGCGTCGACAACGGATTTTATCCGCTCGGTTCGTGCACGATGAAATACAATCCGAAAATAAACGAAGACGCGGCGCGCCTTCCGGGCTTCGCCAAAATTCATCCGTATCAGTCGGAGGAGTCGCTACAGGGCGCCCTGGAGCTGTTATACCGGTTGCAGGAGGATCTCAAGGCCATCACCGGCATGGACGCGGTGACGCTGCAGCCGGCCGCCGGGGCGCACGGCGAGTGGACGGGATTGATGATGATCCGCGCTTATCATGAAAGCCGCGGCGAGCGCCGCACGAAGGTGATCGTCCCCGATTCGGCGCACGGGACGAACCCGGCCAGCGCCACGGTGGCGGGCTTCGAAACCGTGACGATCCCGTCGAACGCAGACGGGCTGGTCGATCTCGACGCCCTTCGGGCGGCGGTTGGTCCGGATACGGCGGCGCTTATGCTGACGAATCCGAACACGCTCGGCCTGTTCGAGACCGAGATTGCGGAGATCGCGCGAATTGTGCACGAAGCCGGCGGTCTGTTGTATTACGACGGCGCCAACGCCAACGCGATCCTGGGCATCGCGCGGCCGGGCGACATGGGCTTCGACGTCGTCCATCTCAATTTGCACAAGACGATGAGCACGCCGCACGGAGGCGGCGGACCGGGCGCGGGGCCCGTCGGCGTGAAGGAGCGGCTCATTCCGTATTTGCCGAAGCCGATCGTTGCCCGCCGCGAGGACGGCACCTACTATCTGGACCGCAATGAGGACCGTTCGATCGGCCGCGTCAAAGCGTACTACGGCAACTTCGGCATTCTTGTGCGCGCCTACGCGTACATCCGCTCGCTCGGACCGGAAGGATTGCGTCAGGTGTCGGAGAACGCCGTGCTGAACGCCAACTATTTGTTGCGCCGGCTCGCGCCGTATTACGACATGCCCTTCGACCGGCATTGCAAGCATGAGTTTGTGCTGTCCGGGCGCAGGCAGAAGAAACGGGGCGTGCGCACGCTCGATATCGCCAAACGGCTGCTCGATTTCGGCTTCCATCCGCCCACGGTTTATTTCCCGCTGATCGTGGAGGAATGTTTGATGATCGAACCGACCGAAACGGAGAGCAAGGAGACGCTCGACCGCTTCGCGGAAGCGATGATCCGCATCGCCCGCGAGGCGGAGGAGCAGCCGGAGCTGGTGGTCAACGCCCCGTATACGACCGCCGTCAGGCGGCTGGATGAAACGCTGGCGGCGCGCAAGCCGGTGCTCAACTGCAGTTGCGGCTGACGGTCCGGCTGAATCGGAAGCAGGTTTCGCCCCGCAATTCGAACCGTGTTATACTGGAGGGGCGAAACCTGCTTTTGCTTTTTCGGGCGGCCGTCGCGTATGAATTCCGATGCGGTCAAAACAATCTTGAAGATGTATGCAACTATTTTACCGGACTATGAAAGGCGCAAACGATAATTGAGGACGGGAGGTTCATGAAGCGGCATGATGACCTGGCGCTTGATTCGTTCGGGCAAATGTTCCCCGGAGATGAATATGGCGGTGGATGAAGCGATTCTGACGGCGCAGGGCGAAGGAAGGGTGCCGCCGACGCTGCGTTTTTACGGATGGGATCCGCCGACGCTGTCGATCGGATATTTCCAAAAAGCCGCGGAGGAAGTGGAATTCGCCGCGCTCAGGCGGCTCGGCATCGGTTTCGTGCGCCGGCCTACGGGAGGAAGGGCGGTTTTGCACGATCGGGAGCTGACCTACAGCATGATCGTTTCCGAAAACTACCCAGGCATGCCGCGCAGCGTGACGGAAGCTTACCGGATGTTGAGCGAGGGGCTGGTGCAAGGATTCCGGCTGCTCGGGCTTCAGGCGGAAATGGTGCAGCTTTCGTCGGAAGAAGACAAGCTGAAATACGCCTCCGCCGGTTCAGCCGCCTGCTTCGATTCCCCTTCCTGGTACGAGCTGGTGGTCGAGGGCCGCAAAGTGGCCGGCAGCGCGCAGATGAGGCAGAAGTCGGCCATCTTACAACACGGTTCGATTTTGCTGGATCTGGATGCGGACCTGCTGTTCGAATTGCTCCGGTTTCCGAACGAGCGGGTGAAGGAGCGGCTCAGAAAAAGTTTCGACGGCAAGGCGGTCGCGATCAACGAATTGCGGCGCGCGCGGAACATGCCGCCCGTCGCGCCGGCCGAAGCGGAAGAAGCGTTTCGCCTCGGCATAGCGCGCGGGCTCGGCATCGAATTGGAGGAATCGTCGCTCACCCCTTACGAAGAGCGGCTCGCCCGTCAGCTTGCGAGCGACAAATACGGCAGTAACGAATGGAATTTGCGGCGTTGAATTCCCGGGCTGCTTTGAATTCCCAAACTGCTTGAATTTCCGGGCTACCTTTCTCAAACGCGCCGTTCACTGCCAGATCGTCCGCTCGAACGCTTGCTGCAGCTTTCTTACGACCGGCCCCGGCCGGCCGTCTCCCACCGGTTGCCCGTCCACTTGCACAACGGGCGTAATTTCGACGGTCGTGCCGGTAATCCATACTTCGTCCGCCCGCTTTAATTCATCGACGTGAAACGGCGTTTCGTCAATCTCCATTCCCAGGCGGCGCGCCAAATTCAGCGTGACGGCCCGCGTCACCCCGTGCAAAATGAGGTGGTTGGCCGGATGCGTAAAAATTTTGCCGTCCTTGAACATCATCACATTGGATGCGCTGCATTCCGTAACGGTCCCGCCGCGGTGTAAAATCGCTTCGTCCGCGCCGCGATCGAGCGCTTCCTGCTTGGCCAGCACGTTGCCGAGCAAATTCAGCGATTTAATGTCGCAGCGCAGCCAACGCACATCTTCCAGCGTGATCGCGCGGATCCCGCGCTCCATCATCCGATGCGGCCGGGGGACCTCATTGCAATATCCGTACACGACCGGGCGGGCATCTCCCGGAAATGCGTGCGCGCGCGGCGCTTCGCCCCGGGTGATCTGCACATAGACGGTGCCGGTGACGAGGCCGTTTTTGTGCACAAGCTGTTCCAGCAGACGCTCCAGTTCGGCAGTAGAATAGGGGAGCGGGATGCGCGCTTCCCTGGCGCTCCGTTGCAGCCGGTTCATGTGCGCGGCCATTTCGTAAAATCGCCCTTCGTACACGCGAATGACTTCATAAATGCCGTCTCCGAAATAATAGCCCCGATCGTCGGGCGAAATGCGCAAATGTTCTTTGGGAATGAACCGGTTGCCGAACAAAATCATCCCTATCCCTCCCAGGCGGCGAGGACCCGTATGAAACAGATCCGCATCAAACTTGGAAACCGAACATATGTGTGGTATACTCATTTTAGCAGGTGAAACGAAAATGGTCAACAATGGCCTTCGGGGCGACAAATTGCCTTCGGGTCGGCTTTTTTTCATTCCGGACTTTCGGAATTGCAAAATAGAGAGCTTCGGAGAGAAAACGGCAGATAAAACGCCCCCGGCTTGTCCAAATTTTTAAAAATCCGCCTTTGTCTCATTAGATACACAACATATTGTGTTGTATAATTTTTCTCAGACACAATATGTTGTGCGTATTGTGCGGGTACATATCAAGGGCAAAAACGCCCGTTTTTTCATGTAAAGACAACGTTCATTTCACTTGGGAGGGTTTGCTTTGAACACAGCGCAGATCGGACGATTGGAAGGTTTGAGCGAAAAAATATTTCTCGATCGATACGCCATGAAGGATGCCGATACGAACAATACGAAAGTCGGGGACACCGTTCTTGTGCTGACGAAGGACGATCCGAAATTTCCCGCCAAGGAAGTCGGCGAGGTGATCGCGCGCGAAGGCCGGAACGTGACGGTCAGACTGCGCAACGGAGAGACGGTGGAATCGACGATCGACAAGCTGACGCTGACGGTGGAGAAAACGCCGGAGGAAATGTGGGATCGGCTGGCGAAAGCGATGGCCTCCGTGGAGGCGACGCCCGAGAAGAGGAAAGAGTGGGCCGAGAAATTCCGCTATATTCTGGATGACTGGAAGCTGGTGCCGGGCGGCCGGATCGCCGCGGGGGCGGATGCGAGCGACGAGCTGACGCTGTTCAACTGCTACGTTATCCCGTCTCCGCACGACAGCCGCGGCGGCATCATGAACACGCTGACCGAGATGACGGAAATTATGTCGCGCGGGGGAGGCGTCGGCATCAACCTGTCTTCCTTACGTCCGCGGCGTGCGCTGGTCAAGGGCGTCAACGGTTCGTCGAGCGGCGCCGTTTCGTGGGGCGGCCTGTTCAGCTACACGACCGGGCTGATCGAACAGGGCGGCAGCCGCCGCGGGGCGCTCATGCTGATGATCAACGACTGGCATCCCGATCTGCTTGATTTTATCACGGTCAAATCGACGATGGGCCAACTGACGAACGCCAACCTGTCCGTCTGCATAAGCAACGCGTTCATGAAGGCGGTCAAGGAGGATCTGGAGTGGAACCTTGTCTTCCCGGATACGTCGGATCCGGACTACAACACGATATGGGATGGCGATCTTGAAAAATGGAAACGGCTTGGCAAGCCGGTGAAACATTATCGCACGTTGCGCGCCCGCGAAGTGTGGCATACGATCATCGAATCGGCGTGGAGGTCGGCCGAACCGGGCGTCGTGTTCATGGAATATTACAACCAGATGTCCAACAGCTGGTATTTCAACCCGATCATCTGCACGAATCCGTGCGGAGAGCAAGGCCTTCCGGCTTGGGGCGTATGCAATTTGTCGGCCGTCAACCTGTCCAAATTTTATGATGCCGAGAAGCAAGATGTAGCCTGGGAGCAACTGGCGAAAGTCGTCCGTTACTCCATCCGTTTCCTGGACAACGTGATTGACAAGTCTCCTTACCATTTCCCGGAAAACGAAAAAAACCAGAAGGGCGAGCGCCGCGTCGGGCTCGGCACGATGGGGCTTGCGGAACTGCTCATCAAAATGCGCATCCGTTACGGCAGTCCGGAATCGCTGGAATTTCTGGATAAATTGTACGGTTTCATCGCCAGGGAAGCGTATCTGGCTTCCGCGGACATCGCCGAAGAGAAGGGCCCGTTCCCGCATTTCGACGCGGATAAATTTTTGCAGAGCGGATTCATGAAAAATATGCTGGCCGTCTATCCGGAAGTCGGCGAGGCGATCCGGAAAAAAGGGATGCGCAACGTCACCACGATCACCCAGGCGCCGACCGGCAGCACGGGGACGATGGTCGGCACGTCCACCGGCATCGAGCCCTACTTTGCTTTTGAGTATTACCGGCAGAGCCGGCTCGGCTTCGACAAGCAATACGTGCCGATTGCGCGGGAATGGAAAGAAGCGCATCCGGGAGAAGACTTCCCGCCGTATTTCGTGACGGCGATGGATTTGACCGCGCAGGATCACATTCGCGTGCAGGCCGCCATCCAGAAGTGGGTGGACAGCTCGATTTCCAAGACGGCGAACTGTCCGGCGGATTTCACCATTGAGGAAACGAAGGAATTGTACGAACTCGCCTTCGATCTCGGTTGCAAAGGGGTGACGATCTACCGCGACGGCAGCCGTGACACGCAGGTGCTCCATACGGAGAAAAAAGACAAACAACAATCCGAAGCGCCGTCCCCGGCCGTCTCGTCGGCCGCGGGATCGTCGGCGGCGGGCGGAGAAAATGCCGCAGCCGCAACGAATTCCGTTTCGGCTGCGGTTGCGGCAAACGGCCAGACTACGGCGGCAACCGCGGATTCGGCCGCTTACCCGACCCATGCCGATGCGGCGATGCTCGATCAGTTGTCCCGCGCGCTGTCCGTGCAAGTCAACAAACCGGCGGAGCAGATTGTGGATAAACAGTACAGACGCCGTCCGCAAATTTTGCAAGGCGCCACTTACAAGATCAATACGCCGCTCGGCATGGCTTACATCACGATCAACGATCTGGACGGCACCCCTTGCGAAATTTTCCTCAATGTCGGCAAGGCGGGGTCGGACGTGTTCGCGATGTCCGAAGCGCTCGGCCGCGTCTGCTCGCTGTTTTTGCGCTACGGCGAACACGGCAACAAGGTCAGCCTGCTGATCAAGCATCTGAAAGGCATCGGCGGGTCCGGAGCGATTGGATTCGGCGCCAACCGCGTCGAGTCGATCGCCGACGCCGTCGCCAAGGCGCTGGAGATGCACATCGAAAACAGCCGTGTGGCGGGCGCGGCGGTTTCCACACCGGTTGCGCAGGCGAACGAAATCGCCCATGCGCCTGCGGCGGGCGTTTCCGAATCCGACGCTCCCGCCTCCGCCGTTGCAGCCACCGTTCAGACGTCGCTCGATCTGTGTCCGTCTTGCGGCACGGCTTCGCTCATCAACACCGAGGGCTGCAAAACTTGCACGAACTGCGGATACAGCAAGTGTTCATAAATGTTTTTCTGAAGGACCGGGCTTCCGTTTGCTCCGGTCCTTTTCTCGTACCGTAATATTTTCCAATCCGTGTACCGATATAGTACAATGAAGGAACCATTGGAGGTGTTGGCCGTGTCTTTTTCCGTTGTGGATGCGAACGGAAGATTTACTCCGGAATTTGCCGCGTACACAAAAGTTACGCTGGTCAATCGGTTTCTGGCTTACGGCGGGGATATGGGCGTCGGCAGATAGGGTCACCGCGACGGGATTTCTTTTGACGAATTTATGAAAGCGGTTCAAGAGAACCGGGTGGTGAATCCCCGGTATGCCCGCGCCTTGCCGGAACATGAGGTTCGGAGTTCCCGGTCGGACGATTCGGCGCGCAAGCGGAAATTTTTCACCGGGGTCAAAGATGTCCGACGTTCTAATTTCCGCGAATCCTCAATATTGATAAGTTCGTAATCGGCACATTTTATCGTCCGGTGAATTCGGTACTTAAGTCCCGATCGCGCGAACAAAGACTTACCGGAGATGCCGTCGGGCATGACTTTGGCGGCAGCTTTTTTTGCCGATCCGCATTTACGGCGTCGTTCCAAGAGGCCCGGGAATTGCGACAAAGCGGCCGAATCGTCCTGAAGAAGCGAAGCGTTCGCCTTTGTTTTCGGATACGTACCTCTGCCGGGTTTGCAATGAAAAAGAATCCGAAAACTAAAGCGCAGTAAGGACGATTCAGCGTACCGCTGCCGACGGCAAATCCGGCGAGCTGCGGAAGGGCGATTCGCGGACGGAATGCGCAATGTTCACCGGACTTTAAAGAGAGGAGCGTGAGAGTGATTTACTGAAACATGTTGCGCAGTGAGCTTTGACATTTGTGCGTATCCCATTGTTAACGGAGGTATCGGTATGAAAAGCAGAAAATGGAAAATGATTTCATCCATCGTGCTCGCCATGCTGATTGCGGTCATGTCCGTTGCGCCCGCGATCGCGGCGACGCCTGAAAAAACGGTAAACGCTTCGGCAACGCTCGCGTACAATCTCAAAGGACTGAAGCACAATGTCGCCGTTCAAAAAGCGTACATCGCCTCAACGTATATTTACGTGACGCAACGGTCCGGCGGAACATGCTATCTTTCCAGATTGCGCATCAATGGAAACGATGCCAATTATGTCGATGAAATGACGGTCACCAACGCCGGCCATTGCCAAACGCTGGATATGTACACATACAACGGGATCAATTATTTTTATTTCAGTTCGAAAGCGGATCCTTCCACTTCGTATAACTGGTCGCTGCAGGTGGCCAGACTGCAATATTCGCCCGGCACGACAGTAAATTACACCGATCTTCATCGGTTCACCTACATGAATTACGCCAACAAGACGGGATCAAGGCTGGGAACGACGTACCGCGTCGACGGCGGCGGCAACAGCAATTATACCGTTTTCCGCATACAAACGGCGGAAGGAACCGTCACTTGGTCGATCTACGACACGGTGAAGCTGAACCAGCTTCTTGACGCAAATGAACAGGTGCGAATGGACAGCGCGGCGGCCGTGAGCGCTTGCATCACGAGCTTCACGCAGTCGGGCAGCGCGATTGTCCGACCGAACGGCTCCTTCCAGGGTGTGGATATGCTCAGCAATACGAAAATTTTCACGTCGGGCGGCGCGGAAGGCGATGTTCCGCAAATTGCGATGATGTCGAATACGGGCGCTTACAAGACGCTGGTTAAAATCACCAATGTCGGCAATCATGAAATCGAGGGCGTGCAGACGAAAAACGGAAACGTTTATTTCACGATCGTCACAGACCCGGTAAATAAAACAAATACGCAAAAAATATATTACGTGCCCGACAGCATATTTTGATCGCCACAAGCGGCCTTACGGCCGTTATCGCCGAACAACCCGGCCGAACGCCGCTTTCATGAAACGAAAACGAAGCCCGCTAAAAAACAATGGAGCCCGCTAAAGGGCTCCTTTTTTTTCAGGCGTGAAATTCGGACTGCATTGATGTGGCCGGACGATCCGCATTCGGATCCGTTGGCGAAGCTTCCGGCTCCGCAAGTTCGGTGAATACGACGAGGCGATGCGAACTTTGCTGCGTCTTTTTATCGAACGTGCCGGCGCACGTGATCAGATTGAGCCGTCTTTTGTCGGAAGGACCGAAGATGCGGTCGAGCGGAGCATCATCCGCCCTGTAAGTTTTCAGCTCGGTGACAATGAAGGTCAGCCGGTTCCCGTCGCTGTCCGACACGTATACGGGAGCTCCCGGTTTCAGGCGCCGCAGATTGTAAAAGACAGCCGGTCCGGTGTAATGGTCGAGGTGTCCGGCGATGACGGCGTTGCCCTGCATCCCCGGCTTGTAGCCGGGCGCAAACCAGCCGACCTTGTCGAACGCTTTCGGCGCTTCCATTTGCCCGTCGTCCAGAAGGCCCACTTCGATCACGTCCGTTTGCAAATCGATCGTGGGCGCTTCGAGACGAACCGGAACGATGCCGCTTTCAATGAGCTGTATCCCGTTCGCCTTCTCGTCCCCGGACGAGGAGGCTGCGACCGCAGCGCGTGAGGCTCTAGTCACGAAGCGAGAATCCTCGTTCCCGGCGAGTGAGCCGTCGTCCCCTGCGCGAAAGTCCGCGTCCGCAGCGGAAGAAATTGGTTCCTCAGCGGAGGAGTCCGCATCCTCCGCGGGAGTGTTTACAGCCCCGGCGGAAGTGTCGGAGTCTCCGACGGGAGCGGCCGCGCTCTCGGCAAGGAGGGCGGCGTCCACCGCGGGGGAGGACCAATCGCCGTGGACGGCGACGCCATTGCGGGCGGCATCCGGCAGCCGGGCGAACTCGGCGGCATGCAGTCGGAAATAATGTGTCGGACCGGCCCATCCGGGTATTTCCGCCGAGGTGCTGAACACGACCAAAGCGAACAGTACCACGGCGACGCGCGCATAATTCAGCCAGGAAATCCACATTTTCAGAAGCCGATTTATCGGCGGATATTAACGGCTGGAAGCTTTGCGCCGCGCTTGCACCCACACCGAGGCGGCCGCCGCCACGGCAAGCCCGCCGACAATCCACAGGAATGTTTCCGCGTTGTCGGAACCGCGGGTTCCTCCAAAACCGGTTTTCGGCATGGCGCTCGGCACTTGCGCGCTCGACGTACTGGAAGCGCCGGCGGACGTGCCGGAAGCGGAGGAGGAGGCCCCGGAGCTTGCTGCGGCCGGTGCCGGAACCTGGTTCGGCCGCAGTTTGCCGAGCACGACGTCCTGTTTCAGACCCAGCGTGACGAGCGTTGTTCCCCCTTTGCTGTCGACGCCGAAAACCGAACTTTTGTTGGCCGCGATTTCGTCGTTGGCCTTGTCGTTGTAGGCGGCGCGGACGATTTCTTTGTTGTTCGGATCGACGATGGCCAGCACCCGGCGCGACGTGTTCGCCATGCCCGCGGAGGTGACGCTGATCACCTGGTCCTCCTTGACGTTCCAATACGCGGCGAAGTCGCTCGTCTTTTGCGGATTGTTATCCTGTTTCACCCAAATATAGAGAAAACCGTTCGCTTTGATCGTTTTGTCGAGCGGCCAGATCTGATTTCTCGAGTCTTGCAGATCGTCCGAATAAGCGTAAATCATATTATAGCCTTTCAGATTAATATCTTTGCCGCTGTTGTTGTAAATTTCGATCAGCTCATAGGCGTCCATACCGCTGACATTGTCCGTGTCCGGCACGATCTGGGTGATCACCAGCGCCGGCGCGTTGTCCGCGGCGGCCGCTGCGGCGGCAAATCCCGTCAGGGCGACGGCCAAAGCCAGCAGCAGGAGAAAATAGTTTTTTTGTTTCGATAAAGACATGAAGAAACCTCCTTTGGAAAATTGAAACGCTTTCAACGAACTATTTTATAATAATTTTGGACCCGCTGTCAATTTCTACTGGCGCGTTTAATTCCGCTCCCATCCGCGTTTTTCAC
>Ga0325347_100161_pt1 | contig 13509 bp, 9 predicted proteins | sample WT_ome_11_FD_205709 | JGI IMG/M metagenome (GOLD analysis project Ga0325347, IMG submission 205709) | Metatranscriptome of lab enriched sorghum-adapted microbial communities from California, United States - WT_Day2_8 (Metagenome... ...
AATTGAATATGGTTGTTTTGGTCAGGTACTGCGAAGGCAGTTTAATAGGGAAGCCAGTGCGAGTCTGGCGCTGTCCCCGCAACTGTAACGCGGACGAACGTTCAATCCACTGTGTAGAAATACATGGGAAGGGAACGGGAGGAAGATGCGAAGCCAGGAGACCTGCCTGATCGAAACAGAGTTTCCTTTCTTCGGGGATTGAGATAAGGAACGGCTCGGCGTTTGTTGATGGTTGGCTGTGTCTTGTTTCATATTGTTTTGATATGGAACGGGCCGGTTGTTGTCAGCTGTCTTTGCCCTTGTCGTTTCCAGCACCCTTGTTGAGAGGGTGCTTTTAATTTCGTTTGGCAAGTGGTTGGATCGCTTGTCGTATCGCTTGCTGGAAGTCAGCGGTTGAATTAAAACTGCGAAGATTAAGAGCTACGCAGGTTAGAACTGTAAAGACTAGAGCGTAAGGATCAGAGCGTGAAAGGTGTTTGCTTACATAAAGGAGGATGCTCACCATGAAACTGTACACGAAAACTGTATGCCCGAGATGCATTTGGATTAAGTCTGAAGCACAGCGTTCCGGCAAGGATGTAGATATCATTAACATCGATCTTGATGAAGAAGCTCGGGAACACCTGATCAGCGCTGGCATTATGACGGTGCCGGTATTGGAAGCGAATGGACAATTCTGGCATCAACCCGAAGACATTTTGGAAAAGCTGGGAGGCGCGCAAGGATGATTGCTTATGCCAGCCGCACGGGCAATGTCCGATATATTGTTTCGCAATTGCAATTGCCAGGGATCGAAATTGACGAGAATACGATAGTCGAGGAACCTTTCCTGCTATTGACCTATACCGATGGTTTGGGTGATGTACCGTCCACTGTTCAACGATTTATGGACAAAAACGGAAAATATTGCATAGGCGTGGCAGCAAGCGGAAACCGCAATTTCGGACACCACAACTTCGGCAAGGCTGGCGACAGGCTAGCGTCACAATGGAACATCCCGCTGGTGAGAAAGCTGGAGCTGCGCGGATTTCCCCAGGATTATGAAGCAATCAGGCAATTTTACCGCGAACATATTGGCGAAGGAAAAGGGAGTGCAGGAAAACATGAAGTCGTATTTGCGGCTAAACAATGAAGTGCTGCATCACTACAAACATACAGGTAAACTGGATCTGGCCAAGGACAAGGAAGCGGCACGGCGTTATTTTCTGGAATACGTGAACGTTAAAATGCGTTATTTTATCGATGTGGAAGAAAAAATCCGCTATCTTGTGGAAGAAGGATATTACGAGAAAGAGTTCTTGGAACAGTACGATATGGCGTTTATAGAAAAGCTTTTCCAAAAGGCATACAGCTACCATTTCCGCTTTCCGTCTTTCATGAGCGCGAGCAAATTTTACGACAGCTATGCGATGAAAAGCAGAGACGGGGCGGAAATTTTGGAGAAGTACGAGGATCGCATCGTCATTATCGCCCTGTATTTGGCTCGCGGCAACAAGGAATTGGCTGAACGGGCTGTCGATGCAATGATGACCGCCTACCAACCGGCGACACCAACGGCGCTCAACAGCGGCAAACGATCCCGGGGAGAGCTGGTCAGCTGCTTCAAGTTGTCGATGGACGATTCGATGAACAGCATTGCGGCCAATATCGGCTACTGTCTGGAACTGTCCCGTCTTGGAGGGGGCGTAGGCGTCAATCTGACGGACATCCGTCCGCTGGGCGATCCAATCAAGGGCATTCAAAACCGTGCCAGCGGCGTCATGCCCGTGGCCAAGCTGCTGGAAAATGCCTTTTCCTATTCCAATCAGCTTGGGCAGCGAAACGGCTCGGGAGTCGTGTATCTGAACATTTTTCATGCTGACATTGAAAGTCTCATCTCCGCGAAAAAACCGAATGCCGACGAGAAGATCCGCCTGGCGACCTTGTCCACGGGCATTATCGTGCCGAGCATTTTCTTCGAGTTGATGAAGCGGGATAAAGATATCGTGCTGTTTAGCCCTTATGACATTTATCAGGTGTATGGCAAACGGATGTCGGAGATCAGCATGAGCGAAATGTACTATGAATTGCTGGATAACCCGAACATTCGCAAGCTGAAGCGGATCAATGCCCGAAAACTGTATACGGAAATCAAGAAGGCTCAGTTTGAATCCGGCTATCCTTTTGAAGTGTTCGATGACAACGTCAACGTCCAGCATCCGCTGCGCCGATTGGGACGGGTGAAGATGTCCAACCTTTGTACAGAAATTTTTCAAGTGCAAGAGACCAGCGTCATCCATGACCACGGTATAGAGAATGAGTATGGGATGGATGTATCCTGCAATCTCGGCTCTCTTGACATTCACAAGGCGACGCAGACGGATTTTGAAGCGCTCGTGGATACGGCCATGCGACTTTTGACCAATGTTTCGCTCATGACCAACATCCGCAATGTGCCGTCCGTCAGCAAGGCGAACCGGCTCATGCACTCAGTTGGGCTCGGGGTCATGAATCTGCACGGGCACTTGGTTTCGCAAGGATTGGAGTACGCCTCGGAGGAGTCGATCCTGTTTGTCGATGCGTTCATGGAGGCCTTGAATTACTATACCCTCCTCGCATCAATGCGGCTTGCTCGCGAGAGGAAGGAGACATTTTACGGTTTTGAAAAAAGCGATTATGTGGACGGTTCCTATTTTGATCGGTATGTGAACAAAGAAGAGAGGGAGTTGCCGGATTCAGTGATGCACGCATTGGGGAAGGTGCCGCTCATTACGCGACAGATGTGGCGTGAGCTGAAGGAACAGGTGATGGAGCACGGACTGTTTAACGCATATAGGCTTGCTGTGGCTCCGACGGGCAGCATTTCCTATATCCGAAACTGCTCGGCTTCCATCGCGCCAATTACGGAAAGGGTGGAAATCCGCGATTACGCGGACAGCCGCACCATTTATCCGATGCCGTTTTTGAACGATGAAAACAAGCATTTATATAAGGAAGCGTATGAGATCGACCAGTATCGCATGGTGGATCTGTACGCGGCAGCGCAAAAGCATGTGGATCAGGGCATTTCCATGACGTTGTACGTAACCGATCAATGGACGACGGAACGTTTGGCCCGATTGTATATCTATGCCTGGATGAAGGGAATCAAATCGGTCTATTATGTGCGGCAGCGGCTGCAGACGATTGAGGAGTGTGTGGCATGTTCGATTTGAAGCGATATGAGGCGGTGAACTGGAACCGGAATGGCCAGGATTTGGTTAAGGTGTTTTGGGACCAGCAATGGAAGCAGATCTGGTTTCCCGAAGAAATCGCCGTAAGCAAAGATGTGAAGCAATGGAGACAATTTGACCATCAGGAAACGTATAAACAGGTATTGGGCGGACTCACGCTGCTCGATACGATTCAAACGAATATCGGGATGAACGAAATCGCCCGATTTGCGCCCGATTTGCAGGAAAAGGCTTTGTATACGGTGTTTGCCTCCTTCGAGGCGATTCACGCCAAATCGTATTCGTACATTTTCACTACGCTATGTACGAATAGTGAAATCGATGCCATCTTTGAATGGGTCAAGCGCAATGAATATTTGCAATACAAGGCGAACCGGATCAGCGATGTCTATCGTTCGATTCAGGACAATGACCCCGTTTCCCTGTGGAAAGCGATGTTTGCTTCGGTCATGCTGGAGTCGTTTCTGTTTTATTCCGGTTTCTTTTATCCGCTTTATTTGGGCGGCCAAGGGATGCTCAGAAACAGCGCGGAGGTCATTTCTCTTATCCTTCGGGACGAATCGATCCACGGGGTTGCCGTCGGATATTTTGCGCAGCAGCGGTTCAAGCAATTTCCGGATCAGTTGAAGGAAGAATTGACGGTCTGGGGCTATGAATTTTTGCTCGATTTGTATCACAATGAAATGGCATATACGAATGATGTGTATGCGGAAACCGGGCTTAGCCCGGAAGTGAAAAGTTATGTGCGTTACAATGCCAACAAGGCGCTGATGAATCTTGGATTGGACACGATGTTTCCCGATGAGGAGATCAATCCGATCGTCATGAATGGTATTCGGAATGAAGGTTCAACCTACGATTTCTTCTCACAAAAAGGTTCGACGTATGCGGTAGCCAAAGTCGCTCCCATCACTGATGAAACGTTTCGTTTCTGACGTCAAGGGGACGATTGCATGACCTTGCAACAACTTAAATATATTCTCGCCATCGTGGACTGCGGTTCGATCAGTGAGGCGGCCAAGCAACTCTATATTTCGCAGCCAAGTTTGTCCAATGCGGTGAAGGAACTCGAGGAGGAGTTCGGCATCGAAATTTTTTTGCGCTCTTCCAAGGGAATTGCGCTGACCAATGAGGGAATGGAGTTTTTGTCCTATGCCCGACAAGTGGTGGAACAAGCCGAACTGATGGAGCAAAGATATTTGAACAAGAAGCCGTCCAAAAAACTTTGGTCCATCTCCACCCAGCATTATGCCTTTGCCGTTCAGGCGTTCGTGGCGCTGCTGAAAGTGTTGAACGAAAATGAATATGAATGCACGCTGCGGGAAACGCGAACGCATGAAATCATCAAAGATGTCCGAAATTTGCGCAGCGAAATCGGCATACTATATTTGAGCGAGTTTAATCGGAAAGTGATCAATAAGTTGCTGAGGGATCATGATCTGAAATTCCATCCGCTGTTCATCGCGAAGCCCCATGTGTTCATCAGCGCCCATCATCCTCTTGCGAACAGGGATTTGCTGGAGGTGGACGATCTGGATGATTACCCGTGTCTCGTGTTTGAACAAGGCGAATATAACTCGTTTTATTTCGCGGAGGAGATTTTGAGTACGCGAAATTACCGCAAGAAGATATTGGTCAGCGACCGCGCAACGCTGTTCAACCTGTTAATCGGCCTAAACGGGTATACGATCAGTTCCGGAGTGCTGAACCAAGACGTGTACGGGGACCTGATCAAGCCTGTGCGCCTTCGGACAGATGAAGACATGCTAATCGGTTATATCACAAATCAGAAAACTTCTCTGAGCCATCTCGGGCAGCTGTATGTGGCTAAATTGAAAGATGTTATTGACCGTGCCGGGTATGAGTTGATGAGTTGAACTGGAATTAGAATGGAAACACACAAAAATCAATGATATCAACATTATAACACAAAACACGCTTTATCATGAAGGAGATAAGCCGTCCCTTTTCAGACCAGCTATCGATCCAGAAGGCCCGTCCACCCTCATCGTACAAACCGCCCACTACATACAAACTGCGCGGTTTCCAGACATCGGTTCGTGTTTACAACGTGTTCACGATATGTGCCACCAGCCGAAGATTATGCTCGATGAGCAGGTTGCGGGATTGGATGTTGCCCTCCGCCATCAGCTTGAGGTGCATCTCTTCCTCCTGTTCGCTGAGAGGTTGGGGGAAGGCATTGTTCTTGACATAGGACACCAGCAAGGAGAGCTGCTTGATAAACAGAATAATCGCCGACAGAATTCCAGGCATGTAGGGCACACCTCCTGAATATCGCTCCGCCTTCTGATGAAGGTTCACGTATTCTACAGTGTATGTGGGCGGTTGCCCATTAGTGCCTGTACGGGAATCGCATCCATTCGCCTTTCAGCCACGGAAACATCTTCGTTGCCGAATGCTCTGTCGGCCTTCACCTCGGTACGTCTGGCTCCGATGGAGAGGAGTCCTGACCCAAGGACTGTTGCATCATAAACTGTTGCATCATAAGAATAACCCCATAGACGAGACACCGCTTATGGCGTCAGGTCTATGGGGATTTCCCGATCCTGCCAGGAGGAATTTACCTGTCAACGCTCTGATCGATTCCGATGACGACTCGGAGCCATCGCTGAATGAGGCTTGCCGCTTCCGCACGTGTCAGGTTGTCTGTTGGCATCAGGCGGGACTCCGCGCCCTTGACAATGCCATGCTTGACGGCTGCGGCAACCGATTGCTCGGCCCACGCGGCAACCGCCGCACCGTCCGTGAAAGTGACCAGGATCGCTTTCGTTTCAGATCCGCTCAAGTTCGTCTCCAACTCCGCCAGCTTCATCGCCCTCGCCATCATCGTGAACGCTTCCTGTCGGGGAATCGTGTTCATCGGCCACGGAGGAACCGCCATTGCTGTTGAATGTAACGGTGTAGAAGTTCTCGACTTCCCCTGAAGGCTCCGTGATGGCAAATGGAATGGATGTAACATATCGGTTGCCGGCATGGTCCACAACGGTGAATTGAACGGTATAGGTTCCCGTTTGATGGACCTGGAGGGAGCCGGTGCTGTCCAGGTATCTCACAGCGTCTCCGTCATTCAGCCCAACGTCCACATAGCGGATGCCTGATGAGTCGTGTGATTCGTTGTCCGGATCATCATCGTAAGCATACCACTCGATCAGTACAGGTTGCGTGTATGTTTCGCCATAGGTGACACCGCTCACGGTCAGGCCGGGCGCAACGTGGTCGGTTGGAATCAGGCCAACATGCAGATCCAATACCGGTGGGGGGACGGATACGGTACGGCTGATGGCTGGTTCGAATCCGGGGCGGCTGACAACGACCCGATAGAGTCCAGGCGCGGTATCCCAGGCAAATCGTCCGTCCGAACCGGTCACCTGGGGATTGACGGGAGGTGTGAATCTGCCCTCATCCTCGTACTCGTTCATCTCAACCCAATCCCCGAGATCAGGATCAAAGGTTTGCAAGACAACCGTCGCGCCGGGAAGCGGCCAGGTGTCCGGATCCCCTTCATCCGCGTTATATATGATCCCGCTGGGATCTATGAGAATCACCCCGAAGACGATCGGATTCCCGACTTCGTCGCCCAGGAAGACTGGCGTGAGCTCGATCTGCAGCGGCGATCCCAGACCGTGCAGCTTCGGTATAAATGTATGCGACTTGCGCAGGAACAAGGAATGGTTGTCACCGGCAGACACCATGGGGCTGGTCGTGAAGTTGGAACTGCATCCGGTCGAAGCCAAGGTGATGCCAGGAAAGGCCGGATAAACCATAGAAAACAGACAGATGAGGGAAAGGGAGATCTTCATCCACTTCCGAAAGCGAATCATATTTGACATAGATCAAATCTTTTCTATCAAGAATCGCCAACCATCTCATTCCACTATAAAAAACTCGGACTGCAATTGTTGTAGATTCCCGGTGTAAAAATATGGATATTAAAGAGGGGTTTTGACGAATGCACACAACAGGCCTTTGGGACAGGCATTCATCATTTTTGCTAGTCGTGTAAACTTTTGACAATCGGCGGAATCGCTGGTCAAAATTGATCGGCACTATCAATACTGAGCCTTTACGATGGCCAAACGGACGAGATAAGAGAGGCACGATTTCAACCACCATTATGCCGGGCAGGCAAAGACGGGTTCCGGGAGGTGAGGTTTTCGAATTATGAAAGCGCTTAATCATCGGGGCGGTTAATGCTTCTGCCTGGAAATCACGAAACAGAAGGAGGGGTATCGCGTTCAGCATCACACCCGGTTCACGGGAAACCTGCAAAAAATCCATGTGAAGGAGTGAGTTCATGTACGCTTTGGCTGGATCCCGAAGAATCTCGCATATTGCATTCTTCCTGGCGATCATGATGGTCATGTCGCTCTTGATCCCGCCCGCATCCGGAAGAGCGGAAGACGAGGCACCGCTTCCTGCCCGTCAGGGCGAATATCTGGGACGCGGCCTGGTCGCCGTGCTGGTGGATAACGGCGTTTTCCTGAGCTGGCGTTATCTCATTACCGATCCGGATGAAATCGCTTTCAATGTGTACAAAAATGGCATGAAGGTCAATGCCGAGCCGATCACCACCACCAACTATCTCGACACGACCGGCTTCGACAGCTCCCAGTATCAGATCTCCGCGGTGATCGACGGCAAGGAGGTCATGCAGCCGGACTACGTATCGGTCTGGCACAAGCCCTATCTGTCCATTCCTCTGGACAAGCCCGCTGACGGCAGGACGAAGGAAGGCGAAACCTATTCCTACATCGCCAGCGATGCTTCGGTGGGAGATCTGGACGGGGACGGGGAGTACGAGATTGTCTTCCTCTGGAATCCCACGAACGCGAAGGACAACTCCCAGGCCGGTTACACCGGCAACGTCCTGATCGACGCGATCAAGCTGGACGGCACCAGGCTGTGGCGGATCGACCTGGGCGTGAACATCCGCGCCGGGGCGCATTATACGCAGCTGATGGTCTATGATCTGGACGGCGACGGCAAGGCCGAGGTCGTCGTCAAGACGGCCGATGGCACGGTGGACGGCACGGGGCAGGTGATCGGCGACGCAACGAAGGATTACCGGAACAGCAGCGGATACATCCTGAGCGGCCCCGAGTACCTGACCGTGTTCGACGGAGCGACCGGCCGCGCCTTGACCACCGTTCCGTATGAGCCGGAGAGAGGCGATGTCAGCAGCTGGGGCGACAGTTACGGCAATCGCGTCGACCGCTTCCTCGCGGCCATCGCTTACCTGGACGGCGTAAGGCCAAGCGTCATCATGTCGCGCGGCTATTACACGCGCACGGTGCTGGTGGCCTACGATTACCGGGACGGCGAGCTGGCGAAGCGCTGGACTTTCGATACGAATGTCGTGGGCAGCCAGTACGAAGGTCAGGGCAATCACAACCTGAGCGTGCTCGATGTGGACGGTGATGGCAAGGATGAGATCATGTTCGGCGCGCTCGCCATTGACGATGATGGCACGCTGCTGTACAGCACCGGACTCGGGCATGGCGATGCGATGCATGCCGGCAAGCTCGATCCCAACCGGCCCGGCTATCAGGTCGTGAGCGTGCACGAGGACAGCAGGGCTGCGTACGGGCTCGAGATGCGCGATGCCGCAACGGGAGAGATCCTCTGGGGCGAATTCACAGGCAAGGATACCGGCCGCGGCATGGCAGCGGACATCGATCCGAACTATCCCGGCTATGAATCCTGGGGCTCCGGCATTACCGACGGCCAGATGGTGCCGTATACGAAGGTGTATGCTGCCAACGGACAAGCCATCTATGAGATGGATGAAGCGCCGCGCAGCACCAACTTTGCCATCTGGTGGGACGGCGATCTGGGCCGCGAACTGTTCGACCACATCTGGGACAACGAAACGGCAAGAGGCATCCCGGTCATCTACAAATGGGACCATGTCAACAAGAAGCTGGTGGAGATCTTCCGCGCTGAAGGCACCCTGACCAACAACCATACGAAGGGCAATCCGGCGCTGCAGGCGGATATCCTCGGCGACTGGCGGGAGGAGCTGCTGCTCAGAAATGAGGACAGCACGGAATACCGGCTGTACACGACCACCATCCCGACCACCTACCGGATTCCGACCCTGATGCAGGATCCGGTCTATCGTCTGGGCATCGCCTGGCAGAACGTTGCCTATAACCAGCCGCCGCATACCGGTTTCTACCTTGGTTACGAAGCGACGGAGTTCCCGAAGGCGGAGCTGGATCTGACGGTGAGCGAGGTGCAGCCTCAGGAAGTGTATCGTTTTGACTTCGGCACGAATATCGCTCAAGGCGCGACAGGCGTGCAGAATCAGGCTTACAGCGAAGCTGCGGGCTATGGATTCGTGAATAACAGCGGCATCGCGGTAAGCGAGAACCACGTCACATTGCCGTCGGACACCCGGTTTGCCGTGGATCTGCCGAATGCGGACTATCGGGTGACGATCAGGCTCGGCCATGAGTCCCAGGCGACCAACGCCGGCGTCAAGTCGGAGTACGTCCAGAAGCTGGCGGTCAGAGATGTGAGCGTCGGCGAGACGCTGGAGTACACCTATGATATCGCGCTGGTGGACGGACAGCTGGAGTTCGACTTCACAGGTTCGGCGATTCATCTGCAGGAGATCGTGATCGAGCGCTATCCGGCGAGGACGCCCGGACATGTGATCACGATCTATATGGCGGGCGACTCGACGATGCAGTCCTACGCCGAGATCAATGCGCCGCAGGAAGGATGGGGACAGCGCTTCGGTGAATACTTCGCGCCGGGCGTCGTCGTGAAGAACTTCGCCATCGGCGGTCGCAGCAGCAAGTCGTTCCTCGTGGACGGCCGTCTGGATGCGGTGCTGCGCGAGATTCGGCCGGGAGACTTCTTCTTCATCTCCTTCGGTCACAATGACGCCAGCGTCGGCATTCCGGAACGTTACGCCTCGCCGGCGGATTACAAGATGTATCTGGCTCGTTATGTGAATGGCGCAAGACAGCGCGGCGCGACACCTGTCCTGCTCACGCCGGTAGGGCGCAGGGATTACAATGCCATCACGCAGCAATTTAACGTCAGCTTCCCTGAGTACGTGCAGGCGATGAAGGAAGTCGCGCAGGAGCTCAATGTGGACCTGATCGATCTGAGTGCCATCAGCATCGCCCATTACAATGCGGTCGGCGTGGCGGCGACGGAGAAGATCTTCCTCTACGCCAACCCGGGCGAATACCCGAGATATCCGAACGGCGTCAGCGACAATACCCACTTCAGCAGCTATGGCGCGAAGGTGATCGCCGGCCTGGTGGCGAATGCGGTGAAGGAGATGGGACTCGCTATCTCGCCGTATGTCATCGATCCGGACTATGAGGAGCCGGAACCGGAGCCGACGAACGAGCTGTTTGAGGAGGACTTCGAAGGGGATCAGTCGCAAGCCCAATATGCGATGGTGAACGCAACAGGCATCGCCGGACAGATGTCAGGCACCGTTGTGGAGAAGGACGGCAGCATGGTGCTGCAGGTGGAAGGCTCGGGCGCTGGCCATCGATCGAAGGTATTCCGCATCTTCGATGCGGTCAATGGCGATATCGTCAAGGTGAATTTCGACTGGCACAGCGGAAACGTGGCAGCATTCCCGTCCGAAGGCCATATCACGCTGATGGATGCCAATGAGAACATGATCCTGACGCTGTACACGACGAGCGGCACCAATACGCCTGTCGGGTACTTCGTTGGCTACTATCCGGCAGATTACGGGAGTGGCAATACGGCGATCCCGGAAGGCGGCGTGACGACCAGCATCCTGAAGAACCAATGGGTGAATGTCGACGTCACGATCAACTTCGTGGAGAAGAAGCTGGATCTGACATTGACGCCGAAGGCGAATCCGGATGCTGCGGTGACGATCACGGATCTTCCGATGAGCGCCGGCACCGCATATGCCAACAATGTGAGGGCGATCCGCTTCCTCGGCACGAGGAAGGGCGGCGGAGGCACGCTTGCCTGGACGACCTGGATCGACAATGTGCGGATCGAAGGCATGAAGCTGGCTCCTCAAGCCGGCGATCAGACCGCGTTGCTTGCGTTGATCGACCAGGCCAGGGCGCTTGATCTGAGCGGCTATACGCCGGAGTCCGTGGCGGTGTTGAACCGCGCTCTCGCTGCCGCTGAGGCGATCGTCGGCACCGATGCGACGCAGGCGGAGATCGATCATGCCTATAACATGCTGAATGTCGCGATCAACTCCCTGACCACCGTGCCTCGCGAGCCTGTCACCGAATACAGGTTCGACTTCGGCTCGGGAGATGCGGCGGCAGGCTATATCCCGGTTGACGCGAAGCATGCCTATGTCGAAGGCAATGGGTACGGATTTGCAGACACGTCCCTGACCGTCGATGAGAATCGCGAGATAGGCGATGCGCTGAAGGAAGATTTCGTCCGCGTGAACGGTACCTCGTTCCTCGTCGAGATGGAGCCGGGGGACTATCGGGTGACACTCACCATCGGCGACTCGCAGGAGAGCACCAACGTCGGCGTCGTGATCGAGCAGATGCAGAAGCTGCCGGTGACCACGATCGCTTCCGGTCAGTATCAGGACTTTGTCTATGATATTGCGCTGATCGACGGGGTGTTCAACTTCGAATTCTCCGGCAATGCGCCGAAGATCAATGCGCTGAAGATCGAGAAGCTGCCGGAGAGAGCTCCGGGCGACAAGCCGGTCATCTATCTGGCGAGCGACTCGACGGTGGCCAATTATGCCGAAGTGTACCGTCCGCAAGCCGGATGGGGCGAGCGTCTGGGTGACTACTTCGATCTGACGCAGATCAGCATCGATAACCGGGCTGTCGGCGGCCTGAGCAGCAAGACGTTCCTCACGCTTGGCTATCTGAACGACCTGCTGCTGGACATCCGTCCGGGCGACTACCTGTTCATGCAATGGTCGCACAATGATTCCACACCGGTACGTCCGGAACGGTATGTGACGCCGGAGCAATTCAAGGACTATCTCATGCTGTACATCAACGGCGCGAGACAGAGAGGGGCAACGCCGATCCTTGTCACACCGGTGAACAGAAGAGACTTTACCGGTGACGTCCTCAACAGGAGCTTCCCCGAGTATGTGCAAGCGATGAAGGAAGTTGCCCAGGAGTCCGGCACGCTGCTCATCGACCTGAACCAGGCGAGCTGGGAGTACTTCCAGCATCTCGGTCCGGAAGGCACGAAGAGCATCTTCCTGTGGGTCGGCACGACGGAGGACAATACGCACCTGCAGATGAACGGCGCGATCAAGGTTGCCGAGATGGTCGCAAGGCTGGTGAAGGAGCTCAACATCCCGCTCTCCGCTCTCGTCACGCTCGAGGATGAGGAGCCGGAGCTTCCTCCGGGCGTCTGGGCTGAGGCTGCGCTCAGCGGTCCATCCACCGCCTATCTCGGTCAGGATGTGGCGCTCAGCGTCGGCGTAACCCGGGTTGAGCAGTCCTTTAACGTGGCGGATGTGATCCTCCATTACAACCCGGCGATACTGGAGTTCGCCACGATCGATGGAGAGGATGGCTTGACGCTGCTCGCGGACAGCGCGTTCGCATCCAAACGTGACAACGTGCATGTGCTTGCCGCTGCCATCCGCCCGGACGAAGGCCTGATCCGCATCATCCTGGTCGCCTCCGGCGATGGCGTGGACGACGAAGGAGACCTGTTCGCCCTGCTCGGCAAGATCCGTTCTGACGCAACCGCAGGCGAACTGACGGTGGCGCTCACGAAGTTCGAAGCCTCCTACGAAGGCGAGGAAGGCAGCGTTGACATCAGCGGCGCAAGCCATACGATCGCTGTCAGCGAGGAGCCGCCGCAATCGCCTGTGACGGACAAATCCGCACTGCTCGAAGCCATCAGCCTGGCTCAGAGCAAGCTCGAGCATGCTGTCGAAGGCACCAAGCTGGGCGAGTACCGGGTCGGCTCGAAGGCTGAGCTGCAGGCGGCTGTCGCTTCCGCAACCGCTGTCTACGACGATGCATGGTCGACGCAGGCTCAGATCGATGTGGCGACTGCGGCGCTGCAGGCGGCGATCCAGCAGTTCGACGCGAAGTTCATCACTCTGGTCGAGGGTCAGACGAGCATCACGATTCGCGATCTGTCCATCCTCGCCAAGTACTTCGGCATCACCTCCTCGCATCCGGACTGGAGCAAGGTGGAAGCTGCCGACCTGTTCGACGAAGGCGTCATCGACATTCGCGTGCTTGCCGCTGTTGCGAAGATGATCCTGGCAGAATGGTGACGGATCAGCGTCGCGCAACCTGAAAGAAACGGC
>Ga0325347_100162_pt1 | contig 13483 bp, 7 predicted proteins | sample WT_ome_11_FD_205709 | JGI IMG/M metagenome (GOLD analysis project Ga0325347, IMG submission 205709) | Metatranscriptome of lab enriched sorghum-adapted microbial communities from California, United States - WT_Day2_8 (Metagenome... ...
ATCATGCGAACGATTATCAGCCATGTTGCCGGCAAATGGGCCGGCGGGAGAGAACAGAACGGCAAGGGGGCAAAATGCCGGAAGAGCTTGTCCTGGGCGCTGGCCGCCGCGTTGGCGCTTATCCTCGCGCTCGCCGGCTGCGGAGGCAATGCGACGCCTGCGGATCAGACGGCCGGGGCGGGCGATCCGCAACAGACGCAAAAGCCGCAGATGCGGCTCGTGAAACATGCGATGGGGGAAACGCTGGTTCCGGCGTCGCCGCAGCGGATTGTCGTCCTGACGAACGAAGGGCTGGAAGCGTTGCTGGAGATGGGCATCAAGCCGGTGGGCGCGGTGCGCGCATATTACGGCGACACCTGGTATGATCATCTGAAATCGGAAATGGCGGGAGTGAAGGATGTCGGATTGGAATCCCAACCCAACATCGAAGTCATTGCCGCCCTGAAACCCGATCTCATTCTCGGGAACAAGATGCGCCAGGAAAAAGTATACGAGCAGTTGAGCAAAATCGCGCCAACCGTATTTTCCGAAACGCTGCGCGCGGAATGGCAAAACAACCTGCTCCTGTACGCCGAAGCCGTCAATAAGAAGGAACTCGGCGAGAAAATCGTCGCCGACTTTGATAAGAGTGTGGAACAGTTCAGGCAAAAAGCCGGGGACAAACTGAACCAGACCGTGTCCGTCGTCCGCTTTATGGAGGGAAGAACCCGGATTTATTACAACGATACGTTCCCCGGGGTCATTTTCAAAAAAGCCGGAATTAAACGTCCCGATGTGCAGAACAAAGACACGTTCGCCGACGAAGTGACGAAGGAGCGCATTCCGGACATGGACGCCGACATCTTGTTCTATTTCACCTATGAGACGGGAAACGGCGAGGCGACCAAGGCGGAGAAAGAGTGGACGAGCGAACCTCTTTGGAAAAATTTGAACGCCGTCAAAAACAACAAGGCGTTCAAGGTGAACGATGCCGTCTGGACGACCGCCGGCGGCGTGAAAGCGGCCAAGTTGCTGCTGGAAGACCTGTACAAATATTTTGAAGTGAGCAAATGACCGCTTTAAGTGAGCAAATGGCCGCTTCCTCGGCCGCGGTGACGCCGTTTCGCTTTCCCGGCTGCAAAGATGAAATTTGATGCGACGTTCCGGATGTATTGTGCTATAATGATTTCAGTTTGTTCGCCAATGAAGCGATCATCATTTCGATAAGAGGCGCCGAACGAAATATGAAAATTCTCATCATCCGGCACGCCGAGCCGGATTATCCGAATCATACGATCACCGCGGCGGGGCATGCCGAAGCGCAGGCGCTCGCCGCCAAATTGGCCCGCGAACGGATCGACCGCATTTACTGCTCGCCGGTCAACCGCGCGCTTCATACGATGCGCTACACGGCCGAGCGGCTCGGGCTGGAGCCGGTAATCGAACCGTGGACCCGGGAACTAAGCTGGCATGCGTTCGATGCGCAAGGGGAGAAAATGGCCGCATGGAACATCCCCGGGGAGCAGGCGCGCGCCTCCCTACCCACCGCCGGTCGCGGCACCTGGGAGGAACAAACACCCTATCGCGACTTTGCGGCCCAGTACGAACAACTGCAAGCGGACTCCGACGCGTTTTTGCGCAGGCACGGTTACGAGCGTGTGGGGGGCAGGTACCGGATTCTGCGCCCGAACCGGGAAACGATCGCCGTGTTCTGTCATCTCGGGTTCGGGCTCACCTGGCTCTCGCATTTGCTTGAACTGCCGTTTCCCCTCATGTGGTGCGGATTTTGGCTGCCGCCGAGCTCCGTCACCACGGTGCTGTTCGAGGAAAGAAGCCCGGAATGGGCGGTTCCCCGCTGCCTCGGCCTCGGAGACGTATCCCATTTGCACATGGCGGGCTTGAGCGTGTCCACGGCGGGTTTGCTTGGCAACGTCACCTGACGGCCCGCTCCTCGGCCTCGACGAAATCGGCGTTCGCGCTCCCTAGGTGGAGCGAACGCCATTTTGATATTTTCGCCGCACATTCGCTTTTGCCGATGATCCGTGTTCGCCGTTCATCGGGATGATGACGGCGAATTTTTTTTTGCAGTGCGTTCCGGAGCGGATGCGCTCGCGCGCCCGGATTTGCTTCCCGGCTTTCGGCGAAGTATGATCAGAAGTATGGATCAGATGAAGAAAGGAGTCGGGATGATGTCGGAACAATGGCGCAAAACCGTTGCCGAGTTTCGTGAATATGTGAAAAAAATGAAAGCCTACGAAGAGGCGGTCGGACTCATGTATTGGGATCTGCGCACCGGCGCGCCGAAGAAAGGCGTCGCCGGACGCTCCGAAGTGATCGGGATGCTGAGCGCGGAGATGTTCAAGATGGCGACGTCCGACACGATGGGAGAATACATCGAGAAATTGTCGCAACCCGAAGTTTACGAAGAGCTGAGCCGGATTGACCGCGCCGTCGTCAGGGAATGCCGCAAAGAATACGAGCGCAGCAAAAAAATTCCGCCGGAAAAATACGAAGCCTACGTCGTGCTCACCTCGCAGGCGGAATCGGTGTGGGAGGAGGCGAAAGAAGCTTCCGACTTCGCGAAATTCCGCCCGTATCTGGAAAAAATTGTGGACGCCAACCTGGAGTTCGTCGAACTGTGGGGGTACGAGGGCGAAAAGTACAACGCGCTTTTGGACATCTACGAGCCCGGCGCGACCGTGAGCCAGCTTGACGCTCTGTTCGGCGCGCTGCGCGAACAACTCGTCCCCCTCGTCGCCGACGTCGGAGCGTCGCCGTTTCAGCCGGACGCGTCGTTATTGCGCGGGACGTTTCCGAAAGAACAGCAAAAGCCGTTCAACCTGTTCATTTTGCGGCAGATGGGGTACGACTTCGAAGCGGGCCGCCTCGACGAAACCGTCCATCCGTTTGCGACGGGGCTCAATCCCGGCGATGTGCGGATCACGACGCGGTATTTGCCGGACGATGCGACGAGCGCGCTGTTCGGCACGATTCATGAAGGGGGGCACGCCCTGTACGAGCAAAACATCGACCCGGAACTGGCGGGAACGCCGCTTTGCACCGGCGTTTCGATGGGCATTCACGAATCGCAATCGCGCTTTTGGGAAAACATCATCGGCCGCAGCCGCCCGTTCTGGAACCGATATTACGGAGATTGGCAAAAAGCGTTTCCCGGCCGCTTCGACAACGTGCCGGTCGAGGCGTTTTACCGCGCCGTCAACCGTGTGGAACGATCGCTGATCCGCATTGAAGCGGACGAACTGACGTACAACCTGCACATTATGATCCGATACGAAATCGAGAAAGGGCTGTTCGACGGGTCGGTGCGGGTCGCAGATCTTCCGGAACTTTGGCGGGAAAAGTACCGCGAATATTTGGGCGTCGTCCCTGCGCGGGACAGCGAGGGCGTGCTGCAGGACGTGCACTGGTCCGGCGGATCGTTCGGCTATTTCCCGTCTTACGCCTTAGGCAACATGTACGCCGCTCAGATCGCAGCGGCGATGCGGCGCGAGATGCCGCAGTTCGACCAACTTGTCGAAGCGGGCGATTTTGCGCCGATCAAAACCTGGCTTACGGACAAAATTTACCGGCACGGCAAACTGCTGACGCCGGGCGAGATCATCCGCCAGGCGACGGGCGAAGATTTGAACTCCGCTTACCTCATCGACTATTTGCGGAACAAATTCGCGGAAATATACCGTCTGCACGTCTAAAAGCCCGGAGAAAAAAAAAAGAAACAGCCGGATCTTCCTGTAGAAGCGAAGCGCTCGCTTTTGTTTTCGGGTTCGTACCTTTGCAGGCCGATTCGGCTGTTGTTTTTCGACGGATTGATTGAGACGAGCCGGGCAAAATTTTAGTCATAAAATAAAAAAAAGCGGCCAAACCCGCCCCGTCTGCCGAAAGTTTTTGTCACCCTAGACGAATGTCCTGCATACAATTTAAAAGAATGATTGTATGGAGGAGGTTCAAACAAGGATGGCGATTAAAGATAAACAACTGCAATGCAGAGAAATTATCACCAAAGCGGTTTGCGGCAAAGGACGGCGGTTTACCCAGGCAAGCCATACGATTACGCCGACCCATCCGCCCAGCAGCATTCTGGGCGCATGGGTAATCAACAATCAGTACGAAGCGGTCAAATCCGGGGACGGTGTGGAAGTGGTCGGCACGTACGATGTGAACATCTGGTATTCTTATGATCGGAACACGAAAACGGATGTTGCCAAAGAAACGATTTCTTACGTGGAAATCGTCCCGCTTACTTATTTGGACAAAAAACATAGGCCGTCGACCGCCGAAGTGACCGCGGTGGCCACCCAGGAGCCGAACTGCGTGGAAGCGACCATCTCCTCCCAGGGCGACAGCGTTCATATCCGTGTGGAACGCGAATTTCAGGTGGAAATGATAGCGGAAACGAAAGTTTGCGTCGCCGTTTGCCCGGGCGGTTGCGGCGATTACGACGGAAAGGACGACGATTTTGTCGAACTCGAGGGCGAGGACGATTACGAGGACCTGGACTTGATCGACGATGAATTGAACTGATTGCGCGGCCGGTTCGATTGCTGCAGGTTTGATTCATCATATGTCGAACGCGGAACGTTCGACAGGGGGCAAACGCCCTCTTTTTATTTCAATGCGGAAATTGGGCGCATGAAAGGGGGAAACGTATGAATGCGTTTTTGTGCCACCGTTTCGAGCCGGGCGTCGAACTTTTGCTGGGCAAACTGCGCATTGCTCACGGCACGGCGCTTCCGGCCGATCCGGAACGGTTCGCGATCATTCATTGGGGACATTCCTCATCACCGGCGGCTCATTCGGAAGCGTTGAACCCCCCCGAGATGGTTTCAAGAGCGAGCCGGCCGAGCGAATGGAAACCATTGCTCCAACTTGGCGGCCAATTGACGGAGCCGGCCGAAATGCGGCGAAATTTCGGGAGTGGACAACCTGTTGAAGCCGATGGCGATGGCGAACTCTTGCCGGCGGCCGGCATTGGAGCGGGGCAAGACTCGTCGCACCGCACCGCCCGGTCCGCACATAGGCGCGGCGGCGCCGCACGTATGCGCGACGACCTCGCACATACCCGCGATAATCCCGAATATCACGACCATCCCGAATATCGCGGCCGTTCCGCATATCGCGACCATCCCGCATACACGCGGGAATATGTCGTTCCCGTGTTTCATCTGCAAGCGCTGACCGTTTTTGAAAGAGCGGCGGGGCCGCTCATTTCCTCGCATTTGAAGCCGGGGTTCGCCGGGCGGTTCCGCGAACTGGATCCGGCGTTCCGTTCCCATTATGCGGACAAGGCCAGGCGCGAAGCGGTGCGGGCGATATACACGCTCGGACTCGATTTCGGGACGGTGTCGCTCGGCGTGCTGCCCGACGGCCGGCTTGTCGTCCGCAGCGTCAATCCGTCGCCGCGCCTGAACGAGCGGTTGGCGGATCTGTTCGCCGAAGCGATTCATCGCTTTGACGAGGAGCTTGAACGGGAATGTCGCGAACGGCGCCGGGATACGGAAATTTTGCTCGGCACGGACCCCGAATTTTTGCTTTGCACCCATGACGGCCAGGTCGTCTTCGCTTCGAATTTTTTGCAGCGGTCCGGAGAAGTCGGCTGCGATTCGATCGTGCTGCCGGATCGGCGACGTCTGTTTCCGCTGGCCGAACTTCGCCCCGCCCCGGCGGTCGAACCGGAACAGCTCGTCCGCAATTTGCGTCTCTCGCTGCGCAAGGCGGCCCGATTGATCCGCGACGACGGCCTGGCGTGGGTCGCCGGCGGCATGCCGGTTCGCGGTTTTCCGCTCGGCGGACATATCCATTTGAGCGGGGTGCGGCTCAGCGCCCGGCTTTTGCGCGTGCTCGACAATTATTTGTCGCTTCCGCTCGTCCTTTTGGAAGACGAATCGACGCGGGAACGCCGCCCGAACTACGGTTTCCTCGGCGATTTCCGGCGGAAGCCGCACGGCGGTTTCGAATACCGGACGCCGCCCAGCTGGCTCGTATCGCCGTTCATTGCCGCCGGCGTGCTGGCTTTAACCCGTCTTTTGGCCGAACATTACCGGGAGCTGAAACAATTTCCGTTGCAATCCGCCGAAATTCAGAAGTTGTACTACTCGGGCGACAAACGGCAACTGCTTCCGGTCGTCCGCAAATTGTGGGAGGAGCTGGAGCCGCTTCCCGCCTATGCACGGTACGCGCATATTTTGGACCGCTTCAAGGAGCGGCTGTTTCGCTTGCAGGGATGGAACGAGCGGGAAGATTTCCGCGCCAGTTGGAAACTTGAACCGTCCGCAAAAACATTTTCGGAACAAGGATTAAAGAGAGCGGCCGGGCCGGATATGGGGACCGGAACGATCATAACAAACGAAACGGACAGTTCGTCCGGAACGAACGTTTCGGCAGGAACGAATGTCTCGACAGACGAAGCCGAAACGCAGCGCGAAAACGGAACACAAGGCGCAACCGGATCATACGGCGAAAACGAAACACAAGGCGCAACCGGATCATATGGCGAAAACAGAACACAAGGCGCAACCGGATCATATGCCGCAACCGGAATATATGTCGCAACGGGAACGGGCGCAATTGTCACGCAAGGTGCAATCGTACGCACAGGCGCGGCCGTACGCAAAAAATCAACCGTACGCAAGGTGCAACCGTAACGCACGACGCCCACTGAGCGCAAGGAGCGCCGTTTCCTGGGCGAATGGCTTGGCGCCCATGCCGGCGCCTTCTTTTTTTCGCGACAAAAGGGATCTCATGTTATAATGTAGGCAGCGCAATCATTCGACAACTTTCCCGCTTGCCGGAGCGGAATGTGCGACTGTTGAGCCGTTTTGCGCACCGCCGGCCCTCATCATTTGCTGGATGCTGTTTTGGGGGATGATCATGGCCAAATTCACACCGATGATTGAGCAATATCTGGCAATCAAAGAGCAGGTGCCGGACGCTTTTTTGTTTTTTCGACTCGGCGATTTCTATGAAATGTTTTTCGATGATGCGTTGAAAGCGTCGCGGGAACTGGAGATTACGCTGACGGGCCGCGACGGCGGGGCGGAGGAACGCATTCCGATGTGCGGTGTTCCTTACCACTCCGCGGAAAACTACATCGCCCGGTTGGTCGGGAAAGGCTACAAGGTGGCGATTTGCGAACAGCTGGAAGATCCATCGCAGGCGAAAGGCGTCGTGCGCCGAGAAATCGTCCGCATCATTACCCCGGGGACGGTCATGGAGAGCAAATCGCTGGGCGAGGCGGCGAACAACTACATCGTCTGCCTGACTGAAGACGCCGCGCTGGAAGCATACGGTTTCGCCGCGTGCGATCTGTCGACGGGGGAACTGTACGTGACGCGGCTTTGCGGGACGATCGGGCAGGTGATCGACGAGCTGAACGTGTACAAGCCTTCGGAGGTGATCGGCGCCGCCGCGCTGCTGAGCGCGGTGCGGGAGCAGGGCGCCGCCTGGGCGAAGCCGCTTGCGATGACGGAGTGGACGGGGCGCGCCGAAGAGCGGGTGATGCAGCAATTTGACCGGGAAACGCTCGAAGGGTTGCCGGACGTCTGCCGGGATGCCGTTGCGCTGCTGATGGGTTATCTCGCCGAAACGCAGAAGAGGGCGTTGTCCCACGTCAAGCAGATCCGGCGCTACGAACCGGAGCAGTTCATGACGATGGATCCGTTTACGCGCCGCAACCTTGAGCTTACGGAAACGGTGCGCGACCGGTCGAAAAAAGGCTCGCTCCTCTGGCTGCTCGACGAAACGGTGACCGCCATGGGCGCCAGACGGCTGCGGCGCTGGATCGAGCAGCCGCTTCTCAAGCGAAAGCAAATCGAAGAGCGGCTCGAGGCGGTCGACTGTTTGTACAACCAGCTCATCGTTCGCGAAGAAATTCGCCGGCAATTGAAAGAAGTGTACGATCTGGAGCGGCTCGTCGCGCGCATCGCCTACGGCAACGCCAATGCGCGCGATTTGCTGGCCCTGAAAGTGTCGCTTGCGCAAATTCCGCAACTGAAGGAGACGTGCCGCGCTTCCGGTTCGGCGACACTCGCCGCTCTCGCCGACCGCATGGACGACTGCCGCGACGCGCACGACCGCATCGCGGCCGCCATCGTCGACGATCCGCCGGTTTCGGTGCGCGAAGGCGGCATCATCCGCGAAGGTTTTCATGCCTACCTCGATCGGCTGAGGGAGGCGAGCGCGAACGGAAAACAATGGATCGCCGAACTGGAGAGGAAAGAGCGCGAGCAAACCGGCATCAAATCACTCAAAATCGGCTACAACAAAGTGTTCGGTTATTACATCGAGGTGACGCGGGCCAACCTCGCTGCGCTGCCGGAAGGCCGATACGAGCGCAAGCAGACGCTCGCCAATGCCGAACGGTTCGTCACCCCCGAGCTCAAGGAAAAAGAAGCATTAATCCTCGAGGCGGAGGAAAAAATGGTCGATCTGGAGTACGAGCTGTTCACGCAGCTTCGGGAACAGTTGGCCGGACAAATTCCGCGCTTGCAGCAGCTGGCCGATTGCGTCGCGACGATCGACGCATTGCAGTCGTTCGCCACCGTCAGCGCCGCGCATCGTTACCGCAGGCCGGACATCGTCGACGGTTACGATCTTGTCATTGAAGCGGGACGCCATCCCGTGGTGGAAGCGGTGCTGGACGACAACGCGTTCGTCGCCAACGACACGGAGCTGACCGCCGACGGCGGATGCATGATGCTGATCACCGGGCCGAACATGGCGGGAAAAAGCACGTACATGCGTCAGGTCGCCATCATTTGCTTGATGGCGCAAATCGGCTGTTTTGTGCCGGCCGAACGCGCCCGAATTCCGATCATCGACCGCATCTTCACGCGCATCGGCGCTTCCGACGACTTAATCGGCGGGCAAAGCACGTTCATGGTCGAAATGCGGGACATCCAGACGATGACGGCGAAAGCGACCGCAAAAAGCCTCGTCATCATCGATGAACTCGGCCGGGGCACATCGACGGGGGAAGGGATGGCCATCGCCCAGGCGGTCATTGAACACCTGCATCATCACGTCGGCTGCAAGACGCTCATTTCGACGCATTTTCACGAGCTGGCGCATCTGGAACAAAACTTGCGCAGCTTACGGAACTACCGCATGGCTGTCAAGGAAAGCGGATCGGAGGTCACTTTTCTGCGCAAACTCGTTCCCGGCGCGGCCGACACGAGCTACGGCATCTATTGCGCCCGCGTCGCCGGTTTGCCGGAACCGATCATCGCGCGCGCGTACGAGCTTTTGAGCGCATTCGAGGCGCGCGCCGCCGGACGTTTGGAAGCCGCGGTTTCGCACGCCGGCGATGGAGCCGCCGAGGCAAACGCTCACGCGCCCGATCTCTCCGGCGATGCGGCAGTCCGTCCGGGTTCCGGCGCTGTGCAGCTCAGCCTTTTCGGGGAAGAAGCGGAACTTTCGGACCGTGCGGCCGATGGCGAAAGCGGAGACCGGGAAAACCGCGGCGCGCTTCACCGGAGCCGCGACCGGAACGCCGTCCGTGAAAAGAAAGTCGCCGACGCGTTGCGCGAGGCGGATCTGATCAACATGACACCGCTGCAGGCGATCAACTTCCTCTTTGAACTGAAACGGAAACTGAAAGATGACTGACGTCCGACGGAACAAGTGTTTCCAACACAAACTTGCTGAATCATTGCATTTTAAATATTTATCTTAAAATCCGGTGAATAACCGGCATAAGCGGCTGAAACCGTCCTGAAGAAGCGATAGCGTCCGCCTTTGTTTTCGGATTCATACATCTGCGTATGATTAAAAGAATCCGAAAACTTAAGCGTAGGAAGGACGATTCGGCGCGCTGTCGGATTTATTCACCGGACTTGGAGAGAGGATGGGGAACGGATTGGCAAACATCGCGGTAAAGCATTCATTCTTTAAAAAAATCGGATTCAGTCTGATGTTGTCGGCGGCGCTCGCACTGTCTGCCGTTGCGCCCGGCGCGGCGCTGGCCGAGCAAAATGCGGCTCAGGCCGGGGAAACGGACAACACGATTGCCCTTCAACTGCTGCAGGTGTTCCAGACGATTCAGCAAAATCACATCAGCGGCGTATCGGAGCGGGAATTGGCCGATATCGCAATCAAGGCGATGATCGAGTCGCTGAACGATCCCTATACAACGTATATGTCCAAAGAGGAGTTCGAATCGTTTTTCCAATCGATCGAGCAGCAAGTCGTCGGCATCGGCATTCGCGTCGGGCAGGACGACGGCGGGTTTTACGTGGCGGAAGTGCTCGATAATACGCCGGCGGCTGCAGGGGGCATTTTGCCGGACGATTATATCGAGGCCGTGAACGGCAATTCGGTCGACGGCATGAACCTCGATCAGCTCGTGAGCGCGATTACCGGGAAGGAAGGCACGTCGGTGACGGTCACGGTGCGCCGCGGCGACCGTTCTCTCGATTTGGCGTTTGTGCGCAAGGCATTTTCCGTATCGGCGGCGCAGAGCAAATTGCTTGACGGAAATGTCGGCTATATCAGCCTGTCCGGTTTTTCCGACGAGGGGGCCAAATCGTTTGCCGCCCGTCTCGCCGATCTGAAGGCGAACGGCATGAAGGCGCTGATCGTCGATTTGCGGGGCAATCCCGGGGGCACGGTGCAGTCCGCGCTCGACATCGCCAAGCAGTTTATCAAAGAGGGGACGCTGATGCTGATGCGGGACAAAAACGGGAAAACGCAAACGGTCCCGATCAACGGAGGCTCCACAGTACAGGTTCCCGTAACCGTGCTGGTGAACGAAACGACGGCGAGCGCTGCCGAAGTGTTGTCGGGCGCGCTGCAGGATTACAAGGCGGCGACGTTGATCGGGACGAAAACGTTCGGCAAGGGCAGCGTGCAAAACGTATATTCTCTGGCCGGCGGAGCCGGTCTTAAGGTGACGTCCGAGGAATATATGACTCCGAAAGGGCGGAAAGTCAACCAGGTCGGAATTACGCCCGACATCACCGTGGAAGGCGACGTGCCTCAGCTCATCGCGGCGCTGCGCCAAAGCGGCCAGAGCGATTTCACGCTGCGAATCCAGAAGCACGCCATCGAGTTGAACGGCGCGCGCTTTATCAACGTCGTGCCGGTCGTCGCAGAGGAGGATGAGGTGTTCGTGCCGACGCGGATTTTGGCCGCGCTCATCGGAGCCGAAGCGCAGTGGAATATCGAATCCCAATCGGTTGAACTTCGCGCGGGGGATCGCACCGAAACGTTCGCCGTCGCGGAGGGCGAGGCGAGGAACGACAGCGGAACAAGCCTGATCGCATTGAGCCGGATGTCCGCGAAATTTCCGCAGCTGAGCTGGACGAACGCGAACGGGCAAATCGAGATTCGCGTCACGAAGGGGAATTGATCGATGGGAAAAATCCGCATCCTCGACGGCCACGTCGCCAACCAGATTGCCGCCGGCGAAGTGGTGGAGCGGCCTTCCTCGGTCGTGAAAGAACTGGTGGAGAACGCGATCGACGCCGGCAGCACGCGGATCGACGTCATCGTGGAAGAAGGCGGAATGCAATTGATCCGCGTCGTCGACAACGGATCGGGCATTGAGCCCGACGACTGCGAAGCGGCTTTTCTCCGGCACGCCACCAGCAAAATCGCCACCGGCCGCGATCTGTTCCGCATTCGCACGCTCGGTTTCCGCGGCGAAGCGCTGCCCAGCATCGCCGCGGTCGCCCGGGTGGAATGCGTCACCTCGGCGCAATCCGACGGGCTCGGCCGCCGGCTGCTGATCGAGGGCGGGACGGTACGTCGCGTGGAGGATGCGGCCGCTTCACGCGGAACCGATATTTCGGTGCGCGATCTGTTTTATAATACACCGGCCAGACTGAAGTACATGAAGTCGACGCAGACGGAACTGGGGCACATCTCCGATTTCCTGTATCGCATCGCTCTGGCGTATCCGCAGATCGCCTTCTCCCTGAAACATAACGGAAATTTGCTGATGCGCACGCTGGGTAACGGCGACTTGCTGCAGGTCATCGCCGCCATATACGGCGCGTCCGCAGCGAGAAGCATGGTGCCGCTTCAGGGAGAAAATCTCGACTACACGCTGGTCGGATACGTCTCCCGGCCGGAGCTGACGCGCGCGAACCGCTCGGCGGTGACGACGATCGTCAACGGCCGGTTTGTTCGCAATTACGCCTTGGCGCAAGCGGCGCTCGGCGCGTATCATACGCTGTTGCCGGTCAACCGCTATCCTTTGGCTGTCCTGCGCATCGACATGGATCCGACGCTCGTCGATGTCAATGTTCATCCGGCCAAGTTGGAGGTGCGCTTCAGCAAGGAAGACGACCTGCTGCAATTTGTCGCGGAACAGATCCGGCTCGCGCTGAAACGGCAAAACCTGATTCCGCATTTGCCGGGCAAGCCGCCCTTCGCCCGGTCGGCCCGTTTGGAGTCCGCCGCCGTTGTGCAGGAGCGATTCGATCTGTACGGCGAACCCGCTTCGGCGCGCGATAAGGATCCAGGGGGCCGGTCGGACGGATGGGCGGACCGGACCGCTTCCGCCGGAAAGGTGGAGGCGACGAAAGCCGCCAGCGCGAGCGGCGGCGCAGCGCCCGCCGGCGCTCATTACGGGGCGGATAACGGCGCGCGCGCCGCGGGCGACGGCTCCCAAATCCGGTCCCGCCGCGATTTTTCCGACCGAGGTGGCGCTTTGGGCGGCGACGCTCGATCTAGCGCATCAACGGGCTTCCTTTTGCCCGCTTCGGATCAAGCCGGCGGATTCCACGGCCGCCCGCGGGCTTCCGCAGCCGGTTCGCATACAGCCGGAGCCCCTGCGGCTGGAGCGTCTTCCCGTTCCGCAGCCGGACCGGTTCACCGGCCGGCGCCGCCATGCGCGCTCGCCGCGCAGATGTTGGCCGCAAGCGCGGACGGCGAGCCTTCGGCGGACGGGCCGGCGTTTCCCCGGCTCGTTCCCGTCGGGCAAGTGCACGGTACATACATCGTCGCCCAAAACGAAGACGGCCTTTATCTGATTGACCAACATGCCGCTCACGAACGCATCAATTACGAGTGGTATTTCGAGAAATTCGGCAATCCCGCGCAAGCCAGCCAGGAGCTGCTCGTGCCGATTACGCTGGAGTTCACTCCGGCGGAAGCCGAGCGGATTCGCGCGAACCTGGCCTTGTTCGAGCAGGTGGGCGTGTTCATGGAACCTTTCGGCGGTGGGACGTTTCTCGTCCGCGCTCACCCCCACTGGTTTCCGCAAGGAGAGGAGAAAGCGATCGTGGAGGAGATCGCAGAGTGGGTGCTGAGCGAGAAAAAAGCGGTCGATCTGGCCAAATTGCGCGAAAAATCGGCGATCGCCTGCTCGTGCAAAGCTTCGATCAAAGCGAACGAAAGTTTGTCGCTGCAGGAAATCGAGGCGCTCATTGCGCGGCTTTCCCGCTGCCGCAATCCTTTCACGTGCCCGCACGGCCGCCCGGTCGTCGTCAGTTTCTCGAAATACGAGCTGGAAAAAATGTTTAAACGGGTCATGTAAAACGAA
>Ga0325347_100178_pt1 | contig 13047 bp, 12 predicted proteins | sample WT_ome_11_FD_205709 | JGI IMG/M metagenome (GOLD analysis project Ga0325347, IMG submission 205709) | Metatranscriptome of lab enriched sorghum-adapted microbial communities from California, United States - WT_Day2_8 (Metagenome... ...
TGATGAATCAAAACATGTCGCGCGCAGCGCGGAAGATGTGCGAAAGGTTGTTTTCATAATCCGCATCATGTGTCATCAAGAATGACATCCAAACATACCTCGAGGTGGTAAGGAAATGGAGATCCAACAGTTGTTGCAGGACGCCCGGGAGCTGCAGGAGCAATTGATCAGCTGGCGGAGGGATTTTCATCGCCATCCGGAGCTGGGCTTTCAGGAGCAGCGGACAGCGTCGATCGTCGCCGATTATCTGCAAGGCCTGGGGCTGGAGGTGCAGACGGGGATCGGCGGCACCGGGGTAACCGCGTTGCTGCGCGGGGAGCAGGATGGACCCACCATCGCGCTACGCGCCGATATGGACGCCTTGCCGATCGAGGAGGCGACCGGGGTCGAATATGCTTCCCGGAATCCCGGCGTCGCCCATCTGTGCGGACATGATGCTCATACGAGCATCCTGATGGGAGCGGCCAGGCTGCTCACGGGCAAGTACCGTCCGACCAGAGGGAATGTGAAGTTCATCTTCCAGCCTGCGGAGGAAGGGCTGGCAGGTGCGGCGGCGATGATTCGCGACGGCGTGCTGGAATCCCCGCGCGTGGATGCGATCGCCGGCCTGCATGTGAACCCGGCGCTTCCGGTGGGGAGATTCAACGTGACGAAGGGCGTTGCCTATGCCTCCGTGGATACGATCGAACTGCGCATCATCGGCCAGGGCGGACATGCCGCCAGGCCCCATGAGGCGATCGACTCGATCGCCGTATCCGCGCAGGTGATCAATGCGATGCACAGCATGGCGACCCGAAGCATCGATCCGCTCGAGACCGTCGTGATCACGATCGGGAAGATCGAAGGGGGATACATGGAGAACGTCATCGCGCCCGAGGTGCGCATGCGCGGGACGATCCGAACCTTGTCCGCTTCGGTGCGGAAGCAGGTACCCGAGTTGCTGCGCCGCACGATCCGGGGCGTGACAGAGGCCTTCGGCGCCTCGTTCGAACTGACCATCCATGAAGGGTATCCTACGGTCGTTAACGATGACGGGCTGGTCGCTTTCTTCGGCGAGACCAACGAGCTGCTGTTCGGAGAGCCGCGTTGGGAGTTCGTCAGTCCTTCGACGGGCGGGGAGGATTTCGCCTTTTATGCCGAGCGAATCCCGGGCGTTTATTTCCGTCTGGGCACCAGCAACGGTGATCCCGCCACATCGTATCCGCTGCATCATCCGAAGTTCAATCTGGATGAAACGGCATTGCCTCTGGGGTCGGCGATGCTGGCAGCGATCGCGATCCGTTACCTGGATCAAAGTTGAGAAGGCTGGGTTGAGAAGGCTGGATCAAACATCGCCAAACGACCATTCCACAAGGCATGATGGCTGGCGCAGATCGGAGTCCTCATGCCGAATGCCGATCACCAGGATCGCCAAGGAGCTGAAGACACAATGGGCAAGCGAATCATCACACCGGATCTGATCCATGAGTATCAATGGGTCAGCGATCCTGTCGTTCATCCGAACGGGCAGTCTGTCGCGTATGTGCACCGCAGGACGAATCGGGAGCTGGATCAATATGCCTCGCATATTCGCGTGGCTGCTCTTGACGGCGGCGGAGATGAGGCATGGACGAACGGGACACAGGACAGTGCTCCGGGCTGGTCACCTGACGGAGAATGGCTCGGGTTCTTGCGGCCGGACGGCGGCGTCCGACAGCTGTTCGGAGTTCGCGCGGCAGGCGAGACACCGACGATGCTGGCCAGCTGCAAGCATGGCATCATGGAATGGGCCTGGTCTCCCGATGGCGGTCGGATCGCGTATACGACCCGAATCAGCCTCGACCCGGAGCGGGAGGCGAGGAGCCGGGAGGAAGACAGGAGACATGCGGCGCGTCGCGGCGCCGTCTACGACCGGTACATCCCACGCTCCGAAGGAGCCGGATGGTGGGACGGGCTGTACAGCCATCTGTTCCTTACGGAGCCGAATTCCGGGACGGCGACGAGGCTCACCAACGGCGCCTGCGACATCTCCCAGCCGAGGTGGTCTCCCGATGGAAGATCGATCGCCTATCTGGCCCATACCCATGCCGGGGATCCGAATCCTGAGGGCGGCGAGCCGCATCGCGGATTGTATATCGTATCGCTGGAGGACGGCTCCACGGTGCAGGCCGTTCCCGGCAGCTATGCGATCGACCGCTATGCGTGGTCGCCCGACGGCACGATGCTGGCCTGGCTCGGCCATGACGGCCGATATGGCGCCGGAACCCAGCTGGCGCTGTATGTCGTGGATCTGAAGCGATCCGGACACGAGGCGATCATGCGGCTGTCTCAGGACGATGTGCAGCTGGGCGTATATGTGCTGAACGATATGACGACCGGTCAGAGCATGCCCGGGCCGTTCTTCATGTCCGGGCCGGAGGAGCTGACGATCGCGGCGGTGGTGTCACGCCACGGGGGGACGCAGCTGTGGCGATGGCGGCTCGACGGGAGCTCGCAGCCGCTCACAGGGGAACCGTGGGTGATCTGGCAGGCGGCCCAGGTGCAGCATCGTCCGCAGTTTGTCGTGCAAGCGATCGGCGCGGACGGACCGGCGGAGCTGTATGTGTTGGACGGTACGGAAGCTGAGGCGGCGCGAGCGGATGCGGAGAAGGTGCGGCAGGCAGATCCGGGCAAGGTCCAACAGACGGATGACGGTCAGGTGCATGGGAAGCCTGGTCAGGAAGAACGGCAAGCGGATGTCGCGGATCGTGTGGCAATGGAGCCAGCTGGGGTCGGACATTTGCATGGTGTACAGGAGTATGCGAAGTCAGTACAGGAAGAAAAGCGATCGGCTGTGGCGGTTGATGCAGCGCTGAAGCGGGTTCAGCTTTTTTTAGACGGTGATCAGGTGCATGGGAAATCGAGACAGGAGGATCAGCTGGCGGAAGGCTTGGACCATGAGGCGTTGTGCCCGGTTGGGCGTTCTGATGGTGCACGAATGGAGTTTGAACCGGTCCGGGACGACCTTTCTTCCCGGCTTCGCATCATGCAGCTGACGAGATGGAATCAGGAACTGGCCTCATCGCTGTCCGTCTCGCGACCGGAAGCGTTCTGGTTTACGAACAGCGCGGGAGATCCGGTGCAAGCGTGGCTCCTGCGTCCCGCTGGCATGGAGTCATCAGCCTGTCAGGGGCAGGTTCCGGTCGTGCTGGCGATTCACGGCGGCCCGCATGCGCTGTTCGCCGGAGTATACTATCACGAATTTCAGACGCTGACGGCTGCCGGCATGGCAGTCGTATACACCAATCCCCGCGGCAGCTTCGGCTATGGGCAACAGTTCGCTTCTGCGGTCATCGGCCGCTTCGGGGAGGGGGATGCGGACGATGTGCTGCAGGCGCTGGATGAAGCGCTGGCCCGCTGCGAGTGGCTCGACCCGACCCGAACCGGGGTCATGGGCGGCAGCTACGGAGGCCTGATGACCAATTGGCTCGTGGGCCGGACGCATCGCTTCCGGGCGGCGGTGTCGCAACGCAGCATCACGAACTGGTTCAGCTTCTATGGCAACAGCGATATCGGCCCGCGGTATGCGGAAGCGATGCTCGGCACCCATCCATGGAAGGATGCGGCGAGATATTGGGAAAGGTCGCCGATCGCTTACGCAGACCGGGTGACGACGCCTCTGCTGATCATGCACGGCGCGGAGGATCTGCGTTGTCCGGTGGAGCAGGCGGATCAGTATTACACGGCCCTCAAGCGCCATGGGAAAACGACCAGACTGATCCGTTATGCTGGAAGCGGACATGCCTTCCAGAAGTCCGGGAAACCTTCGCTGCGCATCGATGTGCTGGAGCAGGTCAACGCCTGGTTCAACCGGTACTTGCTGGCTGATCAGCGGGTCGTGCTTGGCATCCCGTTTGCGCTGCTGCTGGAGAATTGCCGCTCGTCAGGCGTTGGCGATGCGGTCATCCTGGAGTCGTTCAGGAAGCGGGATGATGCTCCGTTCGTCCAGGCTCGAGATCCGGAGATGGACTTCGCGGAGCGGGTGAACATGGCGGAGGAGCTCGGCGTTGATTGGCCGCGGGTCATGTCGCAAGGGTATACGCTCAACTTCCTGCCTGTGCATGCGCTCAAGCGGCTGCTGTGGTTCAGGTATGGCCTGTCCGAAGAGCGGGATTATCAGCAGATGGGAAATGAGCTGGCAGGGGTGCCTCTGACCGGGACGCAAGCGGCGGAATTGCTGCTGCTCATCCATCGGCAATGGCGCATCGTCCGCGAGGGAGAGGGCTCGTACCGGCTGGTGCGCAAGCATGGTGCAGCGGCGCTCGAATAGAGGTTCGTAAAAGAAGGATAGGGGCCACCCGTTTAGAGGCATGAGGCCGTCCGGAAGCTGGCGAAGACCGACCTGGTGGGCGGCCTTGGCTTAATTGCAGGGTGAATCTTGATGAAGCTGGCAATATCATCGGCGATAACCAAGGCAGGCGATCAAGGTGATCTGATACTTTGAACCCGGCATGATGTTCGATAAATGGTACAAAAACTTGGCACCGGCGATCTGTGCGGATCGAGTTGTATGAAAAATCGTACAAAAGATTGGTCGAAATGGCAGAATTGGATCCGTTTGTATGAAAAATCGTACAAAACCTTGGTCGGAACGCCGGGAACGGGTCGAGTTGTATGAAAAATCGTACAAACCTTGGTCGAAGCGTCAGAAGCGGATAAAGCGACATCGGCAATCAGCCCCTTCGCGGCCTTGCGCAGATCATCATATAATAGATTTGTGGCATTGAAGGACGCAATGGAGGATGAGGAGAATGGCATATCAGACGATAGATGGAGTTCGCGTATGGGGGACGCCTGAACCGAGTGCGGTCGCGCAGGCGAAGAGGTGCGCTGAGCATGGCCATGTGATTCAGTCGCTGCTCATGGCGGACCACCACAAAGGCTACAGCCAGCCGATCGGCGGAGTGGTCGTCTATGACGGCCAGATCTCTCCATCCGGCGTGGGGTATGACATCGCATGCGGCAACAAGGCTGTGCGCACGAAGCTGCATGCGGATGATATCAGGCCGAGATTGTCCAGGATCATGGACGAGCTTGCGCGCAAGATCTCCTTCGGCATCGGCCGGGTCAACAACGAGAAGGTGGATCACGAGCTCTTCGATGATCCGGACTGGGCGGTATACAGATCCATAGGCAAACAGGTGCATGACAAGCTGAAGACATTGGCCCGCGATCAGCTTGGTACCGTGGGAAGCGGAAACCACTTCGTCGATATATTCGAGGAGGCAGGTACGGGACGGATCTGGGTCGCCAACCACTTCGGCAGCCGGGGCTTCGGCCACCGCACGGCGAGCGGGTTCATCAACCTGGCGGCGGGCAGGGATTTCATGGCGAAGGCTCCCGGTGAAAACATGGACCAACCTCCTGTACTGCTCGACCTGGACAGCGAGCTGGGCGACATGTACTACCGCGCGATGAAGCTGGCTGGTCGCTATGCTTATGCCGGAAGGGACTATGTGATCCGGCAGGTGCTGGACATCCTGGAGACGGAAGCGGATCTTGAGGTGCACAATCATCACAACTTCGCCTGGAAGGAGACGCACAACGGCCGAGAGGTCATCGTTGTGAGGAAAGGAGCGACGCCATCCGCGCCGGGACAGATCAGCTTCATCGGCGGCAGCATGGGCGATATATCGGTGATCGTCAGGGGCAAGGACAGCGCCGAGAACCGGGACGCCTACTACAGCACCGTGCATGGAGCGGGGCGCATCATGAGCAGGACGCAGGCGGCCGGGAAGATGAACTGGAAGACGCGCACGCGAACAGGCGGCCAGATCAGCATGGAGCAGATGCTCCATGCTGTGCGGGAATATGGCGTGGAGCTGCGCGGTGCAGGCACCGACGAGAGTCCGTTTGTATACCGCAAGCTGCAGGAGGTGCTGGATGCCCATGCGGAGACGGTGGAGGTCCTGCATGTGCTGAAGCCGATCGGCGTCTGCATGGCAGGAGCGGATGAGTTCGACCCATATAAGGATTAGGTAACATGAACGGTGAACGGGGAATCGGCAGGATTCCCCGTCCTTTATATGGACAATCTCAGAAGCAGGTAAAGGTTCGGATGGACTCCAGGCTCAGCCCGGTATACGCCCAGAACCGTCCGTTCCAGCGGAAGCCCGCTACCGAGGTTCTCCCGACGAAGATCGGATAGAACCAGAACTGGCTGCCATTGTTAAGCCAGATGTAAGTATTGCGGAACAGGCAACCCGCGATCGCTCCGGGATCAACGGCGAAGGTGGAGGTGAGCGGCTGCTGGGGGATGAAGCTTGGCGGCGGCGAGGTTGGCCCCATTCCTTGCTGGCCTGAGGGCCCCGGCGTTCCCGGCACTCCTGTTGAACCTGGACCACCCGGTTGTCCCGGCTGCCCCGGGAAACCCGGAAATCCTGGAATTGTGGTGAAAGACATGACGTGATCACTCCTTATCGTTGGGCTAACACATCATATGTAGGTGCGGAGCTATTGGCATGGGCACAGAAACAGAAAGGCGGTGGCTGGGGGACTGCCCCTCTCACCGCCTTGTCCTGCCTGTCACGCCGGCTTCACGACGAAACCAATATCCAGGATGATGTGCCCGTTCTCGTCCGGATTCATAAACCGCTCATCGCTGTAGCGCTCGAAGAACTGGATATACCCCTGCTCGTCGATGGCTGCCTTCATCCCTTCTGCCTGGAGGCGTTCCAGGGCAAGAGTTTCCTTGCAGTAGAGCTCCTGCTCCGGGCCGTGGTACCAGCAGATGCCGACGTCGATCGCGCCGAGCGCCAGTTCGTTGAACCCCTCGGGCGTCTGCGTCCGGGGAGGCACGAACATCCCGATCCAGTACTCGAAGGGAGCACCGTCCTTGTGGCGCATGAATCCGAGCACAGCCGTGCCGTCCTCGTACAAGGACGCCAGGCTGTCCCTGCCGCCTGCGGCCTCCTCAATCACCTGAAACCAACCGTTCTCAAACCACTGCCCCCAATGGTAGCCGAACATGCCGTCCACCCGATCTTCGTCGCCGTATTTCTTGCCAATCAGCTTGACTTCGGGAAGCGACTGCCGATAGGTTCTGATGATCTCCAACCTGATTCCTCCTCTGGTTCATATTCGGATTCTGAAATGGAAAATATGAATATTCATTTCCTTATTTATGGATGTTTATCCTGCCAGATGGTTCAATTTTTTGCCATGTTGACTTACAATAAAAAAGGGCTCATTTTTTGGTAATTGCGTTGTTGGATCAGATCATGTATATTTATACAAATAATACAGAAAGAATTGCATATTCAAAAAAGGGAGAGGTCATGATGAAGAAATTTGCAACCATACTGCTCGCAGCACTGCTGACGATCGCCATCGTCGGTTGCGGCTCAGGCAACAAGGATGAGGGAAGCGCCAGCTCGGGTGTGAAGGTGATCGATATTCCACTGACTGAGGAAGAATACGCATTTGGCGTGGACAAGAATCAACAGGAGCTTCTGGAGAAAGCCAATGAATTCATCGCCCAGATCAAGGCAGACGGCACGCTCGATGAGATCCTGAATCGTTACTTCGGCGACGGAGAGCCTCAGGCGGTGACTTCCGCGGAGCTGGACAACAGCAAGGATCAACTGGTCGTGGCGACCAATGCCGCATTTGAGCCGTTCGAATATATGGTGGGCGACAAATACTACGGCGTTGACATGGAGATCGCCGCACTGCTTGCCGATTACCTCGGCAAGGAACTGGTCATCAGCAACATGGACTTTGATGCCGTCGTCCTGTCCGTAGGCCAGGGCAAGGCGGATATCGGCATGGCCGGCCTGACGATCAAGGAAGAACGCAAGCAATACGTGGATTTCACGGACAAATACTATGATGCGGCGCAGATGATCATCGTCAAGGCTTCCGACACGCGCTTCGACGAGGCCAAGACAACGGCCGACGTGGAAGCTGTGCTGGCTGGTCTGACGAAGGACAACAAGGTCGGCTTCCAGACAGGCACAACCGGGCAGTTCTATGTGGAAGGCGACGAGGATTGGGGATTCCCGGGCCTGAATGTGACCGGAGTCGGCTACAAGAACGGTTCGCTGGCCGTTCAGGATATGCTCAACGGCAATCTCGATCTCGTCATCATCGACGAGGCGCCTGCGAAGTTTATCGCCGCAGCCTTCAACGAACTTCAATAAAGCTGAACGCGATGCAGCGCGATCGGACGGACCTACATCCGTGCCAGTTCGCCTGTCGCTATAAGACCGATACTCCGCTGAAGGGCGGAGTATCTATGCATTTGGGAGAGTGTCATGGGAAATTTTGACAAGAAGCTGGAACGGTTCTGGGAGATTTTCATCGAGCATGATGGATACGTCCGGGTGCTGACCGGTCTGTACAACACGATCTATATCGCAGTTGCCGGGCTTGCCATCGGCATCCTGATCGGGACGATCATCGCCATCATACGGGTATCGCCCAAGTATAATCGCTTGTCCAAGATCCTGGACAGCCTGTGCGTATTCTATGTCGGGCTGTTCAGAGGAACGCCGATCGTCGTGCAGCTGCTCGTTGCATACTATGTTATGTTGCCCATGCTCGGTATCAATATGCCTGCGCTGTCGGTCTGCGTGATCGTCTTCGGCCTGAACAGTGCTGCCTACGTGTCCGAGATCATGCGCAGCGGCATCCTGTCCGTTGATCCCGGGCAGATGGAGGCGGGCCGGGCTCTCGGTCTGAACTACCGGGTAACCATGCTGAAGGTGGTGGTCCCGCAAGCGGTGAAGAACATCGTCCCGACGCTGGGCAACGAATTCATCACGCTGATCAAGGAGACGTCCGTCGTCAGCTTCGTAGGCGCGGCCGATCTGTATGTGGCCTTCAACTATATCGGCTCGAACAGCTACGAGTTCATGGTGCCTTATCTCGTCATGGCCATCATCTACATTGTCCTGGTGGCGATCGCTGCGCTGATCATCAGGCAATTGGAAAGGAGCCTGAGAAAAAGTGATAGACGTCATTAATCTGAGGAAGACATACGGACAGCTGGATGTGCTGAAGGGAATCACCACCACGATCAGGCAAGGGGAGAAGATCGCGATCATCGGGCCGTCCGGAAGCGGCAAGAGCACCTTCCTTCGTTGTCTGAACCGCATGGAGGACCCGTCGAGCGGCTCCATCATCTTCAACGGTCAGGACATCACCGACAGGAAGGTGGACATCAACGTACATCGCAGGCAGATGGGCATGGTGTTCCAGCACTTTAACCTGTTTAACAACAAGACGGTGCTGGACAACATCATGTTGGCGCCGGTCTATCTGGGATTGCGCGATCTGCGCAGGCTGAAGTGGCAGAATCGGCTGATCAAGCTGCGCAATCTGCTGAGGAGCGAGAAGCTGCCGCTGCATCCGATCACCACGAGCAAGGCGCAGATCAAGGCGGAGGCGAGGGAGACGGCGATGCGGCTCCTGAAGCGCATCGGGCTCGAGGACAAGGCCGATGTGTACCCGTCCACCTTGTCTGGCGGGCAGAAGCAGAGAATCGCGATCGTGCGCGCGCTGGCGATGAATCCGATGGTGATGCTGTTCGATGAGCCGACCTCCGCGCTTGATCCGGAGATGGTCGGCGAGGTGCTGGACCTGATCCGGCAGCTGGCGGATGAGGGCATGACCATGGTGATCGTCACGCATGAGATGGGCTTCGCCCGAGAAGTGGCGACTCGGGTGCTGTTTATGAACGAGGGGAGCATCCTCGAGGACGATACGCCGGAACGCATCTTCACGAATCCGAAGCACCCGCGGACGCAGGAATTTCTGTCGAAGGTGCTATAATGACAAAAGTACGGTTCGCCAGAATGGTTAAGGCGAGCCGTACTTTTATGTGTCGGAGATGATGGTCGGTGGCCGTTGTCGGCGGTGATGAGGTTACAGCCTGATTTTGAACGAGCCTTTGATGCCGCTGAAGGTGGCCTTCACGTATCGGAACTCGATCGGCTGATCGCCGACAGGCACCTCAAACGCAACCCAGCCGGTCGTCTGTCCGCCTGGCGCCAGCTCGCCCGTGCCGAGGAAGTCGTCCAGGACATTCTTGAGATCCAGGATCAGATGGTTGTCCTGAATTTCTCCGTTGCTCAGCACGATGGAATAGTCGTTCTGGCTGTAGGAGTAGTCCTCGCTGCCCGCATTGTGCAGCGTGATATTATAGAGCAGGAACTCATAGCCTTCAGCAGCCACGATCTGTTCATGGATCTGCGTGGTCCGCTCCCGCTCGGTGATCGTAAACTCCACCCCGTCATACTGGAACGGCTGTCCGAGGTTGTACGATGCTTCCGACGCTGCTGGCGACGCATCCGAGCCCGACTGATCAGAGCTGCCTGCCGAAGCGGGCGAGTCCGCGAGCTGCTGTTTGAGCGCCTCCACCTCTTGCTTGAGCGCGGCGACCTCTGCCTTCAGACTGGTCAGATCCTCCCCTCCCCCGGACGAACAGCCTGCCAACATAACCGAAGATAAAAGCGTTGCGAATAGTAGTTTCCGAGACATGATCCGTATCCCCCTGATGTATCAATCCAAGTCTGGCGGAAAGCTTGGTATTGATTCATCATACTACAGGATTTCCCTCAGTTGGGGATGAAGTTATGAAAATGTTATGGCGATTCCATCAGAGCAATCTTTCGTCATTCTTGATGGAGGGTTTCCGATCCGGTCAGGTGCGCCATGATCTGATGCCTATCCATGCCGCGAAGTAGCAAGCCAACGCCATGAGAATGGAGAGGAGCACGCTCGGCAGCAGCGTCAGGCCGGCTCCTTGCAGATACGCATAAGCATGCTGGCCGCATATGCCCATGAGCGGCATGGCGACGCCAGCAGCAATGTACGGGCGCAGTTCCATGTAGAAGCCGACAGCTTTGGACACGGAGAAGAAATTCAGCATCGTCATGACAAGGATGCCCATCCCGATCCCCAGAGCGACGCCCTCGATGCCCAGGCGGCTGCCGAGGATGAAGATCGCAGCCGTCCGGCAGAAGATGGAGATGATGAAGTTCCACATCGCGGTGCTTGCCCGGCCAAGGCCAAGCAGGATCGCATGCAGCGGCGACTCAAAGTAAAACAGGAAGAAGAACGGTGCCAGGATCCGGATGAGCGCTCCCGCTTCCGGCGCCTGGTAGATCAACGACGCCAGGGGAGTCGACCATTCGAACAGGATGATCGTGCTTGGCGCGCCAACCAGCAAGGCGATGCGCATCGCCTGCTCGATCGTGCGATGCATGAGCAGGCTGTCGCGACTGGCACCGGCTTCGCTGATCGCCGGGATCAGCGCGGTCGACAGCGAATGGGTGACGAAGCCCGGCAGGAACAATAGCGGCAACGCATACCCCGTGAGCAGCCCGAACTGGGCCGTGGCTTCGGATGTCATCAGGCCCGCCAGCGACAGGCTGTACGCGACAAGCAGCGGCTGCACGGCGCCATACAGCGAATGGATAAAACCTTGCCCGGACGTGGGCAGACCGATCCGCAGAAGCTCGAACAGCGTGTTTTTTCCTTTGGCAAGGGCCTCACGGACCGAGATCGTCCTGGGCAACCGGGCCCGTTCGATGCGGAAGCGGATGGCCAGGATGGTCAGGCTGGTCGCTTCGCTGACCACTGACGCAGCCATCGCCCCCGCGGCGGCATACTCGATGCCATATGGAAGCAGCCACTCCACGAGCAGCAGGATGGCGCAGATGTTGGCGATGTTCTCGAAGATGTCGGATACGGCGATCGTCTTCATCTGCTGCTTGCCTCGGAAGTAGCCTTTCAGCACGGCGGAGATGGCGATGATCGGAGCGATGGGCGTCAGCGCGACCATTGCGTAATAGGCGCGTTGATCGGCGAGCAGGATGGAGGCGATCGCTCTGGACCCCAGAAGCGACACCAGCGTCAGCGTGATGCTGAGCGTGCTCGTGACGATCAGGGATACGACGAGGATCTGTTTCGTCTTGGCGTGGTCTTGCCGGACTTCCGCTTCGGCGACGAATTTCGAGATCGCAACGGGAAGCCCGAGCTCCGTGAGCGTGATGATCAGCGGGATGAGCGGGTGCGCCATCATGAGCAGGCCGATCCCCTCCGCTCCCAGCAGTCGTGCCAGAAAGATGCTGCTGATGAAGCCCAGCGATCTGGTGATCAGCGCCGCGCCGGACAGGATCAAGGTTCCTTGCAGAAAGCTTTGTTTTCCCATAGGCTTGTGTTATTCCTCTCCACGATTATGGTTCCTGATATAACCATGTGTATTCAGCTTGACCCGGCACTATGTGAACAAGCTGGGGCAAGTGATCGCGGTAGGAGGGGAAGCCACTGGGTTCATATTCCAGCTGGAAAAGTAATGACTAGAAGTGAGGTCCAAGAGTTGCTTCATCACAATGAGCCCGCCATCAACCAGGACGCTCAAGACGAGGGTAAGGACCTCGAGGATGATGAATAATGGCTGATGAGCGCAAGCGCGATCCATATGACATCGTCTCCATTTTCGAGCAAATGGCACTCGATCTAATCAACTTTCCATCCGAACTGCCGCCATACACTTTCCACGTATTTTCCGGGAATCAGCCGGCTGCCTGAACCGGTGAACGATGTGAAAGCTGAGCGGCTTTATCATGCGGAGCAACGGCAACGTTATATCGAAAGGCAGATTCGCAGGTACAAACGGTTGGAAGCCGGCAGTCTCGATCCAGATAACCAAGCCCGATATGCTCGAAAAGTGGTAGGGTGGGAAGATCGGTTACGAGAGCATTTGGATGCTCATCCCGAGCTGCGACGAGCTCAGCGTCGTGAAAAGGTTGAAGGCGGAGTATCAGCCGTTGAGCGCAAGCGCATCTTGAAAGAAGCCGAAAACCGTGCGAAAATTGAGAACATCAGGCGACAGATTCGTTCTGATGCGGTGAATAAAACACTTCATAGGGATGCGCAAGGCAAGCACATACCAGGTCACAAAAATTTCATCGAAGGTAGAAGCATCTTGACGATCTCGATGGAAGAAGCGCAAGAGTTGGTTAATCGATATCCTGGAACAGGCGAAATCCGATTAACCAAAAATGGAGAATGGGACAACCA
>Ga0325347_100182_pt1 | contig 12937 bp, 7 predicted proteins | sample WT_ome_11_FD_205709 | JGI IMG/M metagenome (GOLD analysis project Ga0325347, IMG submission 205709) | Metatranscriptome of lab enriched sorghum-adapted microbial communities from California, United States - WT_Day2_8 (Metagenome... ...
GGGCGCTCCGTCCGCGCTCGCCAAGCTGCAGCAGCTGTTCGCCCTGGTGGAAGAAGCGGACAAGGATAAAGGGTATCGCGTGTATCGCGCGGTGAAATCCTCGACGCCATGAGCGGCGGGGGAGTGTGATCGCATGCGCGCGATGCACAGACGTACGATGCGCAGGCGTGCGATACGCATATGGACTGTCCAAGTGTCCGGTCATAAAGGGAGAGAATGGCAGCATCAAAAAGATTTGACAGAACATTTCCCATATGTTATTATCATTTAATGTCAGTATTAAGATGCCATACGTATCGCTTTAGTTGGATAAAATGTCAAGAATTTTTTTGGCGGATGTCGTTGACGGAAGGAAAAAATTCTCGCGGCGGCGGTATGGAGGTTGCATTTTGTGGAAATTCTGCAAAATAGGATCGGAACTGTCCGAATCAGACTGCATGCCGGAGATTGGTTTATGAGCTGGACGCGACGCGTTTTGACGAAACCGACTCGGATCCGCCGGATTCCGGATGATGGCCTGTGCGAAAGTGTGCCCTTCGCGGCGTGGTAGACAGCAACGCGGCGGCAGGGTGGCTTTTGCATTGTTTTTTTTGTTTGAATCTTGCAGTACACATGAGGGGTGAATGAACTTGGCAGGACACATGGTTCAGTACGGCCGTCGGCAGCGCAGAAGCTATTCGCGCATCAAAGAGGTGCTCGAGGTCCCGAATCTGATCGAGATCCAGCAAAAGTCGTACCAATGGTTCCTGGAAGAAGGCTTGCGCGAAATGTTCCAGGACATCTCGCCGATTCTGGATTTCACGGGCAACCTCGTCCTGGAGTTTATCGACTACAGCCTTGGCGAGCCGAAGTACTCCGTGGATGAAGCGAAGGAGCGCGATGTGACGTACGCCGCGCCTTTGCGCGTCAAAGTGCGCCTGATCAACAAGGAAACCGGCGAGGTCAAGGAACAGGAAGTGTTCATGGGAGATTTTCCGTTGATGACCGAAACCGGCACCTTCATTATCAACGGCGCGGAACGGGTTATTGTCAGCCAGCTGGTACGTTCCCCCAGTGTGTATTTCAGCACCAAGGTGGACAAAAACGGGAAAAAGGCGTACACCGCGACGGTCATTCCGAATCGCGGCGCTTGGCTCGAACTGGAAACCGACGCGAAGGACATCATCTACGTGCGCATCGACCGCACGCGGAAAATTCCCGTCACCGTATTGCTGCGTGCGCTCGGCTTCGGCACGAATCAGGAAATCATCGATCTCCTCGGCGACGACGAATATGTACACAACACGCTGGACAAGGACAACACGGATTCGACGGAAAAAGCGCTGCTGGAAATTTACGAGCGCCTGCGCCCGGGCGAGCCTCCGACGGTCGAAAACGCGAAAAGCCTGCTGATCGCCCGTTTCTTCGACCCGAAGCGCTACGACCTGGCCAACGTCGGCCGGTACAAAATCAACAAAAAGCTGCATCTCAAAACCCGCCTGTTCAACCAGCGGCTGGCGGAAACGCTGGTCGATCCGGAAACCGGGGAAATCATCGCCGAAGCCGGCCAGGTCGTCGACCGCCGGCTGCTTGACCACTTGATGCCCTATTTCGAAAAAGGCGTGGGCATGAAGGAATTCCGGGTCGCCTCCGGCGTGCTGGACGCGGGGACGATTCCGCTGCAAAGCGTGAAAATCTTTGCGCCCAACGAGGACGGCAAAGTGATCACCGTTTTGTCGAACGGCTTTATCGGCAAAAACGTGAAGCACATTACGCCGGCGGACATCGTCGCCTCCATCAACTATTTCATCAATTTGCTGCATAATGTGGGCACGACGGACGACATCGACCACCTCGGCAACCGCCGTCTGCGTTCCGTGGGCGAACTTTTGCAAAACCAGTTCCGCATCGGTTTGTCGCGCATGGAGCGCGTCGTGCGCGAGCGCATGTCGATCCAGGACGCCAATGTGATCACGCCCCAGGCGCTGATCAACATTCGTCCGGTCATCGCGGCGATCAAAGAGTTTTTCGGCAGCTCGCAGCTGTCGCAATTTATGGACCAGACGAACCCGCTGGCCGAGCTGACGCACAAGCGGCGTCTGTCCGCGCTCGGACCGGGCGGTCTGACCCGCGAGCGCGCGGGCTTTGAAGTGCGCGACGTGCACAATTCCCACTACGGGCGCATGTGTCCGATCGAGACGCCGGAAGGTCCGAACATCGGGCTCATCAACTCGCTGTCGACCTACGCGCGGATCAACGAATACGGTTTTATCGAAACGCCGTACCGCCGGGTGGATCCGGACACCGGCCGGGTCACCGACCAGATCGATTATCTGACCGCCGACGAAGAAGACGATTACGTGATCGCGCAGGCGAACGCGGAGCTGACCGAAGACGGCTATTTTGCCAATGAAATGGTCATTGTCCGTTACAACAAATCTTCGGACAACATCCAGACCGTGCCCCGCGAACGCGTCGACTACATGGACGTGTCGCCGAAACAGGTCGTGTCGGTGGCGACGGCGCTCATTCCGTTCCTGGAAAACGACGACTCCAACCGGGCGCTCATGGGATCGAACATGCAGCGTCAGGCCGTGCCGCTGCTCGTGCCCGAGGCGCCGCTTGTCGGCACCGGCATGGAATACAAGGCGGCCAAAGATTCCGGCGTCTGCATCGTCTCCAAACACGACGGCGTCGTCGAACGCGTGACGGCCAATGAAATCTGGGTACGCGTCCGCAAAGAAGTCGACGGCAAAATCGTCGAAGGCGATCTGATCAAGCATCGTCTGCACAAGTTTGAACGTTCCAACCAGGGCACCTGCATCAATCAGCGTCCGATCGTACGCAAAGGCGACATCGTCAAGGCGGGCGACATCCTCGCCGACGGGCCGTCGACCGAGCAGGGCGAACTGGCGCTCGGACGCAACGTGCTGGTCGCGTTCATGACCTGGGAAGGGTACAACTACGAAGACGCCATTCTGCTCAGCGAAAAGCTGGTCAAGGACGACGTCTATACGTCCATTCATATCGAGGAGTACGAGTCCGAAGCGCGGGACACCAAGCTCGGGCCGGAGGAAATTACGCGCGACATCCCGAACGTCGGCGAAGACGCGCTGAAAAATCTCGACGAGCGCGGCATCATTCGCGTCGGCGCGGAAATTCGCGCCAACGACATCCTGGTCGGCAAGGTGACGCCGAAAGGCGTGACCGAACTGACCGCCGAGGAGCGGCTTTTGCACGCGATCTTCGGGGAGAAGGCGCGTGAAGTGCGCGACACGTCGCTGCGCGTGCCGCACGGCACCGACGGCATCGTCGTCGACGTCAAGGTGTTCACCCGGGAAAACGGCGACGAACTGCCTCCCGGCGTCAATCAGCTCGTACGAGTATATATTGCCCAAAAACGCAAAATTTCCGAAGGCGACAAAATGGCCGGACGCCACGGCAACAAGGGCGTCATCGCGCGCATCCTGCCGGAGGAAGACATGCCGTTCCTGCCGGACGGCACACCGGTGCAGGTCGTGCTGAACCCGCTCGGCGTTCCTTCGCGGATGAACATCGGCCAGGTGCTGGAAGTGCATCTCGGCATGGCCGCGAAACTGCTCGGCATCCACGTGGCGACGCCCGTGTTCGACGGAGCGAACGAATACGACGTGTTCGATACGATGGAAGAGGCGGGCATGCAGCGCAACGGCAAAACGATCCTGTACGACGGACGCACGGGCGAACCGTTTGAACGCGAAGTGACCGTCGGCGTCATGTACATGATCAAACTGGCCCACATGGTCGACGACAAAATTCACGCCCGCTCGACCGGCCCGTACTCGCTCGTTACGCAGCAGCCCCTCGGCGGTAAGGCGCAGTTCGGCGGACAGCGTTTCGGCGAGATGGAAGTGTGGACGCTCGAAGCGTACGGCGCCGCGTATACGCTGCAGGAAATCCTCACCGTCAAATCCGACGACGTCGTCGGCCGCGTGAAAACGTACGAGTCGATCGTCAAGGGCGAAAACGTGCCCGAGCCCGGCGTGCCCGAATCGTTCAAAGTGCTGATCAAGGAACTGCAAAGCCTCGGCATGGACGTCAAAATCCTCAGCGAAAACGAAGAGGAAATCATCATGAGGGAAATCGACGAAGAGGACGAAGGCGCGGGCGACAAACTGAACCTCAATCTGGAAGGCGCAGAAGTCGGAGCGGAATGACAGGGCTGGGCAAAAATCGAGGGAGGGTTGCTCCTTGATGGACGTCAACAACTTTGAGTTTATGAAGATCGGTCTGGCTTCCCCGGACAAGATCCGCTCTTGGTCCCGCGGGGAAGTGAAGAAGCCGGAGACGATCAACTACCGGACGCTCAAGCCGGAAAAGGAAGGGCTCTTTTGCGAAAAAATCTTCGGTCCGACGAAAGACTGGGAATGCCACTGCGGCAAATACAAGAGGGTCCGCTATAAAGGCGTCGTCTGCGACCGGTGCGGCGTGGAAGTGACGCGCGCGAAAGTACGCCGCGAACGCATGGGCCACATCGAACTGGCCGCTCCGGTGTCCCACATCTGGTATTTTAAAGGCATTCCGAGCCGGATGGGTCTTGCGCTGGACATGTCGCCCCGGTCCCTGGAAGAAATTATTTACTTCGCATCGTATGTCGTGACCGACCCCGGTGACACGCCGCTGGAGAAAAAGCAGCTGTTGTCCGAGAAAGAATACCGCAGCTACCGCGACAAGTACGGGTACGCCTTCCAGGCGGGAATGGGCGCGGAAGCGGTCAAAAAGCTGCTGCAGGATATCGATCTCGACCGCGAAGTGGAAATGTTGAAGGAAGAGCTGAAGACGGCGCAGGGTCAGCGGCGCAACCGCGCGATCAAGCGGCTGGAGGTGCTGGAGGCGTTCCGCAATTCCGGCAACCGGCCGGAGTGGATGGTGTTGGACGTATTGCCGGTCATTCCGCCGGAACTGCGCCCGATGGTGCAGCTCGACGGCGGGCGGTTCGCGACCTCCGACCTGAACGATCTGTACCGCCGCGTCATCAACCGCAACAACCGGCTGAAGCGACTGCTTGATCTCGGCGCGCCGGACATCATCGTGCAAAACGAAAAGCGCATGCTGCAGGAAGCGGTCGACGCCTTGATCGACAACGGCCGCCGCGGCCGTCCCGTCACGGGGCCCGGCAACCGCCCGCTGAAATCGCTCAGCCATATGCTCAAAGGGAAACAGGGCCGGTTTCGCCAAAACCTGCTCGGCAAGCGCGTCGACGATTCCGGCCGTTCCGTTATCGTCGTCGGGCCGAGCCTGAAGATGTATCAGTGCGGCCTGCCGAAAGAGATGGCGCTGGAACTGTTCAAGCCGTTTGTCATGAAAGAGCTCGTCAACAAAGGACTTGCCCACAATATCAAGAGCGCGAAGCGCAAAGTGGAAAAAGTCAGTCCGGAAGTTTGGGACGTGCTCGAAGAAGTCATCAAGGAACATCCGGTGCTTCTGAACCGCGCGCCGACGCTGCACCGTCTCGGCATCCAGGCGTTCGAGCCGGTGCTTGTGGAGGGGCGCGCCATCAAGCTGCATCCGCTCGTCTGTACCGCGTACAACGCGGACTTCGACGGCGACCAGATGGCGGTGCACGTGCCCTTGTCCGCGGAGGCGCAGGCGGAGGCGCGGCTGCTCATGCTCGCTTCGGGCAACATCCTGAACCCGAAAGACGGCAAGCCGGTCGTCACGCCGTCCCAGGACATGGTGCTCGGCAGCTATTATTTGACGATGGACAATCCGCAGGCCAAGGGATCCGGCGCCGTCTACGCGTCCGTGAACGAAGCGATCATGGCCTACCAGTCGGGCCTTGCGGAACTGCATTCCCGCTGCGCCATTCCGGCCCGCGCGCTGAAGAAAACGTCGTTTACCGAAAAACAAAAGCAGGCGATGCTCGTCACTACGGTCGGCAAGCTGATATTCAACGAGATTTTTCCCGAAGATTTCCCGTATATCAACGAGCCGAGCCGCGCGAACCTGCTGAACGGCACGCCGGACGAACATTTCATCTTCGAAAAAGGCGTCGATCTGCGTGAAGAAATGCTGAAGCTGCCGGTGAAGGGAGCGATCGGCAAAGATCAGCTCGGCGCGATTATCGCGGAGTGCTTCCGCCGTTACCAAACGACGAAGACGTCGATCATCCTCGACCGCATCAAGGAAACCGGATTTGTGTACTCGACCAAGGCCGGCATTTCCATCGCCGTCGCCGACGTCATCGTGCCGCAGGAAAAGGCGACGATCATGGCGCAATCCGAAGAAAAAGTGCGGGTCGTCATGCAGCAGTACCGCCGCGGTCTGATTACCGACGAAGAACGCTACGACCGCATCATCGACATCTGGGGACGCGCGAAGGACGAGTTGACCGACATCCTGATGAAGTCGCTCGACAAGTACAATTCGATCGCGATGATGGTCGACTCCAAGGCGCGCGGTAACAAGTCGCAGATTACCCAGCTCGGCGGCATGCGCGGTTTGATGGCCAACCCGGCCGGACGCATCATCGAGTTGCCGATCAAATCGAACTTCCGCGAAGGGTTGACGGTGCTCGAGTACTTCATCTCCACGCACGGCGCGCGCAAAGGTTTGGCCGACACCGCGCTGCGGACGGCGGACTCCGGTTATTTGACCCGCCGCCTCGTCGACGTCGCCCAGGACGTGATCGTGCGCGAGGAAGATTGCGGCACCGACAAAGGCTTTGTCGTCACCAAGATTCATGACGGCAAGGAAGTGATCGAAGATTTGTACGATCGGATCGAAGGACGTTACGCGTTCGAAACGATCCGCCATCCGGAAACCGGCGAGATAATCGTCCGACGCAACGAAATGATCGAGCCGGAAATTGCGGCCAAGATCGTGCAAGCGGGCATCGAGCGCGTCACGATCCGGTCGGTGCTCAGCTGCCGCACGCGGCACGGCGTCTGCAAAATGTGCTACGGCCGCAATCTCGCCACCGGCAAACACGTGGAAATCGGCGAAGCGGTCGGCATCATCGCCGCGCAGTCGATCGGCGAGCCCGGTACGCAGCTGACGATGCGCACGTTCCACACCGGGGGCGTCGCCGGCGACGACATCACGCAAGGTTTGCCGCGTATTCAGGAGCTGTTTGAAGCGCGCAATCCGAAGGGGCAGGCGATCATCTCCGAACTGGACGGCGTCGTCAAGGAAATTCGCGATGCGAAGGACCGGCGCGAAATTATCGTCGAAGGGGAAGCGGAATCCCGCGAGTACAGCGTGCCGTTCGGTTCGCGCATCCGCGTCACCGTCGGCCAGCAGGTGGAAGCCGGCGACGAGCTGACGGACGGATCGATCGACCCGAAGGACATGCTGCGCATCAAGGGCGTGCGCGGCGTGCAGCAGTACATCTTGCAGGAAGTCCAGCGGGTGTACCGCAACCAGGGCGTGGAAATCAACGACAAACACATCGAGGTCATGGTGCGGCAAATGCTGCGCAAGATCCGCATCGTCGACGCGGGCGACACCAACTTGCTTCCCGGATCGTATGTGGACTTGCATGATTACGAGGAAGCGAACAAGCGCGCGCTGTTTGCCGGCAAGGAACCGGCCGTCGCCAAGCCGATGCTGCTGGGCATCACGAAGGCGTCGCTGGAAACCGACTCGTTCCTGTCCGCGGCGTCGTTCCAGGAAACGACGCGCGTGCTGACCGATGCCGCCATCAAGGGCAAGGTCGACCAGCTGCTCGGATTGAAGGAGAACGTCATTATCGGCAAACTGATTCCCGCCGGCACGGGCATGGCCCGCTACCGCGGCATCCAGGTGATCGATCCGGCTGCGGAAGAGTCGGCTCAGGAATCCGCGCAAGAAGAAGCCGTTCCGGTCGAATAAAGCGCCAGTTCGGAAGCCGAGTCGGTACCGGGCGTTCGTGGAGGAGAGGCCGTCCCGGCCTAGGGACGGCCGAAGGAGAATCCCGCCCGGAGCCGGCTCGGCTAAAGCATTGCCCGGAAAAAGAACACGATTCTGTCAAACGGGAAAAGATGCGGGCGAAAGCCGATTCTGCGGCGTGGGGGGCGCCGTTGCCGCCGAACGGAATTCGCCGGCGAAGACTGTGCGCACGGCTTGCCGGCACGGCGTTCGGCAAGTTCGTGTCAACTCATATAAAAATGTTACCGAACGAGTTATTGACACCCGGTTGCGGATAATGCTAATATATCGGAGTGTGCAAATTCGTAAGGGCGATCGCAGATGGTCCACTTTTCTCCCGGCTTTGGAGGATTTAAAATGTCTTATGAAGAAGCTTTGAGAAAGGGAAACGTCAAGATCGGCACCAAGCAAACGATGAAAGTCCTGGAAACGGGCAGCGCCCTGGAAGTGTTCGTGGCGAAAGACGCCGAACCGCGGGTGACGGCCAAAGTGATCCAGCTGTGCCGGAAATGCGGAGTCAAGGTCACCTATGTGGAGACGATGAAGATGCTCGGCAAAGCTTGCGGGATCGAGGTCGGCGCCGCCGCGGCGGCGTTGTGCAAAGATTCGTGACAGACGATGTTTTTGGGCGAAAGGCGGCGTTCTGCCGTCCTTTCGTTCGAAAACATCTCTTGTGTCCAAATACGAACCGCCTGGATCTGTGGACTTGAAATCTTCCTGAAACGAAAGAAAGGAGGGGGAGTTCCGCATGCCTACGATCAACCAACTCGTACGCAAAGGACGCAAGGCAAAAGTCGTCAAATCGAAATCCCCTGCGCTGCAAAAAGGTTACAATGCCATGAAGCGCGTGGAAACGAATTTGAGTTCGCCCCAAAAACGCGGCGTTTGCACGCGTGTCGGCACGATGACCCCGAAGAAGCCGAACTCCGCGCTGCGCAAATACGCCCGCGTGCGTCTGTCCAACAAGATCGAAGTGACCGCGTACATCCCGGGCATCGGCCATAACCTGCAGGAGCACAGCGCGGTGCTCATCCGCGGCGGCCGCGTCAAGGATTTGCCGGGTGTCCGCTATCATATCGTGCGCGGCGCGCTGGACACGGCGGGCGTCAACGGCCGCATGCAGGGCCGTTCCAAGTACGGCACGAAGAAACCGAAAGAAAAGAAATGAGACCGCACGCCTCGGCCGCAAGCCGTGGGATAACGCGGTGAAACGCATACTCGACCAAGGAAAGGGGGATGACTATGCCTCGTAAAGGACCCGTACCCCGCAGAGATGTGCTGCCGGATCCGATTTACAACAGCAAGCTGGTTACCCGTCTGATCAACCGCATCATGATCGACGGCAAGAAAGGGGTTGCCCAGCGCATCCTTTACAACGCGTTTGATCTTATCCGGGAACGGACGGGCAAAAACCCGATGGAAGTGTTTGAACAAGCTTTGAAAAATGTGATGCCGGTGCTGGAAGTCAAGGCGCGTCGCGTCGGCGGAGCCAACTATCAGGTGCCCGTGGAAGTGAAGCCGGAGCGCCGCACCTCGCTCGGTTTGCGGTGGCTCGTGAACTACGCCCGCCTTCGCGGCGAGCATACGATGGAAGAGCGTCTCGCCGCGGAAATCATCGACGCCGCCAACAATACCGGCGCTGCGGTGAAGAAGCGCGACGACACGCACAAAATGGCGGAAGCGAACAAGGCGTTCGCGCATTACCGCTGGTAAGGCAACTTCCGGTAACAGGATATCTGAGAAAGGAGACATGGGATGGCAAGGGAATTTTCCCTGGAAAAGACGCGGAATATCGGCATTATGGCGCACATCGATGCCGGTAAGACGACGACCACGGAACGTATCCTGTTTTATACCGGTCGAACCCACAAGATCGGGGAAGTTCATGAAGGTGCGGCCACCATGGACTTTATGGAACAGGAGCAGGAACGCGGCATCACCATTCAGTCGGCCGCGACGACTGCTCAGTGGAAAGGGCACCGGATCAACATTATCGACACGCCCGGCCACGTAGATTTTACCGTGGAAGTGGAGCGTTCACTCCGCGTGCTCGACGGAGCGGTCGCGGTGTTCAGCGCGAAGGAAGGCGTGGAGCCGCAGTCGGAAACGGTGTGGCGCCAAGCGGATAAATATCATGTTCCGCGCATCGCGTACGTCAACAAAATGGATATTATCGGCGCCGATTTCCTGGGCGCCATTCAAACGATGAAAGACCGGCTCGGCGCCAACGCGGTGCCGATTCAGCTGCCGATCGGCGTGGAAAACGAATTTACCGGCATCATCGACCTCATTGAGCAAGTCGCCTACATTTATAAGGACGACTTGGGCAAGGAGATCGAAAAAACCGACATTCCCGCCGAATACGCCGCGAAGGCGGAAGAGCTGCGCGCCGAACTGGTGGAGAAGGTCGCCGAGCTCGACGAGGACTTGATGATGAAGTATCTCGAGGGCGAGGAAATCACCGTACCGGAACTGAAAGCGGCGCTGCGCAAAGGCTGCTGTAACGTGCAAATTTTCCCGGTCGTGTGCGGCTCGTCCTATCGGAACAAAGGCGTTCAGCTGATGCTGGATGCGGTCGTCGACTACTTGCCGGCGCCGACCGACGTCGCCGACATTCGCGGCACGCTGGAAGACGGAACGGAGACGACGCGCAAATCGTCCGACGACGAACCTTTTGCCGCACTGGCGTTCAAAATCATCAGCGACCCGTACGTCGGCAAACTGACCTTCTTCCGGGTGTATTCCGGCACGTTGACCTCCGGTTCTTACGTGCTGAACTCGACGAAGGGCAAGCGCGAACGCATCGGCCGTCTCGTGATGATGCACGCCAACCATCGCGAGGAAGTCACCCAAGTGTACGCCGGCGACATCGCGGCGGCGGTCGGTCTGAAAGATACGACGACCGGCGACACGTTGTGCGACGAGAAAAATGTGATCGTTCTGGAATCGATGAATTTCCCGGACCCGGTCATCGACGTCGCCATCGAGCCGAAAACGAAGGCGGATCAGGACAAGCTCGGTCTCGCGCTGAACAAACTGCAGGAAGAAGACCCGACGTTCCGCGCGAGAACGGACGAGGAAACCGGCCAGACGATCATTTCCGGTATGGGCGAACTGCACCTGGAAATCATCGTCGACCGTTTGGCTCGCGAATTCAAAGTCGAAGCCAACGTCGGCAAACCGCAGGTCGCTTACCGGGAAACGTTCCGCTCTTCGGCCAAGGTCGAGGGCAAGTTCATTCGTCAGTCCGGCGGACGCGGTCAATACGGCCACGTTTGGATCGAGTTCGAGCCGCTGGAGCCGGGAACCGGATTCCAGTTTGAAAACAAAATCGTCGGCGGCGTTGTGCCGAAGGAATATATCCCGGCGGTGCAGGCCGGTATCGAGGAAGCGTTCCGCAACGGCGTATTGGCCGGCTATCCGGTCGTCGACGTGAAGGCGACGATTTTCGACGGTTCTTACCACGACGTGGACTCGAGCGAAATGGCGTTCAAGATCGCGGGTTCCATGGCGGTGAAAGCGGCGAAGGACAAATGCAATCCCGTGCTGCTGGAGCCGATCATGAAAGTGGAAGTGACCGTGCCCGAAGAGTATATGGGCGACGTCATGGGCGACATCAACTCCCGCCGCGGCCGCATCGAGGGCATGGAAGCTCGCCACGGCGCGCAAGTCATCCGCGCCAAGGTGCCGCTGTCCGAAATGTTCGGATATTCGACGACGCTGCGCTCGCGCACCCAGGGTCGCGGCGTATACTCGATGGAAATTTCTCACTATGAAGAAGTGCCCAAGTCCATTGCGGAAGAAATCATCGCAAAGAACAAGGGCGCATAACATATTCATCCCATTAAGGAGGAATTGAGCTATGGCAAAAGCGAAATTTGAACGCACGAAACCGCACGTCAATATCGGCACCATCGGCCACGTCGACCACGGCAAAACGACGCTGACGGCCGCCATTACTACGGTTCTTTCCAAACGCTACGGCGGCGGCCAAGCGGTCGCTTATGACCAAATCGACAAAGCGCCGGAAGAACGCGAACGCGGCATCACGATTTCCACCGCTCACGTGGAATACGAAACGCCGAACCGCCACTATGCGCACGTGGACTGCCCGGGACACGCCGACTACGTCAAAAACATGATCACCGGCGCCGCGCAAATGGACGGCGCGATCCTGGTCGTGTCGGCGGCTGACGGTCCGATGCCGCAAACCCGCGAGCACATCCTGCTGTCCCGTCAGGTCGGCGTTCCCTACATCGTCGTCTTCCTGAACAAATGCGACATGGTCGAAGACGAAGAACTGCTGGAACTGGTGGAAATGGAAGTTCGCGATCTCTTGAACGAATACGACTTCCCCGGCGACGACACGCCGATCATCAGGGGATCCGCGCGCGAAGCGCTGGAAAATCCGGACGGTCCTTGGGGTGACAAGATCGTCGAACTGTTCGAGGCGATCGACAGCTACATCCCGACGCCGGAACGCGAAATCGACAAGCCGTTCCTGATGCCGGTCGAAGACGTGTTCACGATTACCGGTCGCGGTACCGTCGCTACCGGCCGTGTCGAGCGCGGTACGGTCAAAGTCGGCGACGAAGTGGAAATCGTCGGCCTCGCCGAAGAAACCCGCAAAACGGTCGTCACCGGCGTGGAAATGTTCCGCAAGCTGCTCGACCAAGCGCAAGCCGGCGACAACATCGGCGCGCTCCTGCGCGGTGTGGAACGCAAAGACATCGAACGCGGCCAAGTGCTGGCGAAAACCGGCTCCGTTACGCCGCACACGAAGTTCACAGCGCAAGTGTACGTGCTGACCAAAGAAGAAGGCGGACGCCATAAACCGTTCTTCTCCGGTTATCGTCCTCAGTTCTACTTCCGTACGACGGACGTAACGGGCGTCATCCAACTGCCGGAAGGCACGGAAATGGTGATGCCGGGCGACAACGTGACGGTGGAAGTCGAACTGATCGCACCGATCGCGATGGAAGAAGGCACCCGCTTCGCTATTCGCGAAGGCGGCCGCACCGTCGGCGCCGGCGCGGTGGCAAGCATCCTGAAATAAGCGGTTGTTTGAGAC
>Ga0325347_100184_pt1 | contig 12906 bp, 11 predicted proteins | sample WT_ome_11_FD_205709 | JGI IMG/M metagenome (GOLD analysis project Ga0325347, IMG submission 205709) | Metatranscriptome of lab enriched sorghum-adapted microbial communities from California, United States - WT_Day2_8 (Metagenome... ...
CGCCGGGCGCCGGCGAACGATGTTCCGGTTCTCGCGGCGCATCCGGCGATTTGGCGATGCGTTCGTGCGGGGCGGCCGCAGGCCGAAAGGGGTTATTCGACCGCCACCGTCTCTTTTTCCAGATCGCTTTCGGCCGCTTCCTCGGCGTCCGCCAGGCTCGTGACCCGGATGTTGCGGTATCGCGCCATTCCCGTCCCGGCCGGGATCAACTTGCCGATGATCACGTTCTCCTTCAGGCCGAGCAGTTGGTCGACCTTGCCCTTGATCGCCGCGTCCGTCAGCACGCGCGTCGTTTCCTGGAACGAGGCCGCGGACAGGAACGAATCGGTTTCGAGCGATGCCTTGGTGATCCCGAGCAAAACCGGTTTGGCGACGGCCGGCTCTTTGCCGGAGAACAACGCTTCCTTGTTCGCTTCCTCATATTCGTGCATGTCGACGAACGAGCCGGGCAATAGCTTCGTATCCCCGGCGTCGACGATGCGAATTTTGCGCAGCATCTGCCGGATCATGACCTCGATGTGCTTGTCGTTGATTTCCACGCCCTGGTTGCGGTATACGCGCTGCACTTCCTGAAGGATGTAGTTTTGCACGCCGCGAATCCCTTTGATCCTAAGCATGTCTTTCGGGTCGATCGATCCTTCGGTCAGTTCGTCGCCGGCTTCGACGACCTGGTTCACCGACACTTTGATGCGGGAGCCGTAGGAAACGGCGTACACTTTCGACTCCGCCTCGCCCTGCACCTCGATCTCCCGGCGGTCTTTCGCCTCGCGAATGTCCTTGATGACGCCGTCGATCTCGGAGATGATCGCCTGGCCTTTCGGATTGCGCGCCTCGAACAGTTCCTGGATCCGCGGCAAACCTTGCGTGATGTCGTCTCCCGCCACGCCGCCGGTATGGAACGTCCGCATCGTGAGCTGTGTTCCCGGCTCGCCGATCGACTGGGCGGCGATGATGCCGACCGCTTCGCCGATTTCCACGTGCTGCCCGGTCGCCAGGTTGCGGCCGTAGCACATTTTGCAGACGCCGTGCCGCGTGCGGCAGCTTAGGACGGAGCGGATCTGCACCTTGTCGATGCCCGCGGCGATGATCGCATCGGCGATGGCCGAATCGATCAGCTCGTTGCGGCGGACGATGATTTCGCCCGTTTCCGGATGGCGGATCGTTTCAAAGGAGTATCTGCCCTCGATCCGGTCGTACAGATCCTCGATCACTTCGTTGCCGTCCTGGATTTTCGTCACCGTAAACCCTTTGTCGGTGCCGCAATCTTCCTCGCGCACGATGACGTCCTGCGCCACGTCGACAAGGCGGCGGGTCAAGTAACCGGAGTCCGCCGTCCGGAGCGCGGTGTCCGCGAGCCCTTTGCGCGCGCCGTGCGTGGAGATGAAGTATTCGAGAACGGTCAGCCCTTCGCGGAAGTTCGACTTGATCGGCAGCTCGTGAATGTGGCCGGACGGGTTGGCCATCAGGCCGCGCATGCCGCCGAGCTGCGTGATCTGCGACTTGTTGCCGCGCGCTTTCGACTCCACCATCATGTTGATGGAATTGAATTTGTCCAGCGACTTCATCAGGATGTCGGTGATCCGGTCCTTCGTCTCGCTCCAGATGTCGATCACCCGCTCGTAGCGTTCCTCGTCGGTGATCAGGCCGCGGCGGTACTGGTTGGTGACCGTGCGCACTTTCTCGTCCGATTCGCGCAAAATCTGCTCTTTTTCTTTCGGGACGGTCACATCGTCGACGGCGATCGTGATGCCCGCCTTCGTCGAATACGTGAAGCCGAGCTCCTTGATGCGGTCGAGGATGATCGAAGTCTGGGTCGTCTGGTATCTGCGGAAGCATTCGGCGATGATCGCGCCCAAATATTCTTTGCCGATCGCGATTTTGCTCGGCATCTCCGCGATTTTCGCGCGCAGGTCGACGCCTTTCTCAAACACGAAATATTCATCCGGCGTGCCGGTGAGCAGGTTGGCTTTGGTCGGCTCGTTGATGTACGGGAAATCGGCGGGGAAAATTTCGTTGAAAATAATTTTGCCGATCGTGGTCAACAGCATCGCGCTTTGCTGGCGCTCGGTGAAACTCGTCTTGCCCAGCGCTTTGGCCGGAATGGCCACCCTGGCGTGCAGCGACGCCAGGCCGCGGTGATAGGCGGACACGGCTTCGCTGACGGAAGCGAGCACCATGCCCGTGCCTTTGGCGTTGGGATCGTCCATCGTCAAATAGAAGCTGCCCAACACCATGTCCTGCGACGGCGTGACGACCGGTTTGCCGTCTTTCGGGTTCAGAATGTTGCCGGAAGCGAGCATCAGAATGCGCGCCTCCGCCTGCGCCTCCGCGGAGAGCGGCACGTGCACGGCCATCTGGTCGCCGTCGAAGTCGGCGTTGTACGCCGTGCAGACGAGCGGATGCAGCTTGATCGCGCGCCCCTCGACCAGCACCGGCTCAAACGCCTGGATGCCGAGACGGTGCAACGTGGGAGCACGGTTGAGCAAGACGGGATGTTCCTTGATCACTTCCTCGAGCACGTCCCACACTTCGGGGCTGACGCGCTCGACTTTCCGCTTGGCGCTCTTGATGTTGTGCGCAAGCCCCTTGTTGACGAGTTCTTTCATGACGAACGGCTTGAACAGCTCCAAAGCCATCTCTTTCGGCAGACCGCACTGGTACATTTTCAGTCCCGGTCCGACGACGATCACCGAGCGGCCGGAATAGTCGACGCGCTTGCCGAGCAGGTTTTGCCGAAACCGCCCCTGCTTGCCTTTCAGCATGTGGCTGAGCGACTTCAAGGGCCGGTTGCCGGGACCGGTCACCGGACGGCCGCGGCGGCCGTTGTCAATCAGCGCATCGACGGCCTCCTGCAGCATGCGCTTTTCGTTCTGCACGATGATGTCCGGCGCCCCGAGGTCGAGGAGCCGCTTCAAGCGGTTGTTGCGGTTGATGACCCGGCGGTACAGGTCATTCAGGTCGGAGGTGGCGAAGCGGCCGCCGTCCAGCTGGACCATCGGGCGCAGCTCCGGCGGAATGACCGGCAGCACGTCGAGCACCATCCACTCCGGTTTGTTTTTCGAGTTGCGGAACGCTTCCATCACTTCCAGGCGCTTGATCGCGCGGTTGCGGCGCTGCCCCTGGGCGGTGCGGAGCTCCTCCTTCAGCATCTCCACTTCCCGGTCGATGTCGATATCCTGCAACAGCTTCTTGACCGCTTCCGCGCCCATGCCCGCCTGGAAGGCGTACCCGTATTTCTCGCGGTAGCTCCGGTATTCTTTCTCCGAAAGCAGCTGCTTTTTCTCCAGAGGCGTATCGCCGGGATCGGTCACGACGTACGATGCGAAATAGATGATCTCCTCCAGAGAGCGCGGCGACATGTCGAGCGCCAGCCCCATCCGGCTCGGAATGCCTTTGAAATACCAGATGTGCGAAACGGGGGCGGCCAGTTCAATATGGCCCATGCGCTCGCGGCGAACTTTCTGGCGGGTGACTTCGACGCCGCAGCGGTCGCAGACGACGCCCTTGTAGCGGACGCGCTTGTATTTGCCGCAATGGCATTCCCAGTCTTTGGTCGGCCCGAAAATTTTCTCGCAGAACAGACCTTCTTTTTCCGGCTTCAGCGTGCGATAGTTGATCGTTTCCGGCTTTTTCACTTCCCCGCGGGACCAGGAGCGTATTTTTTCAGGCGATGCAAGGCCGATTTTCATAAACTCGAAGTTGTTGACGTCCATCAAGGAGCAGCCCTCCTTAAAGAATGTACTGAATCTTCCCACGCTTCACACGCTTCGCTTCAATCCGCCGCAGTTATTCCGCTCCGACTTCGGCTCCCTCCAGGTTCAGGTTGAGCTTGTCGCTTGCGACCTCGTCGTCGTCGTCGATTTCTTTCATCTCGATTTCCTGTTCGTCGCCGGACAAAATTTTGACGTCCATGCCGAGGCTCTGCAACTCTTTGATCAGCACCTTGAACGATTCGGGCACGCCCGGCTCCGGCACGTTCTCGCCTTTGACGATCGCCTCGTACGTTTTCACGCGGCCGACGACATCGTCGGATTTGACGGTGAGAATTTCCTGCAGCGTATAGGCGGCCCCGTACGCCTCCAGAGCCCACACTTCCATTTCGCCGAAGCGCTGTCCGCCGAACTGCGCCTTGCCGCCCAACGGCTGTTGCGTCACGAGCGAGTACGGTCCGGTCGAGCGGGCGTGGATCTTGTCGTCGACCATGTGCGCCAGCTTGATCATGTACATGACGCCGACGGTCACCTCGCGCTCGAACGGTTCCCCGGTCCGGCCGTCGTACAAAATCGTCTTGCCGCTTCGCTGCATGCCGGCTTCTTCCATCGTTTCAAACACGTCGTGCTCGGTCGCGCCGTCGAACACGGGCGACGCGGTGTAGATGCCGAGCAGCTTGGCGGCCATGCCGAGGTGCACCTCCAACACCTGCCCGATGTTCATCCGCGACGGAACGCCGAGCGGGTTCAGCACCACTTCCACCGGGGTGCCGTCCGGCAAGAACGGCATGTCTTCCTCGGGCAGGATGCGGGCGATGACCCCTTTGTTTCCGTGGCGGCCGGCCATTTTGTCCCCCTCGGAAATTTTGCGCTTCTGCGCAATGTAGACGCGCACGAGCTGATTGACGCCCGGCGGCAGTTCGTCGCCGTTCTCGCGGGTAAACACTTTCACGTCGACGACGATGCCGGCCGTCCCGTGCGGCACGCGCAGCGAGGTGTCGCGCACTTCCCGCGCTTTCTCGCCGAAGATGGCGTGCAGAAGCCGCTCTTCCGCGGTCAGTTCGGTCACGCCTTTGGGCGTCACTTTGCCGACCAGAATGTCGCCGGCGCCGATTTCCGCACCGACGCGGATGATGCCGCGCTCGTCGAGGTTTTTCAGCGCATCTTCCCCGACATTCGGGATATCGCGGGTAATTTCTTCCGGCCCAAGCTTCGTATCGCGCGCTTCGGATTCATATTCCTCAATGTGAATGGACGTGTACACATCTTCCCGGACCAGCTTTTCGCTGAGCAGGATGGCGTCCTCGTAGTTGTACCCTTCCCAGGTCATGAAGGCGACGAGGACGTTGCGGCCGAGAGCCAGTTCGCCCTGTTCCGTGGAAGGTCCGTCCGCGAGAATGTCGCCGGCTTTGACCCGGTCTCCCTTTCGCACGATCGGCCGTTGGTTGATGCATGTTCCCTGGTTGGAACGCATAAACTTATGAAGCTTGTATTTGACGAGATCGCCGGTGACGAGCGTTCCGTCGACCATTTCCTGGCGGCGGACCCAAATTTCGTTGGCGGTCACTTTCTCCACGATGCCGTCGTGCTTGGCGACGACGCACACGCCGGAATCTTTGGCGGCCTTGTGCTCCATGCCCGTGCCGACGAGCGGCGCTTCCGGTACGAGCAGCGGAACGGCTTGCCGCTGCATGTTCGAACCCATCAGCGCGCGGTTGGAGTCGTCGTTTTCCAGGAACGGAATGAGCGCCGTGGCGACGGACACAACCTGTTTCGGGGAAACGTCCATATAATCGACGCGGTCGCGCGGCAGCGTCAAAATTTCGTCCATGTACCGGACGACGACCTGTTCGCTCGCAAATCGGCCGTCCTCGGTCAGTTCCGCGTTGGCCTGCGCGATGATGTAGTTGTCCTCCTCGTCGGCGGTCAAATAATCGATCTGGTCGGTGACGATCCCCGTGTTCGGATCGACGCGGCGATAGGGCGCTTCGATAAATCCGTATTCATTGATGCGGGCGTAGGTCGACAGCGAGTTGATCAAGCCGATGTTCGGACCTTCCGGCGTCTCGATCGGACACATCCGGCCGTAGTGCGAATGGTGAACGTCGCGGACCTCGAATCCGGCGCGTTCCCGCGTCAGACCGCCGGGACCGAGCGCGGACAGGCGCCGCTTATGCGTCAGCTCGGCAAGCGGATTCGTCTGGTCCATAAATTGGGAGAGCTGCGAACTGCCGAAAAACTCTTTGATGGACGCGATAACCGGGCGAATATTGATCAACGCCTGCGGCGTGATGACGTTCGCATCCTGGATCGACATCCGTTCGCGCACGACGCGCTCCATCCGCGAAAGGCCGATGCGGAACTGGTTTTGCAGCAGTTCGCCGACGGAACGCAGACGGCGGTTGCCCAGATGGTCGATGTCGTCGGTCGACCCGATGCCGTGAAGCAGATTGATGAAGTAGTTGATGGACGCGATGATGTCCGCCGGCGTGATGTGTTTCACCGTTTTGTCGATGTTGCCGTTGGAGATCACTTTGATAATTTTGCCGTCTTCCATCGGGGAATAGACGTTGATGCATTGCAGGGGGATGCTTTCGTGATCCGTCACTCCGTTGGCGACGCGATATTCTCTCATCCCGACTCCTTTTTCCAGATAAGGAAGAATATGGTCGATGAGCCGCCGATCGAGCAATTGCCCGGCTTCCGCAATAATTTCCCCGGTTTCCCGGTCGACCAACGTTTCCGCCAGCCGCTGGTTGAACAGGCGGTTTTTGATATGCAGCTTCTTGTTGATTTTGTAGCGCCCGACGTTGGCCAGATCGTACCGCTTCGGATCGAAAAATCGGGCGATCAGCAAGTTTCGGGCGTTTTCCAGCGTCGGCGGTTCGCCCGGGCGCAGCCGTTCGTAAATTTCGATGAGCGCCTTGTCCGTGGAATCGGTGTTGTCTTTGTCCAGCGTATTGCGGATAAACTCATCGTCCCCGAGAAGGTCGATAATTTCCGCATCGGTGCCGAACCCGAGCGCCCGAAGCAGCACGGTGACCGGAATTTTCCGGGTGCGGTCGATGCGCACGTAGATGATATCCTTCGAATCCGTCTCCAACTCCAGCCATGCGCCGCGGTTGGGAATGACGGTCGCGGTATAGTTTTTCTTGCCGTTCTTGTCGACTTTCGTGCTGAAATAGACACTGGGGGAACGGACGAGCTGGCTGACGATGACCCGCTCCGCGCCGTTGATAATAAACGTGCCCGTCTCCGTCATCAGGGGGAAATCCCCCATAAACACTTCCTGCTCTTTAACCTCGCCGGTTTCCTTGTTGAGCAAGCGAACTTTCACGCGCAACGGGGCGGCGTAGGTCACGTCGCGTTCTTTCGATTCATCGACGGAATACTTCGGTTCGCCCAAGCTGTAATCGATGAACTCCAAAACGAGATTTCCCGTGAAATCCTGAATCGGGGAAATGTCCTGGAACATCTCCCGCAAACCTTCTTCCAAAAACCATTGATACGATTTTTGCTGGATTTCAATCAGGTTTGGAATTTCCAGCACCTCGTTGATCCGTGCATAGCTTCTGCGCGTACGCCGTCCGTACTGAACAAGATGTCCCGCCAACTTCCTTCACCCCTCATGTCAACTCATCAAACCTTGTGCCAAGCAAAACAGGTCAAGCAAAACAAGAAAAGCCCCTATCAAAGCACCTTGAAGGAACGTTGAAGCGTTTTTCGCGCCAACGGTTCCAAAACAAGCAAGCGGCTTATTCAAGGAAGCAAAACGTCGTTATGCGGTCAACACCCCGAGAGCCGTCGCGCCCGGCACACCGCGCCCGCGCCGGAACGTCCGCCCTCATGGACAAAAGCGGGCTTTAGTTTGCTATCATGTAGACTTGCCGAAAATTTTAACATTAAAACCTCAAATGCTAAAATTTTGTTCACCACCTTGCAACAAGGTCTTGACATTTTAACAAACTAAAGACAATAACCCCATCTTAATACTGACATTTTATAATAATATCATACAGGTATGTTGAAGTCAACGCGCTGTTTGCGCTTTGTTGACGGGATAGACGGGATATAGATTGAAAGAAAAAGGAGGACGGCGGATTCGAATGCCGGGTGCAGGCGGGACGGGAGGGGATGCCCGCCTCATGATGACGCATCATCATCCGCATCTTTTTCGGCCCGATAGACGCGGTATCCTTTCGCCTTGGCCATTTCCCGCACACTTCCGAAGAGTTGTTCCAGCTTGGCGAAAGCGGACGGCGCTCCCTGCTGTTTGCGGATGACGATCCACAGCCGGCCTCCCGGCGCCAGAAAATGTGCCGCTTGTTCAAAAATTTGATGGACGGTTTGCTTGCCGGCGCGAATCGGGGGGTTGGTCAGAATGACATCGTACGTTTCGGCAGGAACGTTCGCGAACAGGTCGCTCTCCATCACTTCCGCATTGCCGATCCGGTTCAATTGCGCATTTCGCCGGGCCAGTTCCACCGCCCGCGCGTTCACGTCGATCATCGTCACGCGTCCTGAGGGCGCCAGTGCGGCGGCGACGATGCCGATCGGACCGTAGCCGCATCCGACGTCGAGCACCCGGGCCGCGGGCGGAATGTCCATCGTCTCGATCAACAGCCTCGTGCCGAAGTCCACTCCGCCGCGGGAAAAAACGCCCGCATCGGTCACGAACGTAAACTCCCTGCCGCGCAGCGTTTCGCGAATGATGCGCTCCTCGTGTTCCGATTGCGGTTTGCGCGTGAAATAGTGCTCGCTCAAACGATTCGCCCCTTTCCTTCGCAAGAATGCAATAAACCCCTTGAGGAGGAATTCCTCAAGGGGTGCGGCAACATTATTTGATTTCGACGGTCGCGCCCGCTTCGGTCAGCTTCGCTTTGATCGATTCGGCCTCTTCCTTGGAAACTTTCTCCTTGATCGGCTTCGGAGCGCCGTCGACCAAATCTTTCGCTTCTTTCAGGCCCAGTCCGGTAATTTCGCGGACGACTTTGATGACGTTGATCTTGGACGCGCCGGCATTGGCCAGGATCACATCGAATTCCGATTGCTCCTGCGCTTCGGGAGCGGCGGCGCCTCCGCCGGCCACAACCGCCACGGGAGCGGCGGCGGTTACGCCGAACTCTTCTTCAATCGCCTTGACCAGTTCGTTCAGTTCAAGAACGGTCATGCCTTTAATCGCTTCTAAAATTTGTTCTTTGCTCATGGTTCGACCTCCATTATTTCATCAGAATGATGTTCCGTGCGCGGGGCTTAAGCTTCCTGGGCTCCGCCGCCCTGCTTTTCGGCGACCGCCTTGACGGCGAGCGCGAAGTTGCGGATCGGCGCCTGCAGCACGCTGAGAAGCATCGACAGCAGCCCTTCCCGGGACGGCAGATCGGCCAGCGCCTTGATTTGCGCCACATCGACGACCCGTCCTTCCACGACGCCGGCTTTCAGGTTGAGCATTTCGTTCTTTTTGGCGAATTCGGTCAAAATTTTCGCCGGCGCCACCACGTCGTCCTTGCTGAAAGCGATCGCTGTCGGACCGGTCAGGTAAGCGTCGAGTTCGGTTAAGTTCGCACTCGCCGTCGCCCGCCGCGTCAAGGTGTTCTTCACCACGCGGAACTCGACACCCGCTTCGCGCAGCGATTTGCGCAGCTGCGTTACCTCGGCCACGTTCAGTCCCCGGTAATCGGTGATGATCGTGCAGGAGCATTCTTTCAGCTTGGTGGCAATCTCATTCACGAGTTTCTCTTTTTCTTGACGAATCGCTGCGTTTCCCATCGTCACACCTCCCTGCAACTGAAAAAGCCTTCGCAGACATGACGAAGGCACGGGCATTCATCGCTTTCGCGCAACAATGCACGGAAAGGACAAATTTATCGCAATACCTCGGCAGGAAATTAAGCTTGGCCGGCAAGCACCTGCTGTCTACGGTCGGCATATTCGATTTGGAAAAATCATTGAAAATAGTAGCACGGCCCATGAAAAAAGTCAATTCCGGCAATCGGGTATTAATCGGGCGTTATCTGAACGTTTGCGGATTGACGCGCACGCTCGGCCCCATCGTCGAGGAGACGGCGATGTTTTTCAGATAAACCCCTTTGGCCGCCGCGGGCTTCGCTCTCACGATCGCTTCCATCAGCGTGCGGAAATTGTCCACAAGCTTTTCGACATCGAACGACACTTTGCCGATCGGCGCATGAATTTGCCCCGCTTTGTCCAACCGGTACTCGATCTTACCGGCTTTGATTTCCTGCACGGCCTTGGCGACGTCGAACGTCACCGTGCCCGCCTTCGGGTTGGGCATGAGCCCTTTTCCGCCGAGCAAACGTCCCAGTTTGCCGACTTCGCTCATCATATCCGGGGTGGCCACGCAAACATCAAAGTCGAACCAACCCTGCTGAATTTTGTTGATCAAGTCCTGATCGCCGACGTAATCCGCTCCCGCGGCTTCCGCTTCTTTCGCCTTTTCACCCTTGGCGAAAACGAGGACGCGCTTCGTCTTGCCGGTGCCGTGCGGCAGCACGACGACGCCGCGCACCGCCTGATCCTGTTTTCTCGGATCGACGCCCAGACGGACGGCCACTTCCACCGTCTCATCGAACTTGGCGGTCGCCGCTTTTTTGACGAGTTCCAGCGCTTCCTGCGGCTCGTAAAGAGCTTCCGCGTCGATCAGTTTCGCGGCTTCCTGATACTTCTTGCCATGTTTCGCCACGCAAGTTGCCTCCTTCAATGTGGTAATAGCGGATGATCCTCCCACTTGCGCAATCCCGGAGCGATTGCGCCATGAACCGGCGTTAGTCCACGACGGTGATGCCCATGCTGCGGGCGGTGCCCTCAACCATCCTCATCGCGGCTTCCACCGAAGCGGCGTTCAAATCCGGCATCTTCTGCTCGGCGATTTCACGCACCTTGGCGCGTTTGACGGTGCCGACCTTTTTCTTGTTCGGCTCGCCGGACCCTTTCTCGACACCGGCGGCGATGCGCAGCAGTACGGCAGCCGGCGGCGTTTTCGTCACGAACGTGAACGACCGGTCCTCGAACACCGTAATTTCCACAGGAATGACGAGCCCCGCCTGATCCGCCGTGCGCGCGTTGAATTCTTTGCAGAACGCCATGATGTTCACGCCCGCCTGACCCAAAGCCGGACCGATCGGCGGCGCCGGGTTCGCTTTACCCGCGGGAACCTGCAGCTTGACCACCTTGATGACCTTTTTCGCCATGGCAAACACCTCCTTGCTCGAGTAATGCGTATCCGATTGTGCCGAACATTCCGCCCGTCCCGGCGCGGATTACAATTTTTCCACCTGCGTGAAATCAAGCTCGAGCGGAGTTTCTCTGCCGAACATGTTCACGTGGACCTTCAGCTTGTTCTTGTCGTACAAAATTTCTTCCACCGATCCGACGAAATTCGCGAACGGACCGACCCGCACGCGAACGGTTTCCTTGAGATCGAACTCGATTTTCGGCTTCGGCTCCTCGATGCCCATCTGCTTCAAAATCGCCTCGGCCTCTTCGGGCATGAGCGGAATCGGTTTCGATCCGGAGCCGGTCGAACCGACAAAACCGGTGACGCCCGGCGTGTTGCGCACGACGTACCACGAATCGTCGGTCTGAATCATTTCCACGAGGACATAGCCCGGGTAAACTTTGCGCATTACGGTTTTCTTCTTTCCGTCCTTGTTTACCACTTCCTCTTCCATCGGCACGAGCACGCGGAAGATTTTGTCCTTCATGTCCATCGATTCGACGCGTTTCTCCAAATTGGCCTTCACTTTGTTTTCATAGCCGGAGTAAGTGTGAACGACGTACCATCTCTTTTCCATGATCGTCACCTACGCTCCTTACAAATTGAAAACAAGGCGCAGCAGTTCGGAGATCCCCAGGTCGAGTATGGCGAAATAAATCGAAATGAAGAGAACCGTAACGACGACCACGATGCTGTAACTCGTGAGCTCACGGCGATTCGGCCATTTCACTTTCTTCAGTTCCGCCCAGCTGTCCGCAAAAAAAGCGAAAGTCGAACCGAACCCTTGTTTCAGCTTTGCAAAAAAGGCCACGGCCGCACCTCCATCCCACTACCTCGTTTCGCGATGAACGGTATGTTCATTGCAAAACTTGCAGTACTTCTTCAGCTCCATGCGGTCCGGATGGGTACGCTTATTTTTACTGGTCGTATAGTTTCTTTGTTTGCAAGTGACGCATGCCAGCGTGATGATTACCCGCATGATGACACCTCCCAGGCCAACCTCAATCAAAATGTTTGCAAAAAACAAGACGATCCCGTAAACAGGGTTACCTAAACCACTTTATCACAACGCATTTTTCATGTCAAGGAAATATGTTTACACTTACAAAGACAGTATATCCGGCCGCTCCGCGTTTAAACGTCGCCTGCGAAAAATTCCGGCACGCATGAAAAAAGGCACCCCTCCACGCGCGGGATGCCGCCTTGAAGATTCATCCGAAATTACGGGTCGCGCACTTCCAGATACCGCTCCAGTTTGCGCTTGACGCGCTGCAGCGCATTGTCGATCGACTTGACATGCCGGTCGAGATCGACGGCGATCTCCTGGTAGGAGCGTCCATCCAAATAAAGCATCAGCACCCTCCGCTCCAGGTCGCTGAGCAACTCGCCCATCTTGTCCTCCAGTCCGCTGAATTCTTCTTGGTGGATAATCAGTTCCTCGGGATCGGCCGCGCGGGAACCGCAGATGACATCGAGCAGCGTCCGGTCGGAATCTTCTTCGTAGATGGGCTTGTCCAGCGAAACGTAGGAGTTTAAGGGGATGTGCTTCTGGCGGGTGGCTGTTTTGATGGCGGTGATGATCTGGCGAGTGATGCAAAGCTCGGCGAACGCCTTGAAGGAAGCGAGCTTGTCTCCCCGGAAGTCGCGGATCGACTTGTACAGGCCGATCATGCCTTCCTGCACGATATCTTCCCTGTCGGCCCCGATCAGAAAATAGGACCGTGCCTTCGCGCGCACGAAATTTTTGTACTTGTTGATCAGATGCTCCAAAGCTTCGCCATTGCCTTGCCGAACTTCATCGACCAAATCTTCGTCCGTTTTGAGATCATAGTCGCATACCGTTTCCTTGAGGTCGATTTCCACCAACAATCCCTCCGGCCCATATGGCTCTACCTTGAACAATATTAGCCCTAGTATACATGATGAAATCTTACATCGTCAACCAACTGGAAATGGCGGCAA
>Ga0325347_100188_pt1 | contig 12877 bp, 11 predicted proteins | sample WT_ome_11_FD_205709 | JGI IMG/M metagenome (GOLD analysis project Ga0325347, IMG submission 205709) | Metatranscriptome of lab enriched sorghum-adapted microbial communities from California, United States - WT_Day2_8 (Metagenome... ...
CCCTTCGGCAAGTCATCCGAATGAGGGGCTTACGATTTTCGCTTGATATTTTTCACGCAATCGGCTCAAAAGGTCCTGCACAGAGGGGGCTTCCTGCAATGCGAGCTGCCTGCGCACGCTCTCGCGGATTTGCCGGCCGATCTCCTTGCTGACGTCTTTGCGGGCGTTCAGCCGGATCACGGCGTAATGTCCGGAATCGAGCGGAATCGCCCCGCTGATCTCGCCGGGTTTCATCGTGCGCGCCGCGTCCAAAATCCGCGGGTCGACGAAAGGATCGTTCTCCTCGATCCAGCCCAGGTCGCCGCCGTCCGCGCGGGTGGCGTCGTCGATCGACATGTCGCGGGCCAGCTCTTCGAACGAAACCCCCTGTTTGAGCCGTTCGATGACCTGTTTCGCGTGTGTCTCGTTGTCGGTCACAATTTGCTGCAAGCGCAGCTGGGTATAGTTGGCGAACTCTTCGGGATGGGCGGCGATGTACCGATCCACCGCTTCGTCGCTGATCGAAATGCCACGGGTGGCGAGCCGCTCGGTCAGCAGCTTGTAATACGTGTCTCGTTGCAACTCTTCCCGATCGAGTCCCAGTTCCGCCATCGCCTTGTAAAAAGCCTCCTCGCTGTCGTACCCGAGTTGCATTTTCTTCAATTCCTGCGCAATGTCCGCCTCGCTCACCGTCAGGCCGACAGCTTTCGCTTCCATCTCGACGGCCAGCTGGTCCAACATTTCATTCAACAGTTCCTTGCCGTATTTTTTGATCAATTTTTGCTGAAGCTGGCTCTCGGTAATTTGCGTATCGCCGATGGTGGCCAGCACCTGGTCCTCGTTTTCCGACGGGTTTCCGTCCGGCGGACGGTTCGCCGTCGTGCCGGGAGTCGGGATGCGCAAATTTGCGACAAGCATCGCAATCAGGACCAGCATACTGACGGACATGAGGACAATGACTGTCCACAATATTTTCACGTTACGCATCCGAATCCCCTCAATGATCGAGATCCCCCAATGATCCTTCCATTGAACCTTCCAACGATCCTTCGATTGATCCTTCCAACTGCACCGGGCTCAGCCGGTTCTTTGGATCATGTTCATCAACTCGGATTCCGTAAACAGATACGCTTCATTGCAAAAATGGCAGACGACCTCCGCTTTGCCCTGCTCTTCCAGCATGCTGCGAAGTTCGCTTTCGTCCAGGCCGCGCAACATGTTCTCCACCCGCTCGCGGGAACATTTGCAGCGGAAGCGGACGTCCATGCGATCCAAAATTTTAACGGAACCGAGCACGTCTTCCAAAATCGTTTCCATCGACTTGCCCTGGTCGATCAAACGGGTCACCGAATTCAGACGGCCGAGGGCGTGTTCGATCTTGTCGATTTCGTCCTCCGCCACCCCGGGCAAAAGCTGGATGATGAACCCGCCGGCCGCTTTGACGCTGCCGTCGGCGTCGACCAGCACGCCGACGGCCACCGCGGAGGGGGTTTGCTCCGATGTGGCGAAATAGTGCGTGAAGTCTTCGCCGAGTTCGCCGGATACGATCGGAACGCTGCCGCGATACGGCTCCTTCAGTCCAAGGTCCTTCATCACGTACAGCGTCCCTTCCGTTCCGACGGCGCCGGCGACATCGAGCTTGCCCTGCGCATTGAGCGGCAGATCGACGCCGGCGTTGTCGACATAGCCCCGCACTTCCCCCGACGCGTTCGCATCGACGACGATTTGCCCGAGCGGTCCGTTTCCCTGAACCTGTACGGTCAGCTTTTGCTCGTCTTTCAGCATCGCGCCCATCATGGCGGCCACCGTGGCGGTTCTGCCGAGGGCGGCCGTCGCTGTCGGCGATGCGCCGTGCCGCGCGCGCAACGTTTCGACGAGCTCCGTTGTGCGGGCGGCAAAGGCGCGCACCCGGCCGTCCATTGCGGTGGCGCGGATCATGTAATCGTGCACCGAACAGTCACCTCATTTATGTTTCTGCCTACCGGGAACTTTCGAGACTGAAATCTTTCGCCGCGGGCCGTTCCATGCGGTTGCGCTCGAACAGAATTCTCAGCCCCTGCAGCGTCAGATGCGGATCGACGGTCTGGATTGTGCGCGATTCGCCGGCCACAAGCTCAGCCAAACCGCCGGTCGCGATCACCTTCGGCTCCGTGCGGAATTCCTGCTTCACCCGTTCGACGATGCCGTCCACCTGACCGGCAAAGCCGAAGATGATGCCCGCCTGCATGGAGGTGACCGTATTTCGGCCGATCGTGCTCTTCGGCTTCACAAGCTCGATGCGCGGCAGCTTCGCCGCATGCTGGTATAGCGCTTCCGTGGAAATGCCGATCCCCGGCGCGATGGCGCCGCCGAGATATTGCCCGGCCTCATCGATGTAGCAGAACGTCGTCGCCGTTCCGAAATCGACGATGATGAGCGGCGGCCCGTAAAGCTCGATCGCGGCGACGGCGTTGACGATGCGGTCGGCGCCGACTTCCTTCGGGTTTTCGTAACGAATGTTGAGGCCGGTTTTGATGCCGGGACCGACGATAAGCGGCGTGGTGTTTAAATATTTTGCGCAAAACTTCTCCAACACGACGACGAGCGGCGGCACGACCGAGGAGATCGCCACCCCTTCGATCTGGTCGAAGCGGATGCCGGCGATCTGAAACAGGCTGTGGATCATGGCGCCGTACTCGTCCGCGGTGGCGGAACGGTTCGTGCCGAGCCGCCAGTGGTGGATGAGCTTCGACCGCTCGTAAATGCCCAGCACGATGTTCGTGTTTCCGACGTCGATGACCAATATCACCGGATTTCCCCCTTCCGTTCATTAATATCGAGGCTGATGTCCAGCGCCTGCACCGAATGGGTCAGCCTGCCGACGGAAATGACGTCGACGCCGGTCTCCGCGATCGCCTTCACCGTCTCGAGCGACACGTTGCCGGAAGCTTCCGTGACGATGTGGGGAGCCCGCCGCCGCACGAAATCGACCGCCTCTTTCATGACGGGGACGGGCATGTTGTCGAGCATGACGATGTCCGCGCCGGCCTCCACCGCTTCCCGCAGCTGATCGAGGTTTTCCACCTCCACCTCGATTTTCATCGTGTGCGGAATTTGCGCGCGCGCCGTCCGCACCGCGTTGGCGACGCCGCCGGCGCCTTTGATATGGTTATCCTTGATCAGCACCGCATCGTACAATCCGAAGCGGTGATTGTGGCCGCCGCCGACACGAACGGCGTATTTCTCCAGCAGACGGTGTCCGGGGGTCGTCTTGCGCGTGTCCACCAAACGGACGGGCAACCCGCCAAGCGCGTCGACCATCTGCCGCGTGCGCGTCGCGATGCCGGACATCCGCTGCAACAAATTGAGCGCCAGACGCTCGCCCAGCAAAATGCTGCGCGTGCGTCCGGCCACTTCGGCGATCACCGCTCCCCGCTTCACCGCCGCTCCTTCCGGGACGCGGGCGGTGAAGCGCAAACTTTGGTCGACGAGCGCAAACACCGCTTCCGCCACCGGCAGACCGGCGATGACGCCGTCGTCTTTCACATGAATGATGCCTTTCGACTCGTGTTCCGACGGGATGGTGGACATCGTCGTCACGTCGCCGGTTCCGACGTCTTCATCCAGCCACAGTTTCAGGCTGTTTTGCAGCGCATCGAGATTCAGCTCAAACATCCGAAACACACTCCTCCGCCGCGCTTTCCTCAATGACGTATTCCTCCGCCCTCTCACGGTTGAACACGATATGTTTGCGCCAACGCAAATCGTCGCGTTCCGGAAAATCTTCGCGATAATGTCCGCCGCGGCTTTCTTCGCGAAGCAGCGCGGCGCGCGTCGTGAGCAGCGCGCAGATCAGCATGTTGGCGAATTCGTATTCCTCTCTTTTGACCAGTTTCGCTTCGAACAGCGGAAGCTGCCGCTTCAGTTCCTCCAGACCTTTCTTAAGCCCTTTCGCCGAACGCCGGATGCCTGCGTGGCGCAGCATCAGCTTCTGCAGTTTCAACCGCTTTTCCACGATGTGCTGCGTGAGCGGTTCGCTGCGCCTTTGCTCCATGCGCAGCCGCGGCATGCCGTCCAGCGGAGCCAGCCGGTTGACGACTTCGACGATTCTGCGGCCGAAGACGATCGCCTCGGAGAGCGAATTGCTGGCCAGACGGTTCGCGCCGTGCACGCCGGTCGACGAAACTTCGCCGCAGGCGAACAGACGCTCGATGTTCGTTTCGCCGTTTAAGCCGGTTTTGACGCCGCCCATCATATAGTGCGCCGCCGGGGCGACGGGAATCCAGTCCGTCGTCAGGTCAAGTCCGTACTTCAGACAATATTCGTAGATGTTCGGAAAGCGGTGTTTCACAACATCCGCCGGTTCGTGGGTGATGTCCAAATAGACGAACGTCGCCTTCGTCTTTTCCATTTCGCTGACGATCGCTCTCGCCACGATATCGCGGGGAGCCAGCTCCATCAGCGGATGGTAATCGGCCATGAACCGCTCCCCGTTGATGTTGCGCAGCACCGCCCCTTCGCCGCGCACCGCTTCCGAGATGAGGAAACGCGGAGCCCCCGGATAGCACAGCGCCGTCGGGTGAAACTGGATGAATTCCACGTCGCGGATGTCGGCGCCGGCCCGGTAGGCGATGGCGATCCCGTCGCCCGTGGCGATGTCCGGGTTGGTCGTGTACCGGTACAGCTGTCCCGCGCCCCCGGTGCACAATATCGTCGCCTTCCCCCGCACAAATACGCGCTGTCCGTCCGGTTTTTGCACGAGCGCGCCGTAACATACGCCGTCTTCCGTGATCAGGTCGATGACGAAATGATCGTCCCACACTTCGATGTTCGGAATTTGCGAAGCTTTCTCCGACAGCGCCCGCACGATTTCGTAACCGGATGCATCGCCGTTGGCGTGCAAAATGCGCCGCTTGCTGTGCCCTCCCTCTTTCGTCAGCGCCAGTTCGCCGTTCTCCTGGTCGAATTGCGCGCCCATGCGAATGAGTTCCTCCACGAGTTCGGGACCTTCGTGCACGAGAATATCGACCGCGGCGAGAGAGCACAAGCCGGCGCCGGCGATCAGGGTGTCCTGGCGATGGGCGGCGGGCGAATCCTCGTCGGAAATGACTGCGGCGATCCCTCCCTGGGCATAGCGCGTATTGCTGTCCAACAGCGACTTCTTCGTAATGAGCAGCACGCGGTTCGCCGCTTCGCTCGCTTTAATGGAGGTGAACAGGCCGGCGATTCCGGCGCCGATCACGATCACGTCGGCGTCGTAACGGGGAACCGCATCCAAATCGATATCTACCAAATATCTCGGGATCATTTCAGGACACCTCGAAAAAATGTCAACGTCCGCCTATACTTACGCGTTCGCCGCCAAAAGGAAGCAGCGCATGCTACTTCACCAGCAGCATGCGCTCCAGAGAGGCTCTCGCTTTGTCGGCGATATGAGGAGGCACATAAATTTGCGGCTGCATCGTCTCCAGACAACGGACGACTTTCTTGAGATTATTGACTTTCATGTTCGGGCAAACCAAATATTTGGAGGCGAAATAAAATTTTTTGTGCGGGCTGTCTTTTCTGAGCTGATATCCGGTTCCGTCCTCCGTGCCGACGATAAATTCCTGGCAATCCGATTCGCGGCAATATTTGATGATGGCGGTCGTGCTTCCGACGAAATCCCCCATTTGCACCACTTCGGGCCGGCATTCCGGATGAACGACGAACTGTGCGTTCGGATGTTGCTTTTTCATCTCCTCAACATCTTTGACGGTCAGCATGTCGTGTGTGTTGCAATAACCTTCCCAAATAATGATTTTTTTATTTGTGAATTTTGACACGTAGTTGCCCAAATTTTTATCCGGCACCCAGATGATTTCATCGGAATCGACCGATTCGATCACTTTGATCGCGTTTGCCGACGTGCAGCAAATGTCGGTTTCCGCCTTCACTTCGGCGGAAGTGTTGATGTAGGCGACGACTTTCGCGTTCGGATGTTTTTTCTTCAATTCGCGCAAACCGTCGACGTTGACCATGTCCGCCATCGGGCAGCCCGCTCGTTCGTCGGGCACGAGAACCGTTTTGTTGGGGGCCAAAATTTTGGCGCTTTCCCCCATAAAATGGACGCCGCAAAATACGATGACGTCGGCGTCGGTTGTGGCCGCCTTCTGAGCCAAAAGGAAAGAGTCGCCCCGAAAATCGGCAACTTCCTGGATTTCGTCTCGTTGGTAATAGTGAGCGAGAATGATCGCATTCCGCTCTTTTTTCAACTGGGCCAGGCGTTCCTTCAGTTCCCGGTTCTGCTCCGCTCTCCGTTCCAAAGCCAGTGCTTCCATCATCATCCCCTCGTTTCCCGGACCGCGTTCTTCCCCCAGGATTGTAGTTTACAACTAATTTACACAACATCAAAGCGGGTGTCAACGTTCAAAAAACCGCAAAAAAACGTAAATCCGAAAAACACGGATCGTGTTCTCCGGATCGGTCCTTTGCGGGAAAGCGTTATTTGGGTTCGTCGTTTTTCTTGCTCTGGATGTTCACCTTCATGTCGTCGAACGGATCCGGCAAATCGTCCAGATGGCCGGTCGTGAGCAGTTTCTCGATCTCGTCCCGCTCCAGCGTCTCTTTCTTGAGCAGCGTTTCCGCCACCAGATGCACCTGATCTTTGTGCTCTTCGAGAATTTTTTTCGCCCGTTCGTAGCATTCGCGGATCATGCGCTGCATCTCCTGGTCGATCTCGTAGGCGATCTGGTCGCTGTAGTTTTGCTCGTGGCCCAGGTCTCTGCCGAGAAACACATGGCCTTGCGACTGGCCGAACTGCATCGGCCCGAGCCGCTCGCTCATGCCGTACTCGACGATCATCGCGCGCACGATGGCCGTCGCCTTGCGGAAATCGTCATAGGCGCCGGTGCCGATTTCGCCGATGAACAGCTCTTCGGAAACGCGGCCGCCGAGCATGCCGGTCACCTTGTCGAGCAGCTCGCTCTTCGTCTGCAGCAGCCGGTCCTCGCCTTCCTTCGGCAGCATCATCACGTAGCCGCCGGCCCGGCCGCGCGGAACGATGGTCACCTTGTGCACCATGTCGGCATGCTGCAGGTGGTAACCGATGATCGCATGGCCCGCTTCGTGATAAGCGATCGTCCGCTTCTCGCGCTCGCTGATGACGCGGCTTTTTTTCTGCGTGCCGACGACGACGCGGTCGAACGCTTCGTCGATCTCGCTCATCGAAATGTCTTTGCGGTTCCGCCTCGCCGCGATGAGCGCCGCCTCGTTCAGCAAGTTTTCCAGATCCGCGCCGGTAAAGCCGGTCGTATAGCGCGCGAGCGCATCGAGTTTGACGTCTTTGGCGAGAGGTTTGTTGCGGGCATGCACTCGAAGCACCGCTTCCCGCCCCTTGATGTCGGGACGGTCCACCGTAATTTGCCGGTCGAAGCGCCCCGGTCTCAGCAGCGCGGGGTCGAGAATGTCCGGGCGGTTCGTCGCGGCGATGATGATGATGCCCTCGTTGGCGCCAAAACCGTCCATTTCCACGAGCAGCTGGTTGAGCGTCTGCTCCCGCTCGTCGTGTCCGCCGCCCAGGCCCGCGCCGCGCTGGCGGCCGACGGCGTCGATCTCGTCGATAAAGATGATGCAGGGGGAATTTTTTTTCGCGTTTTCGAACAGGTCGCGGACGCGGGAAGCGCCCACGCCGACGAACATTTCCACGAAATCGGAACCGCTGATGCTGAAGAAAGGCACGCCGGCTTCACCGGCGACCGCGCGCGCCAGGAGCGTTTTCCCCGTTCCCGGAGGGCCGACGAGCAGCACGCCCTTCGGAATTCTCGCGCCGACCGCGGCGAATTTGCGCGGATCCTTGAGAAATTCCACCACTTCGACAAGCTCCTGCTTCTCCTCGTCGGCGCCGGCGACGTCCTCGAACGTGACGCGTTTTTTCTCTTCATTATATAAACGGGCGCGGCTCTTGCCGAAGTTCATCACCTTGCCGCCCCCGCCCTGCGCCTGATTTAGCAGGAAAAAGAATAATATGAAAATGATCACGAACGGAATGATGGAAGTCAGAAACGTAAACCAGACGTTGTCGCCTTCCATCTTCTCGATGTGGATCTTGGACACGCCGCTTGTTTCGATCACGGTGATCACTTCATCGACAAGGGGGGCGCGGGTTACAAAATGTCTTTTTTCTGGATGCGCCGGATTTCGATATTTGCCCGTAATCAAATACGTATAGCCGTCGACCTTGACGGAAATTTCCTCGACGTTTTTGTTGGCCAGCTGCGTCCGGAACTCGTCGTACGTGATCTGCTCTTTCTGTTCGTTCTGGGTGCTGATAAAATGGACGATACCGACGGTGACCAGAAAAATGAGCAAATAAAATCCGGTATGCCGGATGATGCGATTCATCCCCTACCTCCTCTCAAGCGCTTGTTTCATTGTAGCACAGCCTTTTCGTGCAGTACAAACAAAGGCAAACTACCGGGTGTACACCTCGGGTTTCAGAATGCCGATAAAGGGAAGATTGCGGTATTTTTCGGCGTAATCGAGTCCGTACCCGACGACGAACGCATCCGGAAGGGTGAACCCGACATAATCCGGTTTGAGGTCAACCGTGCGGCGGGCCGGTTTGTCGAACAGGGCGACGACGGTGACGGACTTCGCGTTGCGCCGCTCCAGCACGTCGATCAGATAGCTCAGCGTCAACCCGCTGTCGATAATATCCTCAACGATGATGACTTCCCTGCCTTCCACAGGGACGTCGAGATCTTTCACAATTTTGACGACGCCCGACGATTTTGTCGATTGGCCGTAGCTGGAAACCGCCATAAAGTCCATCTCCACCGGAATGGTGATGCGCTTGACCAGATCCGCCATAAAAATGAATGCGCCTTTCAGCACGCAGATGACAAGCGGATTGCGGCCCGCAAAATCGCGGCTCAGCAAGCTGCCGAGTTCACTTACCTTTCTCTGGATGTCTTCCTCGGTGTACAGTATTTCCCGGATGTCGTGGAGCACGAATGAGAAACCTCCCCAATGTTTGTGTCAGTTCGGCAGCCGACCGGTTTCATGTTGGTACGTCACGCGGACGAGCAGCGCGCGTTCGGTTTGCGCGGTGACGAGGGCATGTGCCGAACGGCGCAGGCCGGGAATCCAAAGAATTCGCCCCGCCGCGTCGACGAGCAGCGGAATCGCCCCACGGCGCTCGGGGGGAACTTTGGCATCAATGAAAATATCTTTTACTTTTTTGGAACCATTTAACCCGAAAAGCTGCATGCGGTCCCCCGGCCGGCGGCTGCGCATGCTTAGCGGCAAACAGAGCCGGTCGTAATCGAACATGGCCGCGAACGTGCCGGACACCGCTTGGCCGGATGCCGGCTCGCGATCGCTTCCGCCCCGGTCCTCGAACTTCGCCCCGCCTCGCTTTGCCGCTTCGCCGTTCAGAAGCGCGAAGGAAACGTCCGCCCCCGCCTCGGGAATCGCCAGCGCAAACGGCACATCCGCCACGGGATAATCGAACGCCGCCGGCTCCGCTTTGCGCTCTCTGCGCAAAGTGACGGTGCCGTATTCCCGCGTCAAGCGGAGGCCTCCCCCCAAATCCAGCGAAAGGTTGGGAGGGTGCTCCCTCGTGACGGCGGAGCGAATCAATTCGATCCGGGTAAAATCTCCCGGGTTCGGCTCCCCGGCGACAAAGCCGAACACACGCCGCAATAACCGCCTTTGCAGCGCGAGATGCAGCTTCAGAAAGTCCGCCTTTTCGAATCGGCAGGCGCTTTCGCTCGTCGTGACGATCTGAGCGAATACGCGATCCGCCTCGCGGGCCAAATAATCGTCTTCCGCCCGCATCGCTTCCGCCAGCCGGTTCAAGGACAGCGCAATGCGCGGATTCAGCTTCTGAAGTTGCGGCATCAGGTCGAGCCGCACCCGGTTGCGGAAATATTTCCGCTCCAGGTTGCTGGAATCGACGCAGTAGTCCAGCCGCCTCTCCGCGCAATACTGCATAATTTCCGATTTGTATATACGAAGCAGAGGACGGATCAGTTCCACTTTTTTTTCGACGCGGCGCACGGGAATGCCGACGAGCCCCGACGGGCCGGTTCCCTGGATGAGCCGCATCAGCATCGTTTCCGCCTGGTCGTCGGCGTGGTGGGCCAAGGCGATCGCCTGCGCGCCGTACTGTTCCGCCACCCGATGCAAAAACGCATATCTCAGTTCCCTGGCGGCGACCTGCGCATTTTTCCCGCTCGACGCCATGTGCGCGGGAACGTCGATCTTTCCGATTTCACACGGCAATCCGAGAGATTCGGCCCATCGTTCGACGAACCGCGCTTCCCGTTCCGATTCCTCGCCGCGAAAGCGGTGGTCGACATGCGCGACCACCAGGTTCCACCGCCATTTTTCCGATAATAAGCAGAGAATATGCAAAAGGGTTGCCGAGTCGGGTCCTCCCGATACGGCAACCACAATCATTTCCCCTTCTTGAAGCAAACGCTCCTCCCGGATATGACGCTCCACTTTCGCCACCAGATCCATTACTCGGCCGATCCTTTCCGAAGCTCAATTTCCTTGCCACCAGAAGAAAACAAGCGTGGCGACAAACAAAAGAAGCGATGCGGCGAAGCAGTATTTCAGCCACGGCAAAGGCAATCCGGCGGGCGACGCCCGGTGCGGAGCGTCGATGCTGAGCTCGCGCCATTCGCGGAGCGCTTCGGCGGAACTGCGGTATTGTCCGCGCAGCGCTTTCACGAGCACGTGGGACACGCGGCCAAGCTGAGGAGTCTCCTTGATCTCGTCCAGCAAAAACTCGATCCTGCGGTTTTGCGGCAATAGCTGCGCGTAAGCCGCCGCCGATCCCCGATATTTCGCCATCTGTATGCACAGTACGGCGAACGCGAACAGGTCGTAGCCTTCATCGGCCACGCGTGTGCCGGCATTCCAGCAACCGCGGTCGTACACTTCGGTAAACTGCCGGATCGACTTGCCCATCGGCGTGACGCCGCCGAAATCGACGAGTTCCACGCCGCCGTAGCCGGTCACCATCACGTTGTCCGCTTTCAAATCGCCGAACGCCCAGCCGTGCCGATGCAGTTCGTTCAGCTTGCCGAGTAAATGAAGCCCGATTACATACAGCCAATCCGGCTCGCGTTTTTTCAGGAATTCGGGAAGCGTTTGCCCCTTGACGTACTTCATGACATAAAAAGGGACGGTCTCCCCGTTCCACAAAAAATCGTCCGCATCGACCAAAAAGCCGCGGAACGAAGCGGACCGCCGCGCAAGCGATTTCAGCACATTGACTTCCGACTGGTGATCCAGCGCGTCGTAGCCGATTTTCAGGGCATACAGCGATTTCCCTCTGCTCACCAGATATACTTTTCCGTTGGCTCCCTCGCCCAAAAGACGCTCCACGCGATATTTCCCGCCGTTCCATTTTCCGCGCACGAACGTGCCGTTGGGGAAGGCCGCTTCACACAACGTAGTCACTCAGCAACCCGCCTTCGCCACTTTGCCCGGTTTCCGGGACGATCGGTTCGAAACGATCGGCGCGCTCGTTCGCTCCCGAAGTTTCGATGATGTATCGAACGCATTGCAACAAGGCGGGACCGGTAGGCGTCGTCCCTTTCATGTTTAATTTATAGAACAAATTGTTCAGTTTTGCAAGTTCGCTCGTCCAGTCGACATCGAGCTCCGCCTCTTCTCCGCCGGAGCGGGAAGCGGGAAAATGATGCACGCTGATTTCGCTTTTTCCGCCGCGCGCCTGCAGACTGAGCAGCAAATCGCGGATCGCCTCCCTGACGGCGGCCAGTTTCGGCTTCATGCTCGCGCTGCAATCGATCAGCAGCGCGACGCGCAGCGGGGTCGTCTCGCTCAGTTCGTCGATCACCTCGACGACCTGGGCCCGGTCGGCGGGCGGAAGTTCCGTAAGCTCGGAGCGACCGAAAATTTGCCGCAATTCCTGACCGACGACACCGCGAATCGTCCGGTTCACCGTTTGCCGCGTCATCATCTGCATCGTCTTGGCCAGTTGCCGGTCGTTGACGAGGCGGCTCATTCCTCCGCCGGCGCGGGCGATTTCCGCGATTTCCCCCGCGCCGCTCTCGCCGATCGGCGAATCGTCGACGATTCCGATCACATTGACGACGATCCCCTCCGCCAGGGCGCGGGCCGCGGCGACGACGGGGCTTACGCCGACATTCGAACATCCGTCCGTGATCAGCAAGATTTGTTTCATCATCTCCATCTCTCCCAATCTATCATTTTTTTCTTTAACAGTGTTGACAGATTGGGCGGATTCTAACCTTGATCGGCGCAAAATTCGCATTCCCCGCAATCGGCTCCGCTCCCCGCTCTAGCTCACCGTTTTCGGCCGCTCGATGCGGGCGAGCCCCGGCCAACTGAACGTCGCCCATTCCGGCTTGTATTTCTCAATGCGCGCGACGATGACGGTCATGTCGTCGTGAATTTCCCCGTGGTGGTAGCGCACGACCCGCTCCAGGAGGCAGTCGGCGAACGACTGCGGGTCCTCCGCTTCAATTTCGAGAATGATGCGCTTGATCCACAGATCTTTATTGACGGCATGTCCGGGCGCATCGTAGATGCCGTCCGTCATCATGATGAGAATGTCGCCCGGCCTAAGCGCCATGCCGACAAGTTCGATGTCGATCTCCTGAACGATGCCGACGGGCAAATTGCTCGCGGACACCTGAATGACCTCGTTGCCGCGTTTGACGAAACTGGGGGTCGAGCCGATTTTCATGAACGTCGTCTGCGCGCTGTACAGGTCGATGATCGCCATATCGACGGTGGCGTACATCTCGTCGGGAGAGCGGAGCATCAAAATCGAATTGACCGATTTGATCGCCAGCCGCTCGTCCATGCCGGACCTAAGCAGCTGCTGCAACACCGCCAGAGCGGTGCTGCTCTCCTCGCGCGCCCGCTCGCCGTTGCC
>Ga0325347_100195_pt1 | contig 12731 bp, 12 predicted proteins | sample WT_ome_11_FD_205709 | JGI IMG/M metagenome (GOLD analysis project Ga0325347, IMG submission 205709) | Metatranscriptome of lab enriched sorghum-adapted microbial communities from California, United States - WT_Day2_8 (Metagenome... ...
CGTGTCTTTATGTTGACCGAGTGATGAGGCGAGGAGGTGCAACGCGGATGAAACCGACATTTCAGCCGAACGTCAGCAAGCGGAAGAAAGTGCACGGATTCCGCAAACGGATGAGCACGAAGAACGGACGCAAAGTGCTGAAGGCGCGCCGCCGCAAAGGCAGAAAAATTTTGAGCGCCTGATGCGCGGATGGTCGGGCGCGCTTTTCGAGCGCGCATCGACACGCGTCTGATCATGATCCGACGATGCGCTGAAACGGACCACCTCGCTTTGAAGTGGTCTTTTTTCATTGCCCGGCCGATTCGGCCGAATCCCGTTTATTTTGCTTTCGATCCGTTAACCCTGGTAATGGGTTTGAGTGGTTCACAGAACCCGGTTTTTCCGGCATTTATCGTTTGGGGAGTTTGCGGTGCAAAAACAGTGTCGTTTGGCCAAAAAAGAAGATTTCAATCGCGTATACCGCTGCGGAAAATCGGTGGCGAACCATCAGTTTGTGCTGTATTACATGAACCGCAACGAAACCGCCCGGTTTCGGCTCGGCGTTTCCGTCAGCAAAAAAATCGGCAATGCGGTCGTGCGAAACCGGTTGCGCCGGCTCATCAAAGAAATCGTCCGTCTGAACGGCGACGGCATTAAACCGCATCTGGACTTCATCCTTATCGCCCGCAAGCCCGCGGTCCAGATGAGTTACAGGGAACTCGAGAAAAGCGTGCTGCACGTGCTGTCCAAGGCGGGCGTTTTCAGACGTGGGGATATGTGATATAGTTTAATGTGGATTCGTTTGCGTAAAGATGCTGAAAACTATGTGGTTGGGATCGCAATTCATTTGTCAGTTTCAGGGAGGACATCGTTTTGACTCGTCACTTATCCAGGTTATGGCCGGTCGTTTTGCTCGTTCTTCTGTTGACCGGCTGCACTTCCGCATCGCAGCTCGCTCCCATCGATCCGAACAGGGGAATTTGGGACAAGTATTTCGTTTATCCGCTGTCCGAGACGCTGAACTGGTTTGCCGAGCTGTTGTGGGGACAATACGGGTTGTCCATTCTCGTCGTCACGATCATCATCCGACTTCTCATCTTGCCGCTGACGCTCAAGCAATACCAGAGTTCGAAAAAGATGCAGGAGTTGCAGCCTGAGCTTAAGAAGTTGCAGCAAAAATACAAGGACAACGTGCAGAAGCAGCAGGAAGAGACGATCAAGCTGTTTCAGAAGCATGGCGTCAACCCGTATGCCGGCTGTTTACCTTTGCTCATTCAGATGCCGGTGCTCATCGCGCTGTACCACGCGATTATGAGAAACGACAAAATTGCGGGCCATTCGTTCCTGTGGATGCAGCTCGGCGCTCCCGATCCGTTCTATGTTTTGCCGTTGATTGCGGCCGCCACAACCTTCTTGCAACAGAAGATGATGTCTTCGCAGATGAACGCGCAGATGCGCGGGCTGTTGGTCATATTTCCGGTGCTCATTTTCGTGATGTCGATGTCTTTCGCTTCGGCGCTTCCGTTGTACTGGATTTACAGCAATTTGTTCACGATTGTGCAGACGTATTTCATATACGGCGGATATCGTAACAAAGGTGGCCAGGCCAAATGAAAAAAATTGTGGTGACGGGGAAATCGATTGAAGAAGCCCTGAAAAAAGGGTTGTCCCAACTGAATACCACAGAGGATCGGGTGAAAGTGACGGTGATCGAACAGCCTTCCAAAGGGCTGTTCGGGCTGATCGGCGCGAGGGAAGCGAAGCTTGAGCTGGAGCTGGTTCCCGACCCGATCGAGGAATCCGTCAAGTTTTTGCATGAAGTGTTCGCCGCCATGGGATTGGACGTATCGGTCGAGCAAAAGCGGGACAAAGACGGCGTCGTGCTGAACATGCGGGGATCGGATCTCGGAATGTTGATCGGCCGCCGCGGGCAGACGCTGGACGCGCTGCAATATTTGGTCAATATTGTCGCCAACCGCCACGCTTCGGATTACGTGCGAATTATTTTGGATGCGGAGCATTTCCGCGAGCGCCGCAAAAAAACGCTGGAGGAGCTGTCGCTGAAGCTGGCTGCGCGCGTGGTGCGGACGAAAAAGGAGATTATGCTGGAGCCGATGTCGCCGCAGGAGCGAAAAATTATTCATTCGCATCTGCAAAACCATCCCGCGGTGAGGACGTACAGCCAAGGGGAAGAACCGAACCGCAGAGTTGTCATCTGCTTAAAGTAGCCGCAATGACTCGGGTTAATTCGACAGGTCATTGCTTTTTTTGACACGTTTCCCAGGTTCGCAGCGGAATTTGTCCTCGGGGTGTGAGATCATGATGAATGACGATACGATTGCGGCGATTTCCACACCGATGGGAGAAGGGGGCATCGCCGTAATCCGCATCAGCGGGCCGGAGGCCATCGCGGCGGCGGATCGCCTGTTCGTGGGGAAAGGGCGGCTTATGGACGCGGCGACGCACACGGTGCACTACGGCCATATCCACGATCCGGCGACGAAGGAAAACATCGAAGAAGTGCTGGTCACCGTCATGCGCGCGCCGCGCTCCTACACGAAGGAGGATGTGGTGGAGGTCAGCTGTCACGGCGGTTTTGTTTCCGTAAAAAACGTGCTCGATTTGCTGCTGGAGCAAGGTTCGGTGCGGCTGGCCGAACCGGGCGAGTTTACGAAACGCGCATTTTTGAACGGACGGATTGATCTCGCACAGGCGGAAGCGGTCATCGATCTGATCCGCGCCAAGTCGGACCGCGCTTTCAAAGTGGCGATGAAGCAGGCGGAAGGATCTCTGTCCGCGCGGATTCGCGACATTCGCCGCAATCTGGTCGAATTGATGGCGCACATCGAAGTCAATATCGATTATCCGGAACACGATGTCGAGGAACTGACCAGCCTGCACATTCAGGACAAATGCAAACAGGCGATGGATGAAATTACCCACTTGCTTCATACCGCAAGACAGGGTAAAGTGCTCAGGGAAGGCATCGTCACCGCCATCGTCGGCCGCCCCAACGTCGGGAAATCGTCGCTGCTCAACGCGCTCGCCCGGGAGAGCAGGGCGATCGTCACCGATATCCCGGGGACGACGCGCGATGTGATCGAGGAATACGTGCAGGTAAACGGCATTCCGCTGCGATTGCTGGATACGGCCGGCCTTCGCGAAACCGACGATGTCGTGGAGCGGATCGGCGTCGAAAAATCGCGGAGCGCCCTCGCCGAAGCGGATCTCATTTTGCTTATGTTCAACAGCAACGAGCCGCTGCATGAAGATGAAATGGCGCTCATCGAGCAGGTGAGACAGAGGCCGGCGATCGCCATCCTGAACAAAACCGATCTGCCGATGGCAATCGATGCGGATTATATCGCCTCCCGCTTTCCCGAAGGGCGCATCGTGCGGATGTCCGTCGTGGAGAACCGGGGGATGGAACAATTGGAACAGGCGATCGCCGATCTTTTTTTCGCCGGCGAAATGGAAACGGACGATATGACGTATGTGAGCAACGTCAGGCATATACACTTGCTCAAGCAGGCTCACGCCTCGCTGGCCGAAGCGGTCGCGGCGGCGGAGGCGCGCGTGCCGATCGACATGATCCAGATCGACATTCGCAACGCGTGGGAAAAGCTGGGCGAAATCATCGGCGATGCGGTGGGCGACGCGTTGATCGATCAGATTTTTTCGCAATTTTGTTTGGGAAAATAACCGGACCGGTGAAAATAGATCGGAGAGTGATTCGGGCGTGATTCGGCCGGATCGGGCCGAACTTCGCAAAGTAAAGGAGGTTGATCGCGATGGGTTTTCATGCCGGAAACTACGATGTGATCGTCGTCGGCGCCGGCCACGCCGGTTGTGAAGCGGCGCTCGCCGCAGCGCGGATGGGTTGCAACACGCTGCTCGTCACCATCAATTTGGATATGGTGGCGTTCATGCCGTGCAATCCGTCGATCGGCGGACCGGCGAAAGGCCACGTCGTGCGCGAAATTGACGCGCTGGGCGGAGAGATGGGGCGCAACATCGACAAGACGTACATTCAGATGCGCATGCTGAACACCGGAAAGGGGCCCGCGGTGCAGGCTTTGCGCGCGCAGGCGGACAAAGTGCTGTATCAGCGTACGATGAAGGAAACGATCGAAAAGCAGCCCAACCTGACGCTGCGACAAGGGATGGTGGAACAGCTGATCGTCGAGGGCGGCGTGTGCAAGGGCGTCGTGACGAAGACGGGCGCCGAATATTACGCCAAGGCGGTCGTTCTTACGACGGGAACGTATTTGCGCGGCAAGGTGATCATCGGCGAGGCGATGTACGAGAGCGGTCCGAACAACCAGCAGCCTTCCGTCAAGCTCTCGGAAAATTTGCGTCAGCTCGGTTTTGAGCTCGTTCGCTTCAAAACGGGAACGCCGCCGCGGGTTCATAAGGACACGATCGATTTCGACAAAATGGAAATTCAGCCGGGGGACGAAAAGCCGCACTTTTTTTCGTACGAGACGAAGGAAGGGCCGGAAGGCGAGCAGCTACCCTGCTGGCTGACCTACACATCGTCCGAAACGCACGAGATTATCAACCGCAATTTGCATCGGGCGCCGATGTTCTCCGGCGCGATCGAGGGCACGGGCCCGAGATATTGTCCGTCCATTGAAGATAAAATCGTCCGGTTCAGCGACAAGCCGAAGCATCAAATTTTTCTCGAACCGGAAGGAAGATACACTTCGGAATATTACGTGCAGGGCTTGTCGACGAGCATGCCGGAAGAGGTGCAGCTGCAAATTTTGCATTCCGTTCCCGGTCTCGAGCGGGCCGAAATGATGAGAACCGGATACGCCATCGAGTACGACGCGATCGTTCCGACGCAGCTTAAGCTTTCGCTGGAGACGAAGCGGGTGGAAAACTTGTTTACCGCCGGGCAAATCAACGGAACGTCCGGCTACGAGGAAGCGGCCGGCCAAGGCATTATGGCGGGAATTAACGCCGCGCGCAAAGTGCAGGGGAAAGATCCCGTCATTATCGACCGCTCGCAGGGGTACATCGGGGTGATGATCGACGATTTGGTGACCAAAGGGACGAACGAGCCTTATCGGCTGCTGACGTCCCGCGCGGAATACCGCCTGTTGCTGCGGCACGACAACGCCGATTTGCGGCTGACGCCGCTCGGTTACGAGATCGGCCTAATCAGCGAGGAGCGCTACCAGCGCTTCCTACAAAAGAAACAAATGATCGAGCGGGAAATCGCCAGGCTGAAAGAAACGAAGGTGCGGCCGGAGGAAGACGTGCAAAGGTTGCTTAGAGAAGCCGGTTCCGTCGAACTGAACAATGCGGTCGAACTGGCCACGCTGCTGCGCCGTCCGGAAATCACGTACGCGCATATCGAGCGCATTTCGAAACCTCCCGTCGAGCTGTCCGAAGAAGTGAAGGAGCAGGTGGAAATTCAGATCAAATACGCGGGATACATCGAGAAGCAGGTGGCCCAGGTCGAGCGGTTGCGCAAGATGGAGCGCAAAAAAATACCTGAAGATCTCGATTATTACGCCATTCATGGCCTCGCCACGGAGGCGAAGCAGAAGCTGGATAAAATCCGTCCGGTATCGATCGGCCAGGCTTCGCGCATATCCGGGGTGACGCCTTCCGACGTATCGATTTTGCTCGTTTACCTGGAACAGTATAAAAAGGCGGCGGCGGCCGGTGAATGAAGCGATGGACAACGACGTTCCGTGGTTCGAACAAGCGCTTCAGGAGCAAGGCATCGCCCTGCGTCCGGAGCAGCGGTCCCAGTTTGAACTTTATTATCGGGAACTGGTCGCATGGAATGAGAAAATGAACTTGACGGCGATCACCGACAGGGAACAAGTGTACGCCAAACATTTCTACGATTCGTTGACGCTAGCGTTCCGCTTGCCCATGAACGAAATCGCGACGATGGCCGATATCGGCTCCGGCGCCGGATTTCCCGCCTTGCCCGTGAAAATCGTGTATCCTCATCTGCGGGTCGTCATTATCGACTCGCTGAACAAGCGAATCCAGTTTTTGCAACATCTTACCGGACGGCTGGGGCTTGACCATGTCGAGTGCGTCCATGCCCGCGCCGAGGATGCCGGCCGTTCCCCGCAATTTCGCGATCAGTTTGATCTTGCCGCCGCGCGAGCGGTGGCAAGATTATCCGTTTTAAACGAGCTTTGTTTGCCTTTCGTCAAAAAAGACGGAATATTCGCCGCGATGAAGGGGGCGGAACCCGCTGCGGAAATCGCGGAAGCGGAATTCAGCGCCGCCGAACTGAACGCCCGGCTGATGGAACAACATTCGTTTTCGCTTCCGTTCGACGGTTCGAGACGAAATCTCATTCTGTACAAGAAGTTGGGCGCCACTCCGCGAAAGTATCCGAGAAAGCCCGGCGTTCCGGGAAAAAATCCTCTTGTCCGGCCGGCGATTGTTCCACGTGAAACAATCTAGAAGCCGGGTGAAAAAAGTTTGGTCGTGTGTGCCGAATCGCCTCCCGGGCACTGAAATTTGCCTGCGGACTCCGTTGTTATTTGCGATTCGTCGTTCCTACGCCGATGGTTTCGGATTCTTTTTAAATCCATATGCGGAGGTAAGAAGCCGAATGCCAAAGCGAACCCTTCTTAACTCCAGGACGAATTCAGCCGCTTACGCCCGTTATTCACCGGACTTTTCTGGAAAGCGCGGTGAAAAATTGCTCGTTCTATGGTCGGTCGCTCCCCAAGCGAAAATCTTAAGCGGCGACTGCCCGGATTGTCGTCGCGAATTCCGATCGGCAAGAAAAGCGGTCGATTTAAGAAGGGCCCGACGACGCTCAAAGAGGCTCCGATCGAAGCGGGACGGGGGATTCAACGGCGACGGTCTGTTTTCCGCCGGACGCGTGCTTGTCCGCTCGATCGGTACATATCGAACCGTGGAACTTTGATTTGGACGGAATTCAAATTCATGTGCAACCGTTTCTCGATATTCCAACGTCAGTTTGTATGTCGGCCGTCGCTTTCCCATCACCATGTTCCGGACGTGAGATTTGCGCGCAACCGGACTTTCTGTTTGTTTTGCAGGATATTCGCATGGATATGGAGAATGTAAAAAGAGCGGTCACTTCATCTGATGAAGAGTTGGTGATGATTTTATCCTATGAGAGAGCAAATATCCAGGCTTTTCGGTTTTGCGGAAAAAACTTCGAACGAGGAAGTCAAACAAATCCCGGTGGCGGATATCGTTCCGAGTCCTTATCAACCGCGAACCGTATTCGACGACGAAAAAATCGACGAGCTCTCCCAGACGATTCGTACCCACGGCGTCATTCAACCGATCGTCGTCCGGGTAAGGAACGGCAAATTTGAAATTATCGCCGGCGAACGCCGTTGGCGGGCCGTGAAAAAGCTGGGTCATGAAACGGTTCCGGCGATCGTCCGCGATTTTAACGATTCGCAGGCGGCTTCGATTGCGCTGATCGAAAATTTGCAACGGGAAGGGCTGACTTCCATCGAGGAAGCGATCGCATATCAGCAGCTCATCGAAATCCATAATCTGACTCAGGAAAGCTTGGCTCAACGGCTCGGGAAAAGCCAATCCACCATCGCCAACAAAATTCGTTTGCTCCATTTGCCGGACGATGCGAAACAGGCGTTGCTCGAAAGAAAAATTACGGAGCGGCATGCGAGAGCTTTGTTGGCGCTCGACGATGAACAGCTGCAACTGAAAGTTTTGCAAGAAATCATCTCAAAAGAGTTGAACGTCAAGCAAACGGAAGCGCGCATCAATTATTACAAACAGGCTCAGGAGGCGAACGTTCCGAAAAAAACGAAGCGCCTCTCCTTTTCCAAAGATTTTCGTCTGGCGCTCAACACGATTCGCCAATCGGTGGATATGGTGTCCAACACCGGCCTCAACATTCAGACGAGCGAGAAAGATCAAGGGGATCATTACGAAATCGTCATTCGCATCCCCAAACGCTTCTGATCGGAGGCGAGGGTAAAGACGCGAGACGCGAATCGGAAAAATTTCGACGCAATTTCCGCAAATGGAGTCCGGACTTCTTTCAACCGCGTTTTTGTGCCTTGCGAGTCTTTCAACCCGTGCGGCACATTTCGATGTTGCTTCATCAATGGTAATTTGTCCGGTCGAAGGCGCGCGCGAGATTTCTTCCATGCGCCGGATTTTAAGGCCGGTTGCGGACAAAATGAACTTTATTTACGATCACGAACGGAGTGTCGCCGGATCCTTCGCTTGGTCACGCGCCGATCACGCTTCGTTCGTTTTCTGTCATCGGTATCCTTTCTAGCAATTAGGAAAATTAAAGTTTACGCAAGAAAGCATTTGAGGTGACACCTTTGTCTAAAACGATTGCTATTGCAAATCAAAAGGGAGGAGTAGGCAAAACGACGACTTCGGTCAATCTGGGAGCTTCGTTGTCGGCGCTCGGGAAAAAGGTGCTGCTTGTCGATATCGATCCGCAAGGCAATACGACGAGCGGGATCGGCATTAATAAAGCGGATGTCGTCAACTGCATTTACGATGTGATCATCAACGACGTTCATCCGAAAGACGCCATCATGGACACCGTCCTTCCGAATTTGAAAGTTTTGCCCGCTACCATCCAACTGGCCGGCGCGGAGATTGAACTCGTTCCGGTGATTTCCCGCGAAGTGCGGCTAAAAAAATCGTTGCAGTTGATCAGCCACATGTTCGATTATGTGCTGATCGACTGTCCGCCTTCGCTCGGCATATTGACGGTCAACTCGCTCACCGCGGCGGATTCCGTCATTATTCCGATCCAATGCGAGTATTACGCGCTGGAAGGGTTGAGCCAATTGCTCAACACCGTGCGTCTCGTGCAGAAACATTTGAACACCGGCCTGCAAATCGAGGGCGTGTTGCTCACGATGTTCGATGCCAGAACGAATTTGGGCATACAGGTCATCGAAGAAGTGAAGAAATATTTTCAAAACAAAGTATACCGCACGATCATTCCGAGAAACGTCAGGCTGAGCGAGGCGCCAAGCCACGGTCAGTCGATTATTACGTACGATCCCCGCTCCAAAGGCGCCGAAGTTTATATGGAGCTGGCAAAGGAAGTGATCATGAATGAATAAAAGGCTCGGAAAAGGTTTGGATGCTTTACTCCCCGCGCTGAGCATCAACGAAGACGATAAAGTGGTGGAAATTCCGCTCTCGCAGCTTCGGCCGAATCCGTATCAACCCCGCAAAAATTTCAGTGAAGAAAGCATCAACGAACTGGCAGCTTCCATAAGAGAACACGGCATCATCCAACCGATCATTGTGCGATCCGCTTTGAAGGGTTACGAAATTATCGCCGGCGAACGCAGATTTCGCGCTTCGCAACAGTGCAATCTCGCCACCATTCCCGCCGTCATCAAAAATTTTACCGACCGGCAAGTGATGGAAATCGCGCTGATCGAAAATTTGCAGCGGGAAGATTTGAACGCGATGGAAATTGCCGCGGCGTATCAGTCGCTCATCGACCAGTTTTCACAGACGCAGGAGGAACTGTCGCTGAAAGTGGGCAAAAGCCGGTCGCATATCGCGAATTTTCTGCGCCTGCTGCAGTTGCCGGAACAAATCAAGCAGTATGTTTCACGTGGAACATTGTCCATGGGACATGCGCGGGCGATTGTCGGCATTAAAAATCCGAAAGTGCAAATCGAATTGGCGGACAAGACGATCAAAGAGCAGTGGAGCGTCCGCGATCTGGAAGAAGCGATCAAAAATTACGAGGAATCGCTGAACAGGCGGGTTCCGGCGAAAAAAGCGGCGAAAGCGGGCGCGAAAGATCCGTACATTCATCAGATCGAAGACCAGTTGATGGGCATGTTTCAGACGACGGTGAAAATCATACAAAAAAACGATCGGGGAAAAATCGAATTCAGCTACTATTCCCGCGACGATCTGGAACGATTGCTGGAACTGCTTCGGGTGAAAACCTCTTAAGCGGACAAGCTCCCCAAACAACCGCAGTGGCTTTGCGCCGAAATCAAAAGCCAGGTCGAACCGATCGGATCGGAGGGAGTCGAGTGTGAACGTCATATATTTGGACAACGCCGCCACTTCATGGCCCAAGCCTCCGGCTGTTTTGCAGGCGATGACCGAATGTATGAGGGAGTATGCCGCGAACCCGGGGAGAGGCAGCCACCAGCTGGCCATCAGAGCCGGGCGCGTGTTGTTTGAATGCCGAAAACATCTTGCCGAGCTGTTTCACGTTCGCAATCCGAACGATATTTCGTTCGCCATGAATACGACGATGGCGCTCAATCAGGCGATCAGAGGGTTTGTGAAGCGCGGTCAGCACGTCATTTGCACCGGAATCGAACACAATTCGGTCCGTCGTCCGCTGGAATATTTGAAAGAGACGATGGGTGTGGAAGTGACGTACGTGCCCGCGGACGCGCGCGGCCGCATCGAATTGTCGAATCTGGAGCAATGGTTCAAGCCCAACACATCCCTGTTCGTTTGCAACCATAGCTCCAATTTGACCGGCGCCATTATGCCGGTCGGGGAAATCGGGCAAATATGCCGCAGGCGGAAAGTCAAATTGCTTGTGGATGCGGCGCAAAGCGCGGGACATTTGGAAATCGACGTTTCGGCGATGGGCATCGACATGCTGGCGTTCCCGGGGCACAAAGGATTGTTCGGGCCTCCGGGGACGGGCGGGCTGTACATCGACCCGAATCTGGAGCTGGAGCCGCTGCTGATGGGAGGCACGGGAAGTCAGTCGGAGCTTGTCGAGCAGCCGAAAGTGCGGCCTGACCGCTACGAATCGGGAACGCAAAACACCGTCGGCATCGCGGGGTTGAACGAAGGCGTCAAGTTTGTTTTGCAGGAAACGGTGGCGAAAATTCACGAAAAAGAATGGATGCTCACGCAACGGCTGATGGAAGGGCTGGAAAACATCTCCGGAGTGACCGTTTTCGGTCCCGAGCGCGGCGAAAACAAGACGGGAATTGTCGCCTTCGCGATACGGGGGATCGATCCGGCGGAAGTCGCCCACATTCTCGACCGCTCGTTTCAGATCGCCGTGCGGGCCGGATATCATTGCACGCCGTTGGCACACGAGTCGATCGGCACGCTCGGAACCGGCGCCGTGCGGGCAAGCATCGGATATTTCAACACCGAGGACGAGATCGACCGTTGCCTGGAAGCGGTCGAACAGATCGCCAGACGCGTACAGTGAGAATTTGTTGCCCTCGTCGCGGTGAGAAACACGAAACATTTGAGCGAACGCTATCGCTTCTTGGGGAAAATCCGCCGTTTTGAAAAACTTCAGACTTTTTAGAGAAAAAGACAATTCAAAAGGATGGGTTCAATCTGTATGTTGGACGGGATGTCTTTCGATGCCGCGGCGATCGCTTGGATCACGAGCGCTGCAGCCGTGTTATTGTCCGTTTTGGCGCTGTTTTTCATCGTCGTTTTATGGATCAAACTGGCCGGGTTGAACAAGTACAGAAACATGATCCGGCAAAGCAACGCGAACAATCTGGAGCAACTGATCGTCGAGTTGCAACATCGCATCGTCGGACAGGAAGCGACGATCGAAAAGCACGGCCGCAGCATCGAAAATATTAACGGGAAACTGAAAACGATGAAAGCGAATCTCGGCGTGTATCGTTATAACGCCTTCCCCGAGCAGGGCAGCGACCTCAGTTTTTCCATCGCACTGCTCGACGATGAGCAGGATGGCGTGGTTCTGACCGGGTTGCACGGCCGGGAGGAATCGTATTTTTACGCCAAACCGATTGTGAAAGGCGCTTCAAGTTATCCGTTGACTCCGGAAGAGAAGGAAGCGATCAGTCGATCATTGAAATCAGGCTGCGGTTCCGGTTGCTGAAAAGCAATGACAAATAAAGCGATCGCGAGATGATTTCGGCCATTTTCATGACCAGACTCAACCGCGTGTTCTGCAGCACAAAGTATTCCATGAAACCGCCCACGTTGACGATACCGGTGACGTGGATGTCTCCGACCGGAGGCAGCTGCTTGTTGACGCCCGCGCCCGGTCTGACGGGGCCATATCCGACCTGAATGCAGCCGACGCTGGAAAGCTGTCCGAGGCAGGCGTCCACACCGACGATGAACGGCTGATGGAAATCGCGGTAAATTTCGTTCAGCGTTTCTTCCAGATTGATGGCATGGACGGGATGATCCACCGTACCGTAAGTGGGGCACGCAAGCTGAGAATTTTTTTTGCAGATAACTTCCGACCAGCGGGCCGAGCGAATCGCCGGTCGACCGGTCCGTGCCGATGCAGACGACGACGACTTCGCGCTGCGGGGCAACGTTGGAGAAAATGGTATGAAGTTTGCCGGTTAAAATTTCGATGACGTTTTTGTCCGTATGGGCAATTTTCAGCGGAGCTTCCCGCGCTTGGTGCTCCAACTCGATTTCCGCTTTCATAGCTTCCTCCATCGTCGGCGAACGACGTTCACCTGGTGTGATAGATTGCAATTTTTAATAGTATACGGCCGGCAAGGGCAATTTATACTTGTCGCTTCGATTTTGACGGTAAGGGCGGGTGAACCTTTGTGCAGACGCAGTTATTGATTGCCTTCGATTCGACGCAGCAGGCATTGCGCGCCGAGATGTTGCTGGAATACGCGGGCATCGAGATCGACATTCGCCCCACACCGAAGGAAATTACGGCGGGATGCGCCTTGTCCATTGAATTTCCCGAGGAACACATCGGGGAAGTCAGGCGGATCATCAAAAGCGAAGCGGTGGAAATCCGGGGAATTTTTCGACGAATC
>Ga0325347_100199_pt1 | contig 12647 bp, 9 predicted proteins | sample WT_ome_11_FD_205709 | JGI IMG/M metagenome (GOLD analysis project Ga0325347, IMG submission 205709) | Metatranscriptome of lab enriched sorghum-adapted microbial communities from California, United States - WT_Day2_8 (Metagenome... ...
GTGAGATACTGTGATAGAAATGCATGATGTGTGGAAGACGTACCCGGACGGCACGCACGCGCTTCGCGGCATTACGGTCAGGGTGGATGCCAACGAGTTCGTATATGTCGTCGGCCCTTCCGGCGCGGGCAAATCCACGTTTATGAAACTGATATATCGGGAAGAGCGGCCTACCAAAGGTCAAATATATGTCGACAACTTTAATCTGGCGAAATTGAAAAAGCGCAAAATACCGTATCTGCGCAGAAATATCGGCGTCGTGTTCCAGGATTTCCGACTGTTGCCGAAACTGACGGTCGCGGAAAATGTCGCGTTCGCCATGGAGGTGATCGAGGCTCCGCCCAAGCTGATTCGCAAGCGTACGGCGGAAGTGCTGGAACTCGTCGGGCTGAAGGATAAGCGGAATTCCTATCCGTCGCAGTTGTCGGGAGGCGAACAGCAGCGCGTCGCGATCGCCAGAGCGATCGTGAACAACCCCGCCGTGATCGTGGCGGACGAACCCACCGGCAATCTCGACCCCGATACCTCCTGGGAAATCATGAAGCTTCTGGAAGAGATCAATCTGCGAGGCACGACGATCATCATGGCGACCCACAACAAGGATATTGTGAACACGATGCGCAAGCGCGTCATCGCCATCGAAGGCGGCGTTATCGTTCGCGATCAACTTAGAGGTGATTACGGTTATGAGAGTTAGCACGGCAGCACGCCATCTTCGAGAAGGCTTCCGCAGCTTTATCCGCAACGGATGGATGACGTTCGCCTCGCTTGTTACCATCAGCATTTCGCTTTTTGTCCTCGGAGTTTTCGTCTTGCTGACCACCAACGTGAACTATATTGCCGAACGTGTTGAAAGTCAGGTTGAGATTCGTGTTTATCTGACATTGGATATCGAAGATGCGCAGGTCAACAAGGTCTGGAACGATATCGGCTCCATAGACGGCGTGGAGAAGGTGACCTTCGTACATAAAGATGAGGGTTTGGAGACCTTGCGGGCGAAACTGGGCGAAGATTGGGTCGAAGGCTTCGAGGGCGACAACAACCCGCTGATGCATTCTTTCACGGTGAAGGTGAAGAATCCCGAAGAGATCGCGATCGTCGCAGATAAGATCATGGCATTGAACGAAGTGAACGATCCGGCGCCGATCGACGAAATTCACTACGGCGCGGAGGCGGTGGAGGAGCTGTTCGCGGTCAGCAACTTCGTGAATCATGTCGGACTCGTTCTGGTCGCGGGATTATCGATCACGGCGCTGTTTCTGATCGCCAACACGATACGTCTCACGATCATGGCGCGCCGCAGGGAGATCGGAATCATGAAGCTCGTCGGCGCCACGAACGGGTTTATCCGCTGGCCGTTTTTCATCGAGGGAGTGATCATCGGTCTGGTCGGGTCCGCAATACCGCTTGGCGTATTGCTTTACGGCTATTACAGACTGACGGAAGGGCCGCGAAACAACCTCACCTTTATGTCGATGATCGAGATGAGACCGCTCGATGAAATCGCATTGCCGCTGATCGGCCTGCTGATGGGGCTTGGCGTGTTTATCGGCGTGTTCGGGACGTTGATATCGGTTCGCAGACATTTGAAGGTTTAAGTTGCAAGAATGGAGCGTAACGGCATTTTGGCCAGCGCATCGAAAAGAGATGGCTTTATCGATATTCGGAAATCATGATCCACAGGGAGGAGTTACCGGTGTTCAAGAAGTTTCTGATTCCGTTGATGCTGGTCGTCGTATTGGTCGGACTTACGGTTACGTCATATGACTCTCACGCGCTTTCCGAATACGAGAAGATCAAGCAGGAGATCAAGAAAGTGCAGGAGGAAGCGGCGAAACGGGCGAAACAGCAGCGTGACGCAGAACAGCAACTGAAGAAGCTCCAGCAACAGAAGAAAGAGACTCAGAAGGACCTCGCCATGATTCAGGAACAGCTGGAGGCCAACTCCCTGGCGATGATGGAACTGGAAATGCAGATTCTCGATACCGAGAGCGCCCTGATGGACGCGAACGAACAGCTTGCCGCTGTAAACAAGAGAATCGAGGAACGGGACGAACTGATTCGCGAGCGTCTCCGCATGATGTACAAAAAAGGCGAAGTGAAGTACATAGAAGTGTTGATGAACGCGACGAGCTTTTCCGATTTTCTTGACCGGATGCATTACCTGAACCTGATCGTCAATCAGGATCATGCGATTCTGGAGCAGCAAAAAGCGGACAAAGCGGTCAAGGAGCAGAAACAGCAGGAAGTTGCGGCGCATCTCGCTTCGCTCAACGATCTGTATGAGCAGCACGAGATGAAGAGACTGGAACTGGAAGAACTGCGCAAGGAACGGGAAGTTCAGATCGCCAGCCTTCAACAGAAGGAAGAGGAACTGGAGCATCTCTCGGAGGAGATTGAAAAGCTTATCATGGCTCTGGCGAAGAAAGAGGCGGAATTGCAGGAGACGGCCAAGAAGCTCGCGTTCAGCGCCGGGAAGCTGGCATATCCGTTGCCGCAGACGTATCGCGTGACCTCGAATTTCGGCAACCGCACCGACCCGATTACCGGGCAGAAAGCCTATCACTCGGGGATGGATATCGGCGCGCCGTATGGGACAAGCATTCTCGCGGCGGCCGACGGCATCGTCATCGCGGCGCAATTTGTGAGCGGCTACGGCAACTATGTCATCATCGACCACGGCAGCGGCATCTGGACGTTGTATGCGCATATGTCGAAGATTACGGTGAAGAAAGGCGATGAGGTAGAAGTCGGTCAAAAGATCGGTGAAGTAGGTTCCACCGGCAGATCGACGGGCAACCACCTGCACTTCGAAGTTCGGAAAAACCAGACGGCGGTCGACCCTGCTCCGTATCTCAAATAGTGATATAATAAACCCAACGAACCAGTCATATACTACCTGAGTACAGACTGGGACAGAAACGGGTGGTGAAGCAAACGTTGAAAAAGTTTCACGGCTTGACAGTTGTGCTGCTGATCGTCGCAGCGATGGCGGTTGGCAGCATGCTGACCGTATCATATATCGATCATGTCCAATCGAAGCAGGCGTCATCCCATCATCTGACGGAAGATGAATACGCCAAACGCGGTTCCGGCGTGTTGAACGCTGCCGACGGATCGAATCGGTCGGGGGCCGCCCAGCCGTCGGACAAAGACTGGGAGAAATTGAAGCTGGTCTACCAGATGATCGAATCGTCGTTTTACGAGGAGGTTGATCGCGAGAAGCTTATCGACGGAGCCATCCGCGGCATGGTGGCCGTATTGGGAGACCCGTATACGGTTTACATGAACCCGGAGGAAGCGGAGCAGTTCACGGCCGCCGTGGACAGCACGTTTTCCGGCATCGGAGCGGAAGTGACGATGATCGACGGCAAGGTAACCGTCGTTTCCGCGATCAAGGATTCCCCCGCGGAGCGCGCGGGCATCATGGCCAAGGATACGATCCTCTCGGTGAACAACGAGAGCCTGTCCGGTTTGACATTGAGCGAGGCGGTGGCCAAAATACGCGGGCCGAAGGGCACCGTGGCGAAACTGGAAATCATGCGGGAAGGTTACGATCACCCGATCGAGATTACGGTCATCCGCGACGACATCGGGCTGGAGACGGTGTTTTCGCGCATGGCGGATGATGAAATCGGCATCATCGAACTGAGGCAGTTCGTGCAAAATTCCGATCAACGTTTTCAGGAAGAATTCGAGCAATTGAAGAAACAAGGCATGCGCGGTCTGATCATCGATGTCAGGGACAATCCGGGCGGTTATCTATACAGCGTGATCGACCTGTTGGATCTTTTGCTGCCGGAAGGCAAAACGATCGTGCAAGTGGAGAATCGCGACGGGGAGAGACAGGTTACCTCCGCCACGGGAGACGGCATCGATATTCCGATCGTCGTGCTGATCAACGAAGGAAGCGCCAGCGCATCCGAGATTCTGGCGGCTGCTCTGCAGGAGAACGGAAAGGCTAAGCTGGTCGGTCAGAGAACGTTCGGCAAAGGAACGGTGCAATCGACATACTCGAAAGGGTTCAAGGACGGCAGCAATATGAAGATCACGATCGCAAAATGGCTGACACCGAAGGGCAATTTCATTCACGAGACCGGCGTTCAGCCGGATATCGAAGTCGCCTTGCCGGACTATTTCAACGCGACCTCGCTGCCGAAGGACCGGACGCTCGAGATGAATCAGAACAACGCCATGGTTGCGAATCTGCAGCTCATTTTGAAGGCGCTCGGGTATGACCCCGGCCGCTTGGACGGATATTTCAGCGAGGAGACGGCCAATGCGGTGAAACGGTTCCAGGCGGATCACGAATTGGAAGCGACAGGAGCGGTCGATGCTGAAACCGCATCGAAGATCGAGGAACAGCTGATCGGTATGATACAGGATCCTGCCAATGACACGCAATTGCAGACCGCATTGCGGGAACTGAAGCGGACGTTGGGGATCGGCGAATAAAGGGGATCTGAGAACACATGGATGTTGCCATCAGTATTCTCGAACGGTTGGGGCAAGCTGCGCTCGGCTTGCTTCTCAACCCTTTTTACTATTTGAGCATCCTGATCGTCATGTGGAATATGCGCAGGCAGATCTTCTTCGAACGGAAGTTGTACCACAGCCGCCTGCATACATGGTTGGGCGACGGCATGCGCTCGGTGATCGCGGGGCTGGTCGCAGGCATCGCCGGCAGCCTGGTCATGAGCGTGGCCGGCGTAAGCCTGCAACCGTCGGCCATCGTCTATCTTTGGGTCGGAGCATTGATGTTGGCGTTGATACGCGTAAGGTTTATATGCTTTGCCTATACCATCGGTCTGATCGGGATCGTTCATACGGCGCTCTCGTGGTGGCCGGAGCCGGATCGCACGGCCGAATGGTATGCCTGGATCGAACCGATCGCCAGGCTGCATGTTCCTTCACTGATCGCTTTGGTAGGCGTCGTTCATATGGTGGAAGCATTGCTCGTCAGGCTGCAGGGGGCTCCTCTATCCACGCCGCTGTTCGTGGAAAGCAAGCGGGGGAAGCTGATCGGTTCTTATCAATTTCAGGGATTGTGGCCGGTTCCGTTCATTCTGCTCACCCCGGCCGCAACGGATGGACCGGCGTTGCCGTTCACGCCTCTGTTCGGCGGCGAAGCCATGTGGTCGGCGGGATGGACGTTTGCGGCGCTTCCGGTCATGATCGGGTTTACGAACATGACGGCGACGATGCTGCCCGAGCAAAAAGTCCGCCGCAGCAGTTTGCAGCTTTTTCTGTACGGTTTGATCGTTACCGCGTTGGCATTTGCCTCCGAATGGCTGCCTGAGCTGGTCTTGCCCGCCTCGCTGCTGACGATCGTCCTGCATGAAGCGATCATCTGGTTCGAGCGGAGAGATGAATCGCTTCGCAGCCCGTTGTACGTGCACTCCGGCAAAGGATTGACGGTGCTGGCGGTGTTGCCGGACAGCGTGGCGAAGTCGATGGGGATTCGTCCCGGCGAAGTGATCCATAAAGTCAATCAGCAGCCTGTCCGGACGAAGGAACAGCTTCATCAGGCGCTGCGTCAAAATCCGGCTTTCGCCAGGCTGGAGGTCATTGATCATAACGGGGAACACCGTTTCGTGCAGAGCGCCCTGTTCGAAGGGGAGCATCATCAGCTTGGCATCATTTTATCGCCGGACGATGACGCCCAATATTATGTGAAAATCAGAAAGTACGAGTTGTTCCGGAGATGGAAGGCAACGCTCGGCAGACGGCACGATGAGGTGCGGTATGAGCAGCGCCCGACGATACAGGGTTAAGACCTGTCGGGTTATAGAAAATCGGGATTTGCGTGGCGTTATCGGGAGTTGCATCTGTCCTCCGCATATATACGAGCATATAGGCGAACCCTGCGTGAACAGCACGTGAACAGCATGGAAGCAAATCGAACGAAAAGTGTGAAAGAGCGGGAAAACTCTGGCGGAAGCCTCCCGCCCTTTTCTTTTCCAATATCTTTCAATCATATTGCAATTGTCGTTGGAATATGCGTATAATACAGCATGGGAACAAATATTCTCATCCCATATTCAATTTTGATGTCCCATTGGAGTGAGAGGACCATGAGCCGATTCGCCATATCCGAGCGTAAATTTGAACTCGTCTCGGATTTTGAGCCGCAAGGCGATCAACCGAAAGCGATCGCACAGCTGGTTGAAGGATTGAACAGCGGCAAACGCCATCAGACTTTGCTCGGTGCGACGGGTACCGGAAAAACGTTTACCATTGCGCACACGATTGCCCGCGTGAACAGACCGACGCTGGTCATCGCCCATAACAAGACGCTTGCGGCGCAATTGTGCAGCGAGTTCAAGGCATTTTTTCCGAATAACGCGGTTGAATATTTTGTCAGCTATTACGACTACTATCAACCGGAAGCGTATATACCGCATACCGATACGTATATAGAGAAAGATTCCAGCATCAATGACGAGATCGACAAGCTGCGCCATTCCGCGACGAGCGCCCTGTTCGAACGCAGGGACGTCATCATCGTCGCGAGCGTTTCCTGCATATACGGCTTGGGTTCGCCGACGGAATACCGCGAGCAGGTGTTGTCGCTGCGCGTCGGAATGGAGCGGCCGCGCAACGAAATTTTGCGCCGTCTGGTCGATATTCAATATCAGCGCAATGACATCAATTTCACGCGCGGCACGTTCCGCGTGCGCGGCGACGTCATTGAGATTTTTCCCGCCTCGACGAGCGAACACGCGATCCGCGTGGAATTGTTCGGCGATGAGATCGAACGCATCACCGAGATCGACGTGTTGACGGGCGAGATCATCGGATTGCGGGAGCATGTGGCGATTTTCCCGGCTTCCCACTTTGTCACGGGAAAAGAGACGATGATGAAGGCGCTGCGCAACATTGAGCGGGAGCTTGAGGAGCGTCTTGCGGAATTGCGCAGCAAAGGGAAACTGCTTGAAGCCCAGCGGCTCGAGCAGCGGACGAGATACGACATCGAGATGATGCGGGAGGTCGGATACTGCTCCGGCATCGAGAACTATTCCGGCCCGCTCACCTTCCGTGAACGGGGAGCGACACCGTACACGCTCTTCGATTACTTTCCGGACGATATGCTTCTCATTATCGACGAATCCCATGTGACGCTGCCGCAGATTCGCGCCATGTACAACGGAGACAGGGCGCGCAAGGAAGTGCTGGTGGAGCATGGGTTCCGGCTGCCATCGGCGCTGGATAACCGTCCGCTCACCTTTGAGGAGTTTGAGAAAAAAATCAACCAGGTCATTTATGTATCCGCCACGCCCGGTCCGTATGAACTGGAGCATTGTCCGGAAGTGGTGGAACAAATCATCCGTCCGACAGGCCTGCTCGATCCCGTCGTCGAAGTCCGGCCTACGAAAGGTCAGATCGACGATCTTATCCACGAGATTCAGGAGCGGATTGCGAAAGACGAACGGGTGCTGGTTACGACGCTGACCAAGAAGATGGCGGAAGACTTGACCGACTATATGAAAGAGATCGGCATCAAAGTCCGGTATCTGCACTCGGACATCAAGACGCTGGAGCGCATGGCGATCATTCGCGACTTGAGGCTCGGCGTATTCCACGTCCTGGTCGGGATCAACCTGCTGCGGGAAGGGTTGGATCTTCCCGAGGTATCGCTGGTGGCGATTTTGGACGCGGACAAGGAAGGCTTCCTGCGATCCGAGCGTTCGCTGATCCAGACGATCGGCCGCGCCGCGCGGAACGCCGAAGGCCGCGTCATCATGTACGCCGACCAGATCACCGAGGCCATGCATAAAGCGATTACGGAGACCGAACGGCGCCGCAAGATTCAGATCGAACATAACAAGAAATACGGCATCACGCCGCAGACGATCCGCAAGAAGGTGCAGGATGTCATCGAGGCGACGAAGGTGGCGGAAGATAAAGCGGAGTACCTGGCGGATGCGGCCGTCTCCAAGATGTCGAAGAAAGATCGCCAACGCATGATCGAAAGGCTGGAAAAAGAAATGAAGGAAGCGGCGAAAAATTTGCAATTCGAACGTGCGGCGGAATTGCGCGACGCGATTCTCGAGCTGAAAGCGCAGGATTAAGGTGCGCTTCGCCTTTTGGAAACCGGCATTTCAAGAGAGGCATTGCGTCAGCGGTCGTTCAGACCCGATAGATAAATGGATAAAACCAGGCTGAATCGCAGAAAGGGATGTTCATGTTGGCACAGAATCAGATCGTCATCAGAGGGGCGCGCGCCCATAATCTGAAAAGTATCAATGTCACGATACCGCGGGACAAGCTCGTTGTTCTGACCGGCATCAGCGGGTCCGGGAAGTCCTCTCTTGCGTTCGACACGATCTATGCGGAAGGACAGCGCCGCTACGTGGAATCGCTGTCCGCCTACGCCCGTCAATTTCTCGGACAGATGGACAAGCCGGACGTCGATTCGATCGAAGGGCTTTCTCCCGCGATCTCGATCGACCAGAAAACGACGAGCCGCAACCCTCGTTCCACCGTCGGGACGGTTACCGAGATCTATGACTATTTGCGCCTTTTGTACGCCAGAATCGGACGGCCGCACTGCCCGAAGCACGGGATTGAGATTACGGCGCAGACCGTCGATCAGATGGTCGACCGGTTGATGGAATACGAGGAGCGGACGCGCATGCAAATATTGGCCCCCGTCGTTTCGGGACGCAAGGGGGAGCATGCCAAACTGCTCTCGGATATTCAGAAGCAGGGATATGTCCGTGTGAGGATCGACGGGGAAATCGTCGAGCTCGGGGAAACGATCACGCTGGAGAAAAATAAGAAGCATACGATCGAAGTCGTCGTGGACCGCATCGTGATCAAGGACGATGTTCGCGCGCGCCTGACCGACTCGATTGAACAGGCGTTGAAGCTAAGCGGCGGCCGGGTCGTGATCGACGTGATTGGCAAGGAAGAGCTGATGTTTAACGCCAATCTGTCCTGTCCGGAATGCGGGTTCAGCATGGATGAGCTTTCGCCGCGCATGTTCTCTTTTAACAGCCCGTACGGGGCTTGTCCGGAGTGCGACGGACTCGGCAGCAAAATGGTCGTCGATCCGGACTTGCTCGTTCCCGATCGTTCGAAGTCGATTGAAGAAGGCGCGTTCGAGGCATGGGCGGGAAGCACCTCGAACTATTACCCGCAGTTTCTCGCCTCGGTGTGCCGTCATTACAATATTCCGATGGATGTACCCGTGAGCGAATTGACCGAAGAGCAGATGAAGATCATTTTGTACGGAACGAACGGTGAGAAAATCACCTTCCGCTATGAGAATGAGTTCGGACGCACGCGGGAGGCCGTCGTGCCTTTCGAGGGCATCATCGGCAACCTGGAGAGAAGGTTCCGGGAATCCCCTTCGGACAGCATCAGGGAGTACATCGAGCAGTATATGAGCTCCAGTCCGTGCGAAGCGTGCAAGGGCAAGCGGCTCAAACCGGAAAGCCTCGCCGTTACGGTGGGAGGCAAGAACATCGCGCACGTTACCGACCTGACGATCGAGGAAGCGCAGCAGTTTTTCGACGAATTGGAATTGACCGAGAAAGAGCGGATGATCGCGGGACTCATCCTGAAAGAGATTCAGGAGCGTCTCGGTTTCCTGAACAATGTCGGACTGAACTACCTGATGTTGAGCCGTTCCGCCGGAACATTGTCCGGCGGCGAGGCGCAGCGCATTCGGCTGGCTACGCAGATCGGATCGAGACTGATGGGCGTGCTGTACATTCTGGATGAACCGAGCATCGGGCTTCATCAGCGGGACAACGACCGTCTCATCAGGACGCTGCTGCAAATGCGGGATCTCGGCAATACGCTGATCGTCGTTGAGCACGATGAGGACACGATGCTGGCGGCCGATTATTTGATCGATATAGGTCCCGGCGCCGGCATTCACGGCGGACAGGTCGTCGCGGAGGGAACGCCGCAGCAGGTGATGGAGAATCCGAATTCGCTGACGGGGGACTATCTGAGCGGCCGCAGATTCATTCCGCTTCCGGCCGAGCGGCGCGAGCCGAACGGCAAATGGCTGGAGATCCGGGGCGCACGGGAAAACAATCTGAAGAATATCAATGTGAAGATTCCGCTCGGCGTGTTCGTCTGCGTGACGGGCGTGTCCGGTTCCGGAAAAAGTACGCTGGTGAACGAGATCCTGTACAAGCATCTGGCGAAGGAGCTGAACCGCGCCAGGATGAAACCGGGCGAGTTCGACGACATTCTCGGACTTGAACATCTGGATAAGGTCGTCGATATCGACCAGTCACCGATCGGCAGGACGCCTCGCTCCAATCCCGCCACCTACACGGGACTGTTCGACGATATCCGCGATGTGTTCGCGGCGACGAATGAGGCGAAGATTCGAGGATACAAAAAAGGCCGCTTCAGCTTCAATGTACGGGGCGGCCGTTGCGAGGCGTGCAAGGGCGACGGCATCATCAAGATCGAGATGCACTTCCTGCCTGATGTCTATGTGCCGTGCGAGGTTTGCAAGGGGCGGAGATACAATCGGGAGACGCTGGAAGTCCGCTATAAAGGGAAAAACATATCCGATGTGCTGGAGATGACGGTGGAAGACGCGGCCGAGTTTTTCAAAAACATTCCCCGCATTCACCGGAAACTGCAGACGCTGCTTGATGTCGGCCTCGGCTATATGAAACTGGGGCAACCCGCAACGACGATGTCGGGCGGCGAAGCGCAGCGCGTCAAGCTCGCTTCCGAATTGTACCGCCGCAGCACGGGCAAGACGATCTATATCCTCGATGAACCGACGACCGGTCTTCACTTCGAGGATGTCGCCCGGCTGCTGAAGGTGCTGCATCGTCTTGTCGAATCGGGCGATACCGTGCTTGTCATCGAGCATAATCTTGACGTGATCAAGACCGCCGACTATGTGATCGACCTGGGACCGGAGGGCGGAAATCGCGGCGGCACGATCGTCGGCACGGGTACGCCGGAGCAGCTTGCGGAGAATGAACGGTCCTACACGGGGAAATATTTAAAACCGATTTTGCAGCGCGACAGAGAGCGGATGAAAAGAAGCGAAATGCACGCGGATGCGCTGTGAAACCGCCGGCGGCGGCTGAACGGAAAGGGAATGCCGGATTCAGCCGCCCTTTCTCATGGCGGGGACTTCGGCGGCGCGGCGATTTCAACGGCGCATGGCGCGATTTTTGAAGATAAAAATTACAAAGTTGTTACATGTACGATATTTGACTTGCATTCGTCCGTTGAGATGGATAACATAGATAAAGATACAGAACAACCTGCCATGGATGAGCATTTGTTTGTGCCATCGCATATAGACGGTTTTGTAGTTGCGTTTTACATAGACGTACCGACCACAGACGATACAACGTTCGACATTTGAAGGAGGGTCTCCAGATGTATTTTGCCGCTTCCAATGGCGGAGAAACTGCCGTGCAAACATTCCACCTATGGGATCTGTTCATGTTTGCGTTTACGATTCTGATCGCTTGGGGTCTATACCGGTTGTGGAAATACGATCGCAGCAACAAACTGGGCATCGGATTTTCCGCAGTCGCGCTTCTTATCTTCCTGTTCCTGGATGTTATGGTGGTGGCGAACTGGCTTGGCTATCTCGACGAGATTCAGGAAAGCCTGAAATTTTTGAGAAAACTGTAATATCGGGCCGTCTCGACGTCTATCGGCGTTGGGGCGGCTTTTTATTGTCTTCATGTTCATCGTATCGGAGCATTCTTTTTATCGACGCGGGGCGATCGGTGAAGCCGCGTTGCATAATCGCCCTGGTGTCGCATATCGTGTCGGGCCGCGGGACTTCCAATGAGCGGAAATCTTAAGCTCCGTTTAAGAATAGTGAGGTAAGGTTATAGATACGATTCAGCATGAAATGGAGTGGTTTGGTATGCGGCGGCGTGTTTGGTTATGGGTGTCCGGAATCCTTATGGCGGCGGTCGGCGCAGCGGCGATCTGTCTGGAGCTGCAATTTTCGCAGTCTTCGCAATCGTCACCATCGCCGCAATCTCCGGCGTTATCTCCGCCATCCCAGCAGCCGTCACGGTCATCCCGGCCTCCGCAAGAGAAGGAAACCGTGATCGTGCTTTCCGACACGGGGGTGACCGTTGACGGACAAGCCGCATCGACGAATCCGCAGTCTGCCGTATATGTCGGCGCGCGCATGGTTTATTATGAAGCGGGGCGTGACGGCAGTTACGGCGAAGGGACCGCCGAGGATGCGCACAGCGCGGAGGAAGCGGACAGACACGTCGTCGTCACGATCACGCGGCCGGGCACCTACCGCGTATCCGGCGAACTGTCGGCGGGACAACTGTCCGTCGATTTGGGGGAGGATGCCGCCGACGATCCCCAAGCGGTTGTGACCTTGATTTTGGACGGCGTCTCGATTTCAAACACCGTTGCACCGGCGGTCATTTTTTACAATGTGTATGAACCGTATTCGAAATCGAAGGATACCGGAGGAGTCGTCGATTTGCGTCATGCGGGAGCGCAGGTTGTGCTGGCGGACGATTCGGTGAATAAGATTGCCGGAGCGTATGTCGCCCGCATATACAAGGAGGGCACGACGAAAACGCTGCATAAGTACGACGGCGCGTTTTATTCGAAAATGTCGATGAACATTTCCGGAGGAGAAAAAGGAAACGGCGAACTGCATATCA
>Ga0325347_100200_pt1 | contig 12617 bp, 8 predicted proteins | sample WT_ome_11_FD_205709 | JGI IMG/M metagenome (GOLD analysis project Ga0325347, IMG submission 205709) | Metatranscriptome of lab enriched sorghum-adapted microbial communities from California, United States - WT_Day2_8 (Metagenome... ...
CGGACATCGGGGTTTCGTGCAATTTGTCTCCGTTATTCGACGAGACCGGTTCTTTCCACGCCTTCGACAAACCAGCGCTGAGCGAACATATACAGAACAAGAGGAGGCAAAATAATGAGGAACGACGTCGCCATTTTCAGCGGCTCGTCAAAAATCGACGGTCCGAAGTCTTTGGCCTGCTGGTCGATCATCGCCTGAATTTGCGAAATGCCCATGGAAAGCGGCACTTCCTTCGCCCCGTTCAGGTACATCATCGGCAAGTAGTAGTCATTCCACGTCCACACGAAGGAGAACAGGAAGACGACCAGGATCGCCGGTTTGGCCAGAGGCAGCATAACTTTGAAGAAAATTTTGAAGGCGCTGGCGCCGTCCACCCGCGCGGCTTCTTCCAGTTCTTTCGGCTGGGTGGAGAAAAACTGCCGGTAAATGATGACGAACAGCGAACCCTTCAATCCGTGGCCCAGAATAGCCGGGATAATGATCGGGATATACGTCTTCATGATCCCCAGGGTGCTGGCGAAAATCAGATTCGGCAGAATGATGACTTGCAGCGGCACCACGAACGTGAGGATCAGGCAAAACATCCAGAACTTCTTAAACGGAAACTCGAGCCGCGCGAACGCGTAGCCGGCGACCGCGCAGGACACCGTCTGCAACACGGCGACGCTCGTCGCGATGATCATGCTCAGGGTGAACGCCGAAGGATATTTCAGTTTCACCCAGGCATCCTGAAGAACGCCGGTATAAATGGTGCGCGGAACCCAGTTGACCGACGGGTCGAGCAAATCCGAGGCATCTTTGACCATCGTCGTCACCATGTAGATGATCGGGTTCAAGTAAATATACGCCGTGTCGATCAGAACAAGGTAAATGAACAGCCGGAAAAGGAGCCCTTTGTCCGCCTCTTTGCCGAAGATGAGGTATCGGGCTTTGGTGAGCCATAATCTCCAGTCGCCGCGGCCGATATTCACCTTTTTCAGACTCGCCATCGTTTTTGCCATCGGTTATCCCTCCTGTGAGCTGTTTCCAGGAAACAGCGAAATTCGTAAACAACAGGCGCAAACGCCGCTTAACCCGGTTTTATACGCCGTACGAAGTGCGATCATACGCCTTTTGCACCCGGGTATAGAGGAAAAATACGATGCCCAGAAAGACGAAGATGATCGCGAAATAAATCCATGCCAGCGCGCTTGACTGCCCGTAGTTGGAGGTGTTCACCTGGGTCAGAATCGGGTTTGTCGGGAACGTGAACAAATCGACCGTCGTGTAAATCATATTCAGCAAGATGAACGGCATCATGCCCGGCAACGTGATTTTCCAGAACACATCCCAGGGGCTCGCGCCGTCGATCCGCGCGGCCTCGTACACCGAGTTGCTGATCGTCTGCCGGCCCGCGAGGAAAATCAGAATTTGCACCCCGGAATACCAAAGAATGAGAACGAACGATCCCATGATGGCTACGATCGGCTTTGACCAAGCGCTGTTCAGATTTTGCGAAACAAGGCTCGTGATGTTGTACCGCTCGATAAAGCCGAGATCGCCTTCGCCCTGGTTCATAAATTCTCTGACGACCTGTCCGGTCGTAAAGATGACCGGAAGGAAGAAGATGGAGCGGAACAGAGAACGGCCCGCGAACTTCTGATTCAGCATGATCGCAACCAAAAGGGAGAAGACGAGAATGACCGGAATCATCAGAAGCGCCTGGCGCAAAAACGGGATCAGCTGGTTGTACAGCAGGTTCGCGTTTTCGAACAAGATGTACTTGTAATAGTCAAGCCCCTTCGGTTTGATTTCAATGCCGGTAGCCAGAATTCTCACCTGGTGAAAACTCATATAGAACGAGTAACCGAGCGGGAACACCATGAAAACGAGAAACCCGATCACCCACGGCGCGATGAAAGTCGAGCCTTCCAGCTTCCGGATCACGGAAGCTTTCAATCTTCTTTTCCTGACGACAACCTCGCTCTTTCTGACAACCTCGCTCATTTTACTTTGCACCTCCCTTGATCACCAAATAGTTTTGCGGCCCGACGATGATGTTGCCGTCGGTATACGGCGTCACGCCGTAGTTCACGATGATGCGTTTGCCGTTCTCGTACGTCGTCTCCTTCACCTGGGGAGCGAGCGTCCGGTGGTTGACGATGAATTTGTCCTGCACGTCGCCCAGCGCTTCATTGAACTTCTGGTACTCTTCGACGACGGTCGTTTCCCAATCGGCGAAGTTCGGGCTGAACAGGTGAAGTTCTTCCGCGTACTTGAACTCTTCCGATTTTCCGTACGTGAAAATGAAGGACGGGGTTACGCCGAATTCGAGATCGTGCAGAAAATCGTAATTGTATTGCTGCCGTTCGTTCGCTTCCGTCGACGTGTAGGCGATGAGCCCGTGCAGCGCGATTTGCGCGAACGGCACGCCTTCATCCGAAAACAGGTCGTAGGAATAATCGTCCGTCAGATCCATGAACGTATCGACGCTTCCCGCGACGTAAAAGTTCGACCTGTATCCTTTGACTTTCAGCCCTGCGTCGCGGAATTTCTTGAAAATTTCCTCCTGCAGCTGGCGGCTTTCGACCCGGTCGGAACCGTACTTGGTGTTGTAATCGCTGTTGACGAACCGCCCGATTCCTTCCAGCACGACGCCGTCGACGCCCAGTTCCTTGTATTTCTGGATGTCCCGGTCCAGAATGTTCTGCATGAACCATTTTAAGCTGACCAGATTGCCGATCACCGTGCCGCCCATATCGCGCACGCCGTGATATCTGCCCAAAAATCCGTCGTCGCCCGTGTTGTTCTCCATATAGTTCGCCTGTAAATAGACGGGAATGTCGAGCGAATGGGCGAAATTGACGAACTGCTTCATCCCTTCGTTGCCGCCGATGCGTTTGTCGACCGGGAAATATCCGCCGAAGGAACTGTACCCGTCGTTTTCCCAACCCAGGTAGTTGATGACCATGTTGTCGACGCCGAGCCCGTACAACCGCTGCACGATCTGCATCGCTTCGGACGTGGTCGTCGCTTTCAGATATTGGTCGGTGACCAGCCCCGGTTCCCGGCCCGCGCCGACCAGGGTGATCGTCATCGGCAATTTATTGCCTTTCGGCTGAATTCGTTGCAGGCCGTATTTGTCCATCAAATACTGGCGGTACCGCGATGCCATGCCGACGTAATCGGCGTTTTTCTTGTCGAGCAAAATGTAACGCACGACGCGGTCGTGGCCGAAACGGTCGTCCTTGTTGTACGTGATGAAGGAACGATTTTTCTTCTCGTTCGTAACCTGCCTGTAGGAAGAGCGATAATCCTGCTGTGCCGTGATCCAGTTGTAGTCGCTGTATACTCCCGACGGCGAAGCGGTGATGCGCGCGTATTCCGCGCCGTCCTCAACGACGGAGATATAAGCCTTGTCGGCCGATTTCGCGCCGAAAACGGGCATCATGACCCCATAGCGGGAATTATCGAGATCGTTCAGCCGGAACGCGATATCCTGACCGTAAATCGGCTCCTGGTAGATGCGGTTTACATTCATGTTATGTTCCCTGTACCGGATCAGTGCCCCGGATCCGTCGGGAATGAACAGATAGCCGTCCTGGCCGGCCGAATGCGCCGCGCCGAAGAACGGGTAAAGCCGAATCCACACCAGGCTTAAGTTGCCTTCCTTCACACCTTCATCGACAATTTTCGTTACGACGGAATCGTTCTCGATTTTGACTTCGATCGGCACGGTAAACTGTTTCGACGGCATGTCGAACGTCAGTTTGAATCCGTTCGGTATCATCTGCAAATCTTTGATCTCGCCGTTTTCTTCCAGGAAGTTCGTTTCTTTCGGCTGCGACTTGTTGCCCGTCAAATCGATGTATTGCAGCATGATCGGCGCCCTCAGGTGCGTCCTCCACACGCCTTCCTGGGTTTCGGTCAGCCAATGCTCCGGATCGGGGTACGAATACCACACGTTGCCGTTGCGTTTATCGACGACCTGAAAGTGACCGGTTTTCGAATCCAGCTTGAGCTGCAAAATGTTGTTTTCCGCCACCGTCTTGAAGTCGGCGTTTTGCGGCAGTTCGGCGAGCCCCTTCTCGACTTTGGGGGCGCCGGGCGACTTCGCCTCCTGCGCCGGGGCCCCCCGCTTTTCCATCGTGCTGATATTCAGGTTGGCGGCAATAATTCCGGCGACTACCAGAATGATCACCGCCACAATCAGACGGGTGATCAGTTTTTTTCTGTCAACCTGTATTTTTATTTTTCCGAGCAAATTGGCGATCACCGCAATCTCACCTCCTGGTAGACCTCATAAATAAAGTCGGACAGGTCGCTGCTGAGTCCCAGGACAACCAGAACCAGAATCGCCAACGTCAGGAATGCGAACAGGGAGAGCAGAATGTTCATCACCGTCTCGCCAACCAGATAATTTTGGAGAGACTGGATTTTCCAGAAGAAGAGCAATCCGACCCACACGTACATCGCATTTTCCAGGAAGTTGTAGATCGCCTGTTCCGAACCCGCCATCACATTGGACAAAATCGTCAGCGGCACGCCGATAATGATGAGCGGAGTGAGCGCATAGGCGCTGCCGATAAACACGTCCCTGAACCGGCCTTCGCCGCGATAAATGGAGCTGACCAGGTAGTTGGAAATCACCCAACCGAACCAGATCAGGAAAAACTGCGCCAGGAAGAAAAGCGCGTTGAACCGGTGGATGACGGTGTAGTTAAACGTAAAGCTCGTGTACAGCTTGCTCGCAAGCAGCGATAAATACGCCAGAATCAGAATGATGATGGCCGCCCAGTAGCTTCCCTTCGATTCGTACCGTATCGCGCTGAAGCCGTCGATCGGGTGCCGCAAAATGTAGAACGCGTGCTTGAACTGGACGATGAACGGGTTTTTGGAGCGTTCGCGGTTGCGCCAACGAACTCTCCATTTCATGTTGCGCGTATATTTTTCCAGAATGAAGTACAAAATACCGACGACGAGAAGCGTCGTGGCGAGAACGGAGAAGTTTTTCTGGAACCAGACCAGACGGACTTGCCAGAACGCTTCGGAATACCCTTTATGATTTCCGCCCAGCTTGAACAGTTCCATCGCCCGTTTGTAATCGCCGCGCTTGTACGCCGCTTTGCCGAGACCGAGAATCGCCGGGGTGTAGTTGGCGTTTAAGCGCAGCACTTCCTCCCACGGCTTCTCGCTTTCTTCGTAACGGCCCTCCAGCGTAAGCTTGTTCGCTTCGTTCACCTTGATGCCGAATTCGGACAGACGGAAGATTTGAATGAGGTTTTCCTGCCCGTCAAGCACATACAGGTCGTTGCGCGAGTTGGCATCGATGGCGACCGGGTTTTTCATCAGGCCGAGCTGAGTCGTGTTCGACGACGACGGGCCGGCCCAGAAGAACAGCAGGTTGCCGTTCGAATCGTACTGGTTGATATACTTGAACGTCGAATCGATCGCAGTAATATTGCCGTTGTTATCGATGGTCAGGTCGATCAGCTGCGGAATGCGCACGCCCGAACCCGACACGTACCGGCTGTCGAAGGGACGGGTTTCGCCGAAGACGCCCGCCTGTGATCTCGCCGTGTACGCATCCGTCTTCTCAAGCATATTGAGACCGCGAATGTTCAGTTTTTTGATCTGATTTTTTTTGATGTCTTGCCCGGCCGTCGTCGTGTAAATAAATCCGTCTTTGTCCACGGCGACGCTGCTGATCGAACCGGGAAGTTTGCTGATTTCGTTTGCGTACATTTTTTTCGGGTAAAACGTCCGCTTCAGCAGATCGAGCGCCGACAAAATCGTCGTGTTTGCGCCGTAAAAGCTTTGGAAATTGCCTTCGGGATCAAGCTGCAACAACCCCTGGTAACCGCCGAGCGTCGCGATGTACAAAAATCCGCGCTTATCGACGACGAGCTTGATCGGGTCGAATTTGTAAGATTCCGGAATGAACTTGGACGGCGGCCGTTCGAATGCCTTCAAAAAATTTCCGTCCTTATCGAGGTGAACGACGCGCTTGTTTCCGGTATCCGCAATGTAGATGTCGCCCTCTTTGGTGACAAACACACCCTCGGGTTTGTTGAGCGGCTTATACTGCTCCGGCACGGTGATGTATCGCAAAAATTCACCGTTCGGTCCGAACTCGACGATCCGGCTGTTTCCGGTATCCGCCACGTAAATGTGGTCCCGGTCGTCGATGAATACGTCCTTCGGGTTTTGCATGGGCGACGGCTTCATGACTCCGTCCTTGTCCGGCGCTTCCAGACCTTGACCGATGATCCCGACCGGATAATAGGCCGGTTGGGTCCACACGAGGAAGCCGTTGCTGTCCTTCGTGTTCGTCCAGTAAACAACCTCTGCGGCAGCGTAGAGCGGCACGACAATCGCCATCACGAACAGCAGCGCAAGACAGAGCAGGAGTCGTCCCCTTTTTCTTAATATCATGGCCAGACCTCCTTCAAGTTGCCCCTTTGCAGAGGTCCCGGAAAACCGGCGTTGCCGCGGTTTTCACAGGGACCTGAACTTCAGCCTTTATTTAATTCCGGAATGCGCCATCGTGGCGATCACCCTGCTCTGGAAGAACAGGAAGATCAGGAAGTTCGGCAGGAACATGATGACCGTCGCGGCCGCCGCCGCGCCCTGCCGCGCCACGCTATTCGCCAGCCCGTTCGTCAGGGTGGACAGGAAGAACGGGAATGTTTTCATCGCTTCGTCCTGCATGAACAATGTTGAAGTTTCCGTGTTGCCCCAGACACCCTGGAATGTCAGAATCGCCACCGTCGCCACCGCCGGCATGATCATGGGAATGACGACTTTCATGAAAATCTGAAATTCCCTGGCGCCGTCCATCTTCGCCGCTTCCAAGAGCTCGTTCGGCACCTGGTCGACAAACTGCTTCATGAGAAAGACGCTGACCGGCGCTGCGAGATGGGGCAGCAGATGGCCCAGGTAGTTGTTCATGATCCCCAGGTGCGAGGCGACCAAATATCTCGGAATGCCGACCGTTTCCGGGGCGAACATGAGCGTCAGAATAATCGTTGAGAACAGAATTTTGTGCCCGGGAAACTTATGCTTCGACAACGGATAGGCGCAAAGCGCGCTGATGATGACGACCAGAATGACGGACAATACCGTGACGACGATGCTGTTGAACAGGTAGCGCGTCACCGGTATGACCGACGTGCTCGTGACCGTGAACAGTTCCACAAAGTTTTGCAGCGTCGGATCCTGCACGAAGATGCGCGGCGGATACAGGAACAGTTCGCTGTACGGCTTGAGCGCATGGTTAAAAATATAGATCAGCGGGAGAATCATGAACGCCCCGAGCAAGGTCAGCAACACATACAGGAATTTTTGGAAGTTATCGACCCGATTCAGCCTGGACCGGCCGAAGCGGAACGATTTGATCCGGTTCGCGATCGCGGCCATCACTCATCCCCCTTGGATCCGAAAAGTTTCGTGCTCAACTTGTTGGCGAAAAACATCACGAGCAGCAGGAACACCGAGATCGTCGAGGCGTAACCCATCTCGAAACGGATATCTCCGTAGTCGTTGATATGGCTGATCAACACATGGCCGGCGTACTGCGGCGTCGGGAACGACCCCGACAATTCCTGCCCGATCTGCCCCGATTTGAAGGTGGTGACGATCGCCATAACCGCACTGAACAGCATCTGCGGTTTCATCGACGGAATCGTGATGTACCATATTTCCTGCAGGCGGCTCTTGATGCCGTCGATGCGGCCGGCTTCATACAATTCCGGATTGACGTTCAACAGACCGGCCAGCTGCGCGAGAAATCCGACGCCCATGCTGGACCAGAGCGTGACGCCGATCATGCAGTACATCAGGTAAGTTTTGTCCGTCGTCCAGAGAACCGGCTTGTCGATAATCCCGAGATTGAGCAGGAAACTGTTGAGATAACCGATGCGGTCGCCGGTCAGAAGCGGGAGCCAGACGATCGTCATGGCGATCCCGGCCGTCAGCGACGGCGTGTAAATCGCCAGCGCATACCAGGTCCGGGCATGTTTCGGCAATTGCGAAATGAGCCAGGCCAGAATGAACGAGGCGACATATCCGCCCGGGCCGACGGCCAACGCGAACTTGAACGTGTTCGGTATCGCGTACTTCAGAAAGATCAGGTCCTGCGACATCAGGTACAGATAGTTGGACCATCCGATGAATCGCGGCGGCTCAATCGCGTTAAAATAAGTGAAGCTGAGCAAAATCGCCAGAACGACCGGAACGAAAATGAACGCCAGAAAGCAAAGCACGAACGGCGCGATGAACAGATACGACAGCCGGAAAGACCAAACCGTCTTCATAAACCGCTTGATCCGGACGGACAGGGGCTCTTTGGCTGCTTTGTTCAGCGGCGCCGACAGTTTGATTTCACTTTGTAACAAATCGATCCACCCCTTCCCACGGTGTTTTCACCTGCGGCAAATCAAGCGTATGAAGCACGTTGCCCTCCGCGTCGACGAACCCGAACTCCTGCTCCTTGCGCATCATTTCGCGATTGATGTTGACGACCGCTTCCTCCAACGATTCGCGGTAGTTCATCCCGTCGACGACGGTCCGGTTCCAGGCGTTGTTCAGTTCGCGGCTGACAAAGTACGAGCCGGGCAGGTTGGGCATTTCCTTGTACCATCTCCACTGCTCGAGAATCGTTTGCAGATCGTCCTTCGGCCACGGCAGCCGCGTGAACGCTTCGATGTTCGCCGTGTTCCAGCGGAACTGAATGCCGTTGAACGACTCCAGATCCATGCCGTAACGTTCCTGGACATCGGCGGAAACGAGCCATTTGAGGAACGTCCACGCTTCCTCTTTCTTCTTGGAGCTCTTGTAGATGAATCCCGTCGTTTGTCCGCCGGCGGACCAGCGCACGATCGTCCCGTCGGGCTGTCTTATGCCCGGCAGCGGCGCGACGCCCCACCAGCCCGTCAATTCCGGAGCGGCGACGGACAGCGTCACATACGTGTTGTAATCGGCGATGCCGATCGGCATCGTTCCCTTGCGGAAGTGCTGATAAAAGCTCGGCACGTTTTTCTCGACGTCATAGATATTGAACAGATCCGTCCAGTGCTTGAAACCGCGGAACGCTTCCGGCGAATCGAGCGCGGTTTTCATCCCGTCCGGAGTGAAAAATTCCGCCCCGTTCTGATAAATGAACGTAATAAAGTCCGTGTGCGGCACATAGAAGTTGTAACCGTTCTGCTGCAACGTCGGCATCATTTCATAGACGTCTTCCCACGTTTCGGGAATGCCCAGACCGAGACGGCTCAAAATATCTTTGCGGTAGAACAGTACTTTGAACGACTGCGTCTCCGGCAAAGCGTAGTAACCGCCGTTATAATAGAACGGCAGCAGCGCTCCGGGCGCGAACTGTTTGGCGACATCCCAGAAATCCGGGAACGTGGTCAAATCGAGCAGCGCGTTGCGCATCGCGAAGTCCGTCGATTTGTCCTGCGGTTGGCCGAGCGCGACGTCCGGGTTGAGACCGGCGGCGTTCGCATAGATGAGCAGGTTTTCGTTCGGCAACAGGTTCACTTTGACCGGAATTCCGTATTGCGGCGTGAACAGTTCGTCCGCCAGTTCCTGCAGCAGGTTGACGTAGTCGCGTCCGCGGTTGACCCAAACGTTCAGCGCGTTTTCGTCCAGGTTGGACAGATCGTCCTTGCGGATGAAGGAATAGAAGAAGTTGACGATCGTCCCCTGAAGTTTCTGGAAGAAGCCCGCTTCCATCTTGGGCATGCTCGCGTTCGACGGAACAATATAAATTTGATCCAGTTGCAGCGGCGATTTGATCAACGTTTCGCGAATCGATCCGATTTTCTCCTGCATCGTCGCGATATCTTCCATATGATACGGAATTTCGTTCGGATACTTCAGAAAATCGCGAATGTCCTGCATCGCCGTTTGCAGCGTCTGCACCGTGTTGTCGCGGCGCCCGTTCGCCTTCAGCATCTCGTCGGCGGCTTTGGCGAGCTCGTCGTGAATCCGTTGGAGCTTTTCCGGTAGTTCCGGAAACTCTTCATCCACTTTCCAGGTCCGGTTTTTATCTACGACTCCGCCGGTCATCGCCTTCAATTCCTGGTCCACCTCGCGCAGCAGCGTGGTGACGAGGTCGGTCTGGATGATGACCGGCTGGAACGGCGCGATGGTGACGGACATCGACAGCGTGTGTTCCCCTTTTTCCAGATAAAACTCGAACGGTTTGCCTTCATCGTCCTGCAGCGTCACGCCGACCCATTTCGGAATATAGGGGAAACGGTAGGCCAGCAATTCCGAGAATGGCACTTTGCCGTCGATCATGATCGTCCGAAAACTGGTCAGGTTCGAAACGAAGCTCTGCTTCGCCCTCAATGCGATTTTGTACCGCCCGCTTTCGGGGACGGTGAACTTCCAGGTAATCGTCTGGTTTCCGTTTTGCCATCTCGTGCCGCCAACCGTGTTGAACGTCTCATACCTTCCCGCCTTGGGGTACGAGAAAGGATCTTTGTCAACCGCCATCTGGATGGCGACATCGTTCTTGGCGGTCATTTCTTCCGCCTGCAACGTGATGACCTCGGTGGATGTCGTTTGGGCGGAAGGATATTTGGCGGCCACCTTCTCATAGCTTTCCGGCTGCGTCGGCGGCACCAGTTCAAGCGCTTCGATGACGACCGGCTCGTATCCCGACAGGCGAATCGTATGCTCGCCGCGGGTGAAATACCATTTCAGCGGTTCCGTATACGCCCCGTACTGGTCTCTGAACGGTTCATTCGACCACCCGCTGATTTCCAGCGGCCGCGGGCGGATGTCGTCGCCGTTTTTGTCTTTCTTGACGGGCAGTTCATCCTTGAACAACCGGGTGAAAGACATCGCCCGCGCCTCACGGTACGGGAACGCCCCGTCAATTTGCGCGGCCAGCACGACCGGGCGCCGGTTGAGCGAGGTGGAGGCGGGATCGTTGTAAGGATGATAAAGCAAATTCATTTGGTAAAACCCGTCCTGGGCAATGTTCACTTTGTATTCGATCCAGTTGGTCCGGTCGCTCTTCCAGATCAGGACGTTGTTCTTGCCCTGATAGGAACCCGGCGCGGCCAGATTGTATTCGGACTGGGCCGAAATTTGCGTGCCGGGAATCCGCACGGTGGCGGTGGCGTCCTTGTAGCCTTTCTGCAGCCACCCGGCCATCACATCCGCATAAAACGGTTCAAATTCGTCTATCTGAATCAACGATTTGCCGGATTGCGTCGCCGAGCCCGAGCCCGTCGCGGACTGTGCGGGTTGCGAGCCGGAACCGGCGCTGGCGCCGCCGCTTTGGGAAGCGTACGCCGGATTCGCGATTTGCGATATTCCGGAAGAACACACGAGAGCCATTGCCAGGACCATCATCGTGATGACGCGAATCTTTCTGTTCCTCCTATTCGCTTGCACATCGTTCACTCCCATCGAAATCTGTATATTAATCGGTCAGCCGCACTCCCGTGTCCCTGTCGAAAAAGAGCGCCTTGTTCATATCGACGGCCACCGATACTTTCGTCTCCTCGTCGAAATGATTGCGCGGATTGGTGCGAACGATCAGAAGGTCTTTCGCCCCGATATCAAGGTACAGGTAACGGTCGGCACCCATCAGTTCGCTGATCTTGTGAATTCCGGGAATGATCGCATTCGGGAACGCATCGAAAACAATCTGGTCGACGCTGATGTTCTCCGGACGGACGCCCAGCGTCACCACCTTGTTCACCTTGTTCTTTTCGATCAGGGAATGCGCTTTGCCTTTCGGAATTTCCAGAGCGAAACGGTTCGTGTGGAACTCCAGCCTTCCGTCATGCTCTTCCAGCCGGCCTTCGATAAAGTTCATCGGCGGCGATCCGATGAAGCTGGCCACAAACGTGTTCACCGGGTTGCTGTAAATTTCTTCGGGGGTGTCCACCTGCTGGATGACGCCGTCCTTCATGACGACGATCCGGTTGCCCATCGTCATCGCTTCGGTCTGGTCGTGCGTCACGTAGATGGTCGTTACGCCGAGCTGCTTGTGCAGCTTGATAATTTCCGTTCTCATCTGAACGCGCAGTTTGGCGTCCAGGTTGGACAGCGGTTCGTCCATCAGGAACACCTGCGGGTTGCGGACGATGGCGCGGCCCAGAGCGACCCGCTGCCGCTGGCCCCCGGACAACTGCTTCGGTTTGCGGCCGAGAAACTGCTCGATTTCCAGCACGCGCGCCGCTTTCTTGACGCTAAGATCGATTTCATGCTTCGGAACTTTGCGCAGCCGCAAGCCGAACGCAATATTCTCGTAAACGGACATGTTGGGATAAAGGGCGTAGTTCTGGAACACCATGGCAATGTCGCGATCTTTCGGCGGAAGATCGTTGATCAGCGTATTGCCGATGTAAATTTCGCCCTTGCTGATCTCCTCAAGTCCGGCGACCATCCGCAGCGTCGTCGACTTTCCGCAGCCGGACGGACCGACGAAGACCATGAATTCCTGATCCTCGATTTCCAGGTTGAAGTCTTTCACCGCCATGAGCTTGCTGTTTTTGTCATACTGCTTGTAGACATGATTGAACAAAATCCGCGCCATGAATCAAAATACCCCCTTCGGGAAATATATTAATGAAAATATAAAATAATTTGGTAAGAATGTAAACGCTTTTAAC
>Ga0325347_100205_pt1 | contig 12567 bp, 10 predicted proteins | sample WT_ome_11_FD_205709 | JGI IMG/M metagenome (GOLD analysis project Ga0325347, IMG submission 205709) | Metatranscriptome of lab enriched sorghum-adapted microbial communities from California, United States - WT_Day2_8 (Metagenome... ...
AAAAAAAAAAAAAAAAAAAAGTGGTACAAAGTGGGGCATTGTGGTAGACTGGTGGTAGGAAGAGGGTAAGTCAGATGTTCATGGGTGAATTCCAACACACGATCGATGAAAAAGGAAGACTCATCATTCCCGCCAAATTCCGGGAAGATCTAGGTCCAACGTTTGTTTTGACAAGGGGTTTGGACCAATGTGTGTTTGGTTATCCTATGGACGAATGGAAAGCTTTGGAACAAAAACTTAAGGCCCTCCCATTTACCAAAAAAGATGCCCGCGCTTTTTCTCGTTTCTTTTTTTCGGGTGCCTCCGAATGCCAGCTCGATAAACAAGGACGTGTAAACATCACTCCATCTTTGCGCGATTATGCCGGGCTGGATAAAGAGTGCATCATCATCGGTGTGTCGAACCGCATCGAAATATGGAGCAAATCGCGTTGGGAAAGCTATTACGAAGCATCCGAAAGCTCATTTGAACAAATCTCCGAAAGTTTAATGGATTTTGAGCTGTAAAAGCAAGTAACGGAAGGATTTAGACATCATGTTTGAGCATATGAGTGTCCTCAAAAATGAAGCGATTGATGCCTTGAACATTAAGCCGAACGGCGTTTACGTCGACTGCACGCTCGGGGCTGGTGGTCATAGCGAAGCGATTTTGGAACGCTTAACCGATGGTCGGTTATTGGCTTTCGACCAAGACCCGGATGCCCGCAGCGAAGCACATAAACGGTTATCTCGATATGCCGACAAACTGACGATAATACCTGCCAACTTCCGGCATCTTAAGGAGGAACTCGAACAAAGAGGGATCTTCGAAGTCGACGGCGTGCTCTACGATCTGGGCGTTTCATCGCCGCAGTTTGACCGGGCCGAAAGAGGTTTCAGCTACCGCTTCGATGGACAGCTCGATATGCGCATGAACCCTGAGAGTGACTTAACCGCTGAAGAAATTGTGAACGAATGGGCGTATGAAGACCTCGTCCGCATTTTTTATCAATATGGGGAAGAACGTTTTGCCAAACAAATTGCTCGCAAAATTGAAACCCGAAGGCAAAAAGAGAGGATCCGAACGACAGAGGAGCTCGTCAACATCGTTAAAGATGCCATTCCAGCGCCCGCCCGGCGAAAAGGTGGGCATCCAGCGAAACGCGTTTTTCAAGCACTGAGGATTGCTGTCAATGATGAACTCCAAGCGTTTTCGGAGTCTTTGGAACAAGCGGTGACCATCACGGCAAAAGGCGGACGCCTTGCCGTCATCACGTTTCATTCCCTTGAAGACCGGATGTGCAAACAGATTTTTCAAAAATACAGCAAACTGCCGGAACTACCGCCGGGAATGCCGGCCTTGCCGCAAGAGTATGAACCGATTCTGAAAATCATACATCGAAAACCGATTTTGCCATCGGAAGAAGAAATCGAAAGAAATCATCGCGCCCACTCGGCGAAGTTACGGGTGGCAGAAAAAATAAAAAAATAAGGGGAGGAGAACGCTTTGAGTCAACTCGCACGGCAATGGGAAGTCAGAGAACCTTACCGAAAACAACAGCAAATGGAGCAACCAGCCATTTCGCCGCGGCGAAAAATTACAAAAGGTGAGAAATGGCTCTGGGCATTAGGCATTGGCATTTTATTCATGTTGAGCGTGGTGATTGTTTCTAAACAAGCGGAAATCTACCTTACAAATCGAGACATATCTCACGTCCAATCACAAATCGAAAAAGTGGCTGATGATAATAAAAAACTGCATGTGCAAAAGACACAACTCATGGACCCGAAGCGGATCATTGAATATGCCGAAAAACATGGCTATACCTTAAACATTGATAATGTCAAAGTCGTTAAATAAAAGTGGGGAATGGACATGTTTCCTCGAAAAAACCGAACCATTAACCGATGGGCAGCCGTTTTGGCGATCGCTTTTACGCTGCTCTTTTTTGTTTTACTTAGCCGTTTTGTTTATTTGGCAGAAGCTAAATCCGTTCAAGGCCATGACATGACGAAAATCGGTAAAGAGCGATGGATCAATGCCAAGTTGATTGATGCCGAGCGTGGTGAAATTATTTCAAGTGATGGTGATGTGCTGGCTCAAGATACGCCAGCGTATAATCTTTACGCCGTGTTAAGTCCGACAGCGGAATCTCATGTCGTTGACAAAGAGAAAACCGCCGAAGAACTCGCCCCTATTATACACATGTCCGAAAGCGATATTCTGGCCATTTTAAATAAAGACCGCTTTCAGGTGGAATTTGGTTCCCATGGCAGGAAATTGACGATTGACCAAATGGAAAAAATTAAAGCTTTGAAACTACCTGGTATCGGTTTTTTCAAAGATTCCAAGCGGTATTACCCAAACGGGACATTTGCGTCATATGTGGTCGGCTTTACGAGTCATAACGATCAGTTAGATAAGGATGTAGGGATTGTCGGCCTTGAAAAATCTTTAAATGACATGCTAACGGAAGAGGATGGCTCGATTCGATTTTATGGTGACCGAAACGGCGATATCCTCCCCGACGGAACAAAGGAATTGAAAAAACCGCATAATGGTGATGATGTCTATATTACGATTGACAGCCGCATACAGACCGTTCTGGAAAATGCCATGAGTAAAGTGGATAAAGACTATCACCCGGAGCGGATGATTGGCATAGTGGCTGACCCAAAAACCGGTGCCATTTTGGCGATGGCTAACCGCCCGACTTTTAATCCGAATAAAAGGGATATTAAAGATTGGACAAATGACGCCATCTCCGATCCATTTGAACCTGGTTCCGTCATGAAGACATTTACGCTGGCTGCGGCGATCAATGAACATGTTTGGCCGGGGAATAAAACTTATCAATCGGGTCGCTATGCGATCAAAAATGATAAAGGCCGAACCGCCGCCGTTGTCCACGATTGGCAAAGCAATTGGGGCACCATTACGTTTAATGAAGGATTCACCCGTTCTTCTAACGTCGCTTTTTCGATTGTTGAGGAAAAATATTTGAAACCGAACCGTTTTTACGACTATTTAGAGCGCTTTGGTTTTACCAAAAAAACCGGTATTGATTTGCCAAATGAGGCCGATAGCAAAATCAACTTTAAATGGAAAACCGACCAGATTATGTCGAGTTTCGGTCAAGCCTCAGCCGTGACACCGATTCAAATCATCCAAGCTGCCACTGCCATCGCAAATGACGGGAAAATGGTTAAGCCTTATGTCATACAAAAAGTTGTTGATCCGAATGAGAATAAAGTGGTCAAAGAACATCATACAGAGGTCGTCGGTGAGCCGATTACGGCAGAGACGGCACGTCAAGTCCGGGCCATGATGCATGATGTTGTGTGGGATAAAAATGGTACAGGGCGCAATTACCGTATTCCAAACTACGATATTATAGGAAAAACAGGTACGGCCCAAATTACCGTTAACGGGCAATTGCTGACGGGGAAAAACAATTATGTTTTTTCTTTCTTAGGTATGGCACCTGAAAATGATCCGAAATTAATTGTTTATATCGCCATTGATCGGCCGCATTTAAAACCGTTGGAGACGGGCTCAGAACCAGTAGCCGCCGTTTTTAAACCGGTTATGGCGAATGCCCTGCAGTACATGCAGGTCAAACCAAAATTAAACGATACGGAAAACAATGAAAAGAAAGTAAAAACCATAACTGTGAAGGATTTCACTGGAAAATCTTTGCTGGACGCGAAAGCCCAATTGACAGACCTAGGTCTCGATGTCGTGACGCTTGGTAGCGGAACCGTGAAAGCTCAATCGCTTTACGATGGCATGCAAGTTTACCCCGGCACGAAAATCGTTTTGGTCGGTGACGGACCTTACCAAATGCCAGATTTAACGGGATGGTCCATGACGGAAGTGCTTCAGTTTGCCCAAGCGATTGATGCAAAACCGAAGTTAACCGGCAATGGTTTTGTCACCACCCAATCCCCGGCGGCTGGGAGTCTTGTGAAAAACGGCATGACGATCACGGTAACCTTAAACGCAAAGAATCCGGATACTAAAACCGAAAATAAAAATAAATCATGAAGGGCGACCTAGTTGGGTTGGCCCTTTTCATTTCTCGCTGCTTTTCGGGCGGTTCTACCTTGTCCCACATGCGCATATAGTGATACAAGCCTAGTGAAGTTTGGAGGGGCAAAATGTGCGCGTATCCAATGTCACCGTTCGCAAGCGACTTGTCTTTATTTTAGTTATCGGTACGCTCATCTTTGGGGTTTTTGCTGTCCGCCTAGGATATGTTCAATTTTATATGAATGGTTGGCTGACGAAACAAGCCCTTGACTCGTGGAGCCGACAAATCCCCTATGAAGCCGAGCGCGGCGATATTCTCGATCGTAATGGCGAAATCTTGGCGACCAATGTCAGCCGGCCGTCTGTACTCGTTGTTCCAAAGCAAGTGAGAGATCCAGCGAAGACGGCGGAGAAACTGGCGAAAGTTCTTGGTGCTAATAAAGAAAAAATCTATAAAGATATTACGAAAAAGGTTTCAACGGTTTACATCAAACCGGAAGGCCGGAAAATATCGAACGAGAAAGCCGAAGAAGTGAGAAAACTCCATCTGCCAGGTGTTTTTATTGCAGAAGATTATAAGCGCCATTATCCGCACGGTAGCCATCTTTCACATGTCCTTGGCTTCGCAGGGATCGATAACCAAGGGTTAATCGGACTGGAAGCCTATTATGATAATCTATTAAAAGGAGAGCGCGGTCATGTGGCCTTTTTTTCCGATGCGCAAGGTAACCGCATGTCCCAATTGAAAGATCAATATATTCCGCCGAAAGACGGTTTAAATTTGGTGTTGACCATTGATGAGCGCATCCAATCCATTATTGAAAGGGAACTCGACATTGCCGAACAAAAATACCACCCGGACAATGCCATCGCCATAGCGATGAATCCGAACACGGGTGAGATCCTTGGCATGTCGACAAGACCGAATTTTAATCCTGAAAACTATCAAAGCGTTTCACCGGAAGTCTATAACCATAATTTGCCGATATGGCGCACATATGAACCCGGTTCGACCTTTAAAGTCATCACGCTTGCTGCGGCACTCCAAGAAAATTTGGTTGATTTACAGAATGATACGTTTAACGATCCCGGCTACATCACGGTCGCCGGTACGGACCTCCACTGTTGGAAAAGGGGAGGTCATGGGCATGAAACATACCTCGAAGTCGTTGAAAACTCGTGCAACCCGGGTTTTGTCAAACTCGGTGAAATGCTCGGGAAAGACCGATTGCTTTCATATATTACAAAATTCGGCTTCGGCCAAAAAACCGGCATCGATCTTCAAGGTGAAGCGAAGGGCATTCTTTTCAAACCGGATAAAATGGGTCCGCTGGAAGCCGCGACGACCGCCTTCGGACAAGGGGTGTCTGTCACGCCGATTCAACAAATTGCAGCCGTCAGCGCCGCTATTAACGGTGGGTATCTCTATACACCTTATCTAGCAAAAGAATGGATCGATCCCGACACCGGTGAAGTCGTCAGTCAAAATGTCCCGCAATTAAAGCGGCGCGTGATTTCGGAAGAGACGTCGAAAAAAGTGCGTTATGCGCTCGAAAGCGTTGTGGCTAACGGAACGGGGCGCAACGCTTTCGTCGAGGGCTATCGGGTAGGTGGTAAAACCGGAACCGCTCAAAAAGTCCAAAATGGGCGTTACTTGGAAAATAACTACATTCTTTCATTTATGGGTTTTGCCCCGGCCGATGATCCGCAAATCATCGTTTATGTCGCTATTGATAATCCAAAAGGAATCGTTCAATTCGGTGGGACGGTCGCCGCTCCAATCGCCGGGAAGATTATCGGTGACAGTTTGCAAGTCTTGGGCGTACAAAAACGGACGAACGGTCTCGAAAAAGAGTATCGTTGGGGTGACGAGGTCATGGTCACTGTGCCTGATCTCATTGGTCAAAATAAAAAAAGCTTGAGTCAAGGGTACTATGATTTAAAAATTGAAGCCGAAGGCACGGGCGATACGGTCATTAAACAACAACCGGAACCGGGCGTCAAAGTGAAAAGTGGGTCAAAAATAAGAATATACTTAGGTGACAAAAATGATAAAGGCGATTAAAATGTTCATGTAGTCTTCATGAGGGTATCCCATTGGGGCTGTCCGTCAATCGGTTCCAAAGACGGTCCTTATGGGACCCTCTATTGATGTGTATAATGGAATTTAGGTGTTACGCCCAAAGGAGTTGCTCGATGTATGAAACTTAGTCGTCTCCTCGAATCAGGCATCTTATATAAACAGGTCCGTGAGGGAGACCCGGACATTACGACGATTGAGATGGATTCGCGAAAGGTGAGCCCTGGCAGTCTGTTTGCCTGTGTCAAAGGGGAGCGTTTTGACGGTCATGACTATGCCGCGGAAGCCGTCGCTCGAGGGGCAAAAGCTTTGCTCGCTGAACGGGAGCTTTCGATTGATGTTCCGATGATCATCGTCAAGGATGTCCGGCGCACGATGGCTATTCTTGCCGACCGGCTTTACGGTCATCCGAGCCGTGACCTCTCTGTCATCGGTGTCACTGGAACGAATGGAAAAACAACGGTGACCCACTTAATTAAAGCCATTCAAGATGAGGCGAATGTTCCCACAGGCCTCATTGGGACATTAGGTATAAAATATCGGGATAAAACCGTTGATCTAGGCAATACGACGCCCGAAGCGCCCGTTCTTCACCGCGCCTTCCGCGAGATGGTTGACCATGACATCAAATCAGCCGTGATGGAAGTCTCTAGCCACTCCTTAGTTCAAGGACGAGTGCGCGGCTGTGATTTCAACATTGCCGTCTTTACGAATTTATCCCAAGATCATCTCGATTATCATAAAACCATGGAGGCCTATCTCCATGCGAAAAGTCTTCTTTTTTCACAATTGGGCAATACATATGATACGGGGTGTTTAAAGGCTTCCGTCCTTAACAATGACGACCCGGCTTCGGAAACCCTTAAAGCGGCCACAGCTGTACCGGTTTGGACATACGGGATCGATCAAGAGGCGGATTTTATGGCGAAAAATATCCGTATGACACCTTCTGGGACGCGCTTTGACATGGTCACGCCAGCAGGAGATGTGGCGATTAGCGTTAAACTCGTTGGAAAGTTTAACGTCTATAATGCGTTAGCCGCAGCTTGCGCCTGCACCCTCAATGGGATATCGTTAACTCAAATTAAAACGGCGTTGGAAAAAGTCGAAGGCATAAGTGGCCGTTTTGAAACAGTGGATGGTCCTCAGCCTTTTACCGTTATCGTCGATTACTCCCATACGCCGGACAGTCTCGCGAATGCATTGCAAGCCATACGCGAATTCGCCCGGAAACGGGTGATTACCGTTGTCGGCTGCGGTGGGGACCGCGATCGGACAAAACGGCCTATCATGGCAAAAGTGGCGGTCGATCACAGCGATATCGCCATTTTCACATCTGATAATCCGCGGACGGAAGATCCGGAAGCCATATTACGTGACATGGAAAAGGGCGTTCCGGAAAGGTCTTATCGCAAAATTTCCGACCGCCGGGAAGCGATCACGGAAGCGGTTCATTTGGCCGAGGCCGGTGACATTGTATTGATTGCTGGAAAAGGCCATGAAACGTACCAAATCATCGGTCAGAAAGTGATCGATTTCGATGATCGCCTCGTCGCTAAGGAAGCAATAAAGGAGCGCTTCAATAATGGGAATTCGCATTGACATTTTAAAAAAGGTCGCCCTCTCTGAGAGAGGAGATTATCATCATTTACGACCGCTTTCCGTTTTTATCGATAGCCGAAAACACACACCAAATGGCTTGTTTATTCCCATTGTGGGTGAGCGCTTTGACGGTCACGATTTTCTAGAAGAAGCCATCAAAAACGGTGCGGTCTGTGCGCTTTGGCAAAAAGACCGCCCAGTTCCGGCACAGCTTGCCCATGACTTTCCGTTGTTTTTCGTAGCGGATACAACAAAGGCCCTTCAGCAAATCGCTTCAGAGAGGCGCCGTGAAGTTGACCCGACTGTCGTGGCCGTCACGGGCAGCAACGGCAAAACCACAACGAAGGATATGATTGCAAGCGTCTTAGCAACGTCTTTTAAAACGCAAAAAAATGTAGGCAATCTGAACAATCATATCGGCTTACCGTTAACCTTATGTGCGCTCAATGACGATTGCGAAGTGATAATCGTTGAGATGGGCATGAATCATTTTGGAGAAATTCAAGTGCTCAGCACCATCGCAGAGCCTGATATTGCCATCATCACAAATATTGGTGAATCCCATATCGAATTTCTTGGTAGCCGTGAGGGCATCGCCAAAGCGAAATTAGAGATTACAGAAGGTTTGAAGGATGACGGTTGGCTCATTGTTGACGGCGATGAAGCCCTCCTTCGTGATGTCACACTGAAACAAAAAGATGCTCGCGTCAGTCGTTGCGGTTTTGGTGCTAGAAATGATTGGGTCATCTCTGATGTTCAAGTTAATGAGAACGGGACGGCATTTAAGATAAATGGAGAGGCGCTTCATATTCCCATCATGGGTCGGCACAATGTAAAAAATGCCGCTTATGCTTTTGTCGTGGCCCGCAGGTTAGGGATGGCGCAAGAGGCTATTCGCACCGCCATGACAACATTGAAAATTACAGGCATGCGGTTGGAGGCGGATCGAGGACCGGCGGGAACGCTTTTGATCAATGATGCTTACAATGCCAGCCCGACATCTATGAAAGCAGCGCTTGAAACGCTGTCAGCACTTACCCGTTATAAAAGAAAAGTCGCCGTTCTAGGGGATATGTATGAGCTGGGTCATGAGGAGAAAGCGATGCACGAACAAGTCGCAGAACATATCACCGATCACATAACTCATTTAGTGACCATTGGCGACAAAGGGGAATGGATTGCTGAAGCGGCACGGGAAAAATCTTTAGCTACGGATATACGCAGTTTTAAAACAAAAGAAGAAGCCCTTGCATATTTACAGGCTTTGGCCACATCCGATACGGTTATGTTATTTAAGGCGTCCCGGCGAGCTGAACTTGAAACGCTGGTTGCATCACTTAAAGGGGGAAATGGTTCTTGACAACGGTAATGATTGTGGCCATCATCGTAAGTTTTCTCGTGGCCGTCGTCTTTGCACCGATTTTTATACCGCTTCTTAGAACATTGAAATTTGGTCAATACATCCGCGAAGAAGGCCCGAAAAGCCACCAAAAAAAAGCGGGTACACCTACAATGGGCGGGGTTATCATCATCTTCGGCTTGATTGTCGGTGCGTTGTATACGGCATCAAAATATGGCTTATTAACGCATAAAGTTTGGTTACTTTTGTTCGTCACGCTAGGTTATGGGTTGATCGGCTTTTTGGATGATTTTATCAAAATTGTTATGAAACGCAATCTTGGTTTGACATCTAAGCAGAAACTGCTAGGGCAGATTGTCGTCGCTTTGATTTTTTATATCCTGCTTATGCAATTCGATTTTTCTACGGCCGTCGAACTTCCGGGAACGGGTCTCTCAATTGATTTATATTGGGGCTATTTCCTATTGGCGGTGTTGATGATGCTTGCGACATCAAACGGCACCAATCTAACGGACGGTTTAGATGGTCTCCTTTCTGGTACGGCGGCCATTAGCTTTGCTGCTTTTGCTATCATCAGTTATCACGAACTGTATATGGATGTCGCGATCGTCGCCGCTTCTGTCTGCGGCGCGCTGCTCGGTTTTCTTGTGTTTAACGCCCACCCGGCTAAGGTATTTATGGGCGATACAGGGTCACTGGCACTTGGTGGCTTGCTTTCTGGTGTCGCCATGTTAACGAAATCGGAAATCATTCTCATCATTATCGGCGGTGTCTTTGTCATCGAAACGCTTTCCGTCATCATTCAAGTCGCTTATTTTAAAGCAACTGGGGGCAAACGCTTCTTTAAAATGAGCCCGCTTCACAACCATTATGTTTTATCCGGCTGGAATGAATGGCGAATCGTTTCGACCTTTTGGCTTGTTGGACTGCTTTTTGCCGCACTTGGCATTTATGTTAAAATTTGGCTGTAAGTGACTGAAAAGAATCGGGGAGTCAATGATGAAGCAAACGGATCTTTTTCAAAACAAACAAGTGGTCGTCCTGGGCTTGGCGAAAAGTGGTTATGCGGCTGCCAAGACGCTGCTTCGCTTAGGGGCATCCGTAACGGTCAACGATCGGATGCCGCTTGATCATTCCAAAGAGGCGCAAGAACTCGAAGCGCTCGGGGCTGAAGTGTATGGCGGCGGCCATCCGGATGACATCATTACAGATGCGACGGATCTAATGATTAAAAACCCCGGTATACCGTATACCAATCCTTTAGTCAAAAAGGCGATCGCTTACGGCATACCGATATGGACGGAGGTGGAACTCGCCTACCGCCTTTCTGAAAGTCCATTCGTTGGCATTACCGGCTCGAATGGAAAGACAACCACGACGATGCTGACTGGAGAAATGCTTAAAGGCTCGCAGAAAACCCCCATTGTTGCCGGAAACATCGGAACCGCCCTTTGCGAAGTGGTTCAAGAGGCTGGGGAGAATGACATCATCGTCAGCGAATTGTCGAGCTTTCAATTATTAGGCACCGAACGCTTTCACCCAAAGGTGGCGGTGTTTTTGAATTTATTCGAAGCCCATTTGGATTATCACGGTACGTTGGAAGCCTACGGTGAGGCGAAAACGCGCATCACGATGAATCAAACGGCTGATGACTATCTTGTCTACAATGCCGATGATGAAAGAGTCATTCATTTTACTCGTTCGACGAAAGCAAAGAAAGTGCCATTTTCGATTAAAGAAAAAGTCGATGGCGCTTATTTATTGGGCGATACGTTGTTTTATAAAGATGAGCCCATCTTGAAGCGGGAGGAGCTGGCGATGCCACCGGTTCTTCATAATGTCGCCAATGCCTTGGCGGCGCTCGCCGTTGCTAAGACCCTGGGGGTGGATACGCCATTTATCCAAAACGTGCTCCGCTCCTTTTCAGGGGTACGGCATCGCTTGCAATTTATTGAGACGATTGCAGGGCGCAAGTTTTATAACGATTCAAAGGCGACAAATATTCTGGCGACGACAAAAGCGCTTGAAGCTTTCAAGGAACCCGTCATTCTTCTTGCCGGTGGATTGGATCGAGGAAACAGCTTTGATGCGCTCGTCCCTTATCTTCGCCGCGTGAAAGCATTGATCGCCTTTGGCGAGACGAAGGAAAAAATCGCCATGGCCGCAAAGGAAGCGGGTGTGAAAACCATCCGATTTGTCAATAATGTAACGGAGGCGGTCCCATGCGCCTTTGAACTGTCCGATCCGGGTGATATCATTCTCTTATCACCGGCGTGTGCGAGTTGGGATCAATACCGTTCCTTTGAAGAACGAGGAGACATGTTTATAAAATCCGTGCATACGCTAAAGTAGACAGGCTATTTCTACAGTAAAGAGGTGTACGAAATGCCGAATTCGAAAGCGGCACCGGATTTTCTCCTGATTGCGGTCACCTTGACGCTTTTGTCCATCGGACTGATTATGGTTTATAGTGCTAGCGCCGTGTGGGCGTCATATAAATTTGATGATGCCTTCTATTTTGCCAAACGGCAGTTGTTGTTTGCCGGCCTCGGCATCGGTGCGATGTTTATCGTGATGAATATCCACTATTGGACATGGCGGTCGTGGTCGAAAGTTTTGCTTCTCGCTTGTTTTATATTGCTGATTCTTGTTCTCATCCCCGGAGTGGGGCGCGTCCGAGGTGGCGCGAGTAGCTGGCTCGGCGTCGGTGCTTTTTCCATACAACCTTCTGAGTTTATGAAGATGGGTTTGATCATCTTTCTCGCAAAATATTTATCTGAAAACCAGAAGTATGTGACGACCATAAAAAAAGGGTTGGTTCCCACCTTAAGCATCGTTTTTCTCGCTTTTGGATTGATAATGCTACAGCCGGATCTGGGAACCGGAACGGTGCTCGTGGTCACGTGTATGATGATGATTTTTGTTGCCGGCGGCCGAATCAAACATTTCGTTTTTATAGGGATCATGGGTCTTATCGGTTTTGCAGGTTTAATTATATCGGCGCCGTACCGCATTCAACGCATTACTTCTTTTATGGATCCATGGCAGGATCCACTCGGAAGCGGCTTTCAAATCATCCAGTCGCTTTATGCGATTGGCCCGGGCGGCCTCCTAGGGTTCGGGCTCGGGCAAAGTCGGCAAAAATTCCAATACTTGCCTGAACCGCAGACAGATTTTATTTTTTCGATCGTTTCGGAAGAGTTAGGTTTTATCGGCGCCGTTTTCGTTCTGCTTTTGTTCTGTTTGCTTTTATGGCGCGGCATCCGCATTGCGATGGGTGCTCCCGATCTTTTTGGAAGCCTGCTCGCCGTGGGGATCATCGGCATGATCGCCATTCAAGTGATGATCAATATCGCGGTCGTCACCGGACTGATGCCTGTGACGGGGATTACGTTGCCGTTTTTAAGTTATGGCGGGTCGTCGCTCACACTCATACTTGTCTCGATCGGTGTTTTATTAAATATTAGTCGTTTTTCAAAGCTGTAATACATATGTAATATTAATGTGACAAACC
>Ga0325347_100215_pt1 | contig 12301 bp, 7 predicted proteins | sample WT_ome_11_FD_205709 | JGI IMG/M metagenome (GOLD analysis project Ga0325347, IMG submission 205709) | Metatranscriptome of lab enriched sorghum-adapted microbial communities from California, United States - WT_Day2_8 (Metagenome... ...
GCGGTTTGCGCGCGCGATGGCTTCCTCCGGATCAATGCCGAGAAAACGGGACAGATTGACGATAACGAACAGCACATCGCCGAGTTCTTCGAGCCGTTCGTCCTGCTTGTCCGTGCGATCCAGCACCTCGCGCAATTCGGCCAGCTCTTCCTCCATCTTGGCCCACACTTCGCGCGCGTCGCCCCAGTCGAACCCGACCTTGGCCGCTTTCTTCTGAAGTTTGAGTGCTTTCATCAGCCCGGGCAAATCCCGCGGAATTCCCGACAGGACGGACATTTGCTCGGCGTTCTGGCCCTTTCGCCGCTTCTCTTCCATCTTCACCGCTTCCCAGTTCACGAGCGCTTCCTCCGGGCTGCCCGCCGCCCGATCACCGAACACGTGCGGATGGCGCCGGATCAGCTTCTCGTTCAACTCTTCGATCACGTCGTAGATGGTGAACGTCCCTTCCTCCTGCTCCATTTGCGCATGCAGCATGATCTGAAGCAACAGATCGCCCAGCTCTTCGCGCATATGATCGGGATCGTCGTCATCGATCGTCTCCAGCACTTCGTAGGTTTCCTCGATCAGATTTTTGCGTATGCTCTGGTGAGTCTGCTCGCGGTCCCAAGGGCATCCGTTCGGGCTGCGCAAAATCGCCACGATCTCGTGCAATCGTTCAAAACTTTTGTTGCGAAGCGCCTCCCGGTCGTCCTTCGCCACCCAGATGAGCGAATGATTGCCGTAATCATCGATGCGGTCGATCTCATACAGCGGCATCGTCCGGACCGATTCCAAGTCCCGGATGCCGAGCGCGTGCCCGACAACGACGGGATAATCGTCGGGAAGCCAGTCCATCAGCCGGAGTTTCACGTCCGACGCGACCATTCTGTCGTACACCTGCGCGAAAATCGTATGCACCGTCGGGTCATGCCGGTACTGTTCCAGGTTCGTCGCATCGACGAGCCGGAATCCGTCCAACGGATCGAATCCGAACCGCAGGAACGCCTGATCGAGAAAACTCTCTCCGCCAAGCACCCGGAGTTCTATCGACTTATCCCGCGTCCGTTCCCTCAGCATCCGGACGGTCGCTTCCGCCACCTGCGGATGGCCCGGCACCGCATATACGAGTTTTTTCTCAGGATGCGACTTCGCCTGTTGCATCAAATACTCGACGATCGATTCGTACACGTCCTCAAAACGGTCATGGGCTTCGTACAACCGGTCAAACGTTTCATACGCAATGCCCGACTCTTTCAAATAAGCCGCTACCGGATGTTGTTCCGTGCGCAAATACACCGCGTCCGCCCGCTCCAGTTCGCGCAGCACGCCGAGCGTCAGCTGAGTTTCGTCACCGGACCCGAGCCCGACGATCGTAATCGATCCCTTCATCTGTTCCCCACCTCTTGTCATCTTTATCTTGTTCCGCTTCTTTGACCGTTCCCTGTCGCGCCGCCCTGCTGCGGTTGTGCCGCTTCGTCCGTTCCGTTCGTCCTGCTCCGCTTCCGGTCATTCCGCTCCATGAACCGACGATTGCCGCGCAGGTCTCATGATGCGCCATCTGTGGAGAAGCGGCGCTACGCGGCGATACAGACCGGGAACGAGCTTCAGATCCGATTCCCGCAGCGCGCCGCTGCTCACCGCGGCGATGCCGAACACGCCCGCTCCGGCGACGATCATGACGAGCGACTGCACGGTGTTCCATATTCTCCCGTCCGTATCGGCATCAAACCAATGTCCCAAAAGCGCAAACACTCCGTACAAACCGGCGAGCGCACCGCTCATGACGATGACCGACAAAATCGGTTTCAGCACATCGTTCCGCACGCTGATGCGAATGTTCGCATGCGCCGCAACGGCGCGCAAATTCATGATGCACGCCGCCGCATAGGCGAGCACACCGGACCATGCGGCGCCCGCTATGCCGAACAACGGGATCAGGCAGACGCTGAGCGCGATCTTGACAGCGGTCGCAACGAACATGTGGACGACGGGCAGTTTCTCCAGACTGAATCCTTGCAGGATGGCGATCGTCACGACGTTCAGCGCGCTGAACACGGCCGTCCAGGCTGTGAACGCCATCGTCCAGGTTCCGGCGGCATCGGTGAACAGCATGATGTTCACAGGCAGACTCACGACGGCCAGCCCGCAGGAAGCGGCCAGGCCGATCATCCATGTAAGACGCAGGGCGATCGTGGTCTGCCGCTTCACCAGGTCGTCCGCGCCGAGAGCGCGGGCGTTGGAAAGCGCGGGAACGAGCGCCACGGACATCGAGCTGAACAGCATGGACACAAGCTGTACGAGCGGCAGCCCGCGCGCGTACACGCCGAACTGCTCCAGCGCCTCCTGCTCGCTCATCTGATGAAACCGGACGAGCAGATTGGGCAGCGTGAACGTGTCGACCATGTTGATGATCGGCACCGCGATCGAACCGAGCGCCACAGGCCACGCATGACGGGCGATGCGCCGGGCAAGCTCATACGCGCCGGATACCGCCTCCTGATTTCGACGCCCGAGATGCCGCCTGCGCCGAAGCGCTCCCTGCCTCCGGACATCATACGTCAACATGACCAGAAGTCCGGCCAGCGCCCCTGCGGCGGAGCCGAAAGTGGCCCCCGCGGCGATGACGCCGCTCGCCGCGCCTTCGCCGGTCAGAATGATGATCAGCGCGATCATCACCGCCACGCGGACGGTCTGTTCCGCCACCTGGGAAACGGCCGTCGGAACCATATCCTGCAGCCCCTGGTAATACCCGCGCAAAGCCGCCATGAACGGAACGACCAGCAGCGCGAACGAGACGCTGCGGATGGCCGGCTCCGCCTGGCTCGCGCCGATCCATCCGGCGACAAGACCCGCTCCAAAATAAAGAAAAGCCGCGGAGATCAGTCCCGTGACGGAGAGAATAAGCGAGCTGACCAGCAAAATGCGGCGCGCCTCGTGACGGTTGCCGAGCGCAACCTGTTCGGAAACAAGCTTCGACACGGCAACGGGAAAGCCGGCGATCGCCAGAAACATGATCAACACATAGAACGGATAAACGGCCGAATAGATCCCGTACGCTTCGTCACCGGCCAAATTTTGCAACGGGATCTTCTGCAAGGTTCCCAGCAGCTTGGAGATGACGGCCGCCGCTCCAAGGATGGCGATCCCTTTCATCAGACGAGGTGTGCCGTCGGCGGCCGCACTGCGCAAATCGTTCATGTCATCCTCCCTAAACTCTCCTTCGGGCACGGACTTCGCAATCTTGACCCATAGCCCGATCACGGACTGACATTATGACCCAAAATCAAGAACCGACATCATGATCCGAAAATCAAACTCCGCATCATCCGGCATAAACCGGTATCAAACGGCACCAAGATCCGATATCACGAATCAGAAAAGCCGACATCATGATGGTTCAAACCGAATCATTCCCCAATCGTTCAAAAAGACTTCCCGCCAAGCTGTTTCAGCCTGTGTACAGGAAGTCTGCGTCATGTCGGCGTATTCTTCGTTATTGTTCCATCTGCTTGCCCAGAAATCCTGCCGCCGTCTCGGCCATTTTCGTCTCCATCTGCCCCATCTTCACATTCTCTTCTTTGCTCAGAAGAATGACGGAGCCGATCGGATCGCCGCCGGCGATAATCGGAGCGATCACATAGGAAGAAAAGTGATCCATGGAATCGCGGATGATTTCATATTCGCCTGGATTCGTTTCCAAAATTGTCTTGCGCGAATCCATCGCATTTTCCACCACGGAACCGACCGGTTTATCCAAAAATTCTTTCTTCGACGCTCCCGCCACCGCGATCATCGTGTCCCTGTCGGAGATCATCGTGATATGACCGGTGCTTTCGAACAAAGATTCCGCATATTCCTTGGCGAAATCGCCCAACTCGCCAATCGGTGAATATTTTTTCAAGATAACTTCGCCGTCACGATCAACAAATATTTCCAAGGGATCTCCCTCACGAATACGCAGTGTGCGCCGGATTTCTTTCGGAATGACGACCCTGCCCAAATCGTCGATGCGACGAACAATTCCAGTTGCTTTCATCGGTCTTGTTGCCTCTCTTTCCTTGAAGTTTGTTTACCACTGGATACAGGGATTTGGGACTCATACCTGAACGCTGTTTGGTTGCATGGTGCTGACCATAGTGTTCTTCCGTTCCCATTATTTTATGCACACTGCGCACCGCGAGGGATTCCGCGATCATGCGGGCAAATCAATTTTCTCGATAAGACCGTCCAGTTCCTGATTGACGAAGTTCATATAGATCTCATCCATCAACACTTGCTCAAGCTCTTTCCGCAATTCTTCGAACGTCTGCTCCTTGCGTTCCTCCACCTTGATGATGTGGTAACCGTAAACCGTCTCCACAGGATCGCTGATTTTGCCGATCGGGAGCGTGACCGCAGCTTCCTTGAACGGTTCCTCCCAATTGCTGACGGGGACGGATTCGTATTTGCCGCCGTTGTTTTTGGAACCGCCGTCATCGGAATATTTTTGCGCCACTTCCGCAAAATCCTGGCCCGACTCCAGCATCTGCTTGATTTCCTTGGCGATCGCCAACGCTTTCTCATTGGTGCGCTTCTCGCCTTCATCCGGTTCGAACGCGACCAGCACGTGACGAACGGTGGCCAATGTGAACGCGTGCGGATCGGCCTTCAGTTCCTGATCGTACAGTTCCTTCACTTTTTCATCCGACACCTGCGACGTCACATAATTCAACGCCCCGGCCTGAACGAGAACATATTGCTTCACATCGTCCAGCGTAATGCCGAGTTCGGCGGACTTGGTCTCCCAATACTCCTTCGCCTCTTCATCGCTCTCAAGCTCCTGCCTGAACTCCTCCATCCGTTCGGATACATCCTTCTCCGTGGCGGAAACCGTCTCTTCGTCCGCTCTGCCGCCGAGGATCTTGAAGGAGATGTAGCTGCGCAGCAACTGCTCCCTGAACGCTTCCGGATCGATCTGTTCATAGTAGCTGTGGAACAACTCGTTGAAATATTTGTCCACGTTGACAAACTTGGTGAACTCCTGTTCGGAAACGACCCCGCCTTTGTATACGGCGATAACCTTGCTGCCGTCCGGCGCTTTTTCGGTCTTTCCGCAAGCGCTCAGCGCGATCGCGAGCAGAGCGATGAGTGCGATGTACCATCCTTTGTTCACTGTTTCCCACATTGCTTTCATCTTTGGTTTATTTGGCTGCATGCTGCAGCACCTCCTTCGTTTTTAAACAATCTCCGTATTGGCTCAGGAATTGCTCGAGCAGTTGCACCTTGTCCTCCGGCGACAATCCCCGGCAGTTGAACAGAACATGAATCTTGGAACCGGATTTGAATTGCACTCTTCTCGCGAATTGCTGTCCCAGCGCGAACAATTTTTGACCGTCGATGAGCGCGTTCTGCGACTCGTCGATGAGCATCGCGATTTCGTGCCCCTTCTCCGTGATGGAGATGATTTTGTATTGGTTTCCGTACGCTTTCAGGCGGGCGATGGCGATGAGATTTTCCACCGCTTGCGGCATCGGCCCGAACCGGTCGGTGATCTCCTCGCGAAGCTCTTCCGCGTCTTCCAACGTATGAACTGCGGCCGTCTTTTTGTATATCTCGATTTTTTGCATGCTGTCATAAATATATTCGGTCGGCAGATAGGCGTCAATCTGAAGATCGATCTGCGTGGTGAACGTCTTCTCCTTCTCGCGCTCTTCACCTGTCAGCTCAAGCTTGCGCTTCTCGATCTCTTCCGCCAGCATCTGCGTGTACATTTCGAACCCGACCGAGGCGATGAAGCCGTGCTGTTCCGCGCCGAGCAGATTGCCCGCGCCCCTGATCGCCAGGTCGCGCATGGCGATCTTGAATCCGGAACCGAGTTCCGTGAACTCCTTGATCGCCTGCAGGCGCTTCTCCGCTTCTTCGTTCAGCACCTTGTCGCGCTGATACGTAAAGTAAGCGTACGCGATCCGGTTCGAGCGCCCCACTCTGCCGCGCAACTGATACAGCTGGGACAGTCCCATTTTGTCCGCGTCATGCACGATCAACGTATTGACGTTCGGAATATCGACGCCCGTCTCGATGATCGTGGTGCTGACCAACACATCATATTCGCCGTCGAGGAAATCCAGAATGACCTTTTCCAACTCTTGCTCCGACATCTTGCCGTGGCCGACCGCCACCCTCGCGTCCGGCACAAGCGCCTGAATCTGTTCCGCCATCTGATAGATTCCCTGTATGCGGTTGTACAGGTAGTACACCTGTCCGCCCCGCGCCAGTTCCCGCTCAATCGCTTCGCGGATGAGCAGGTTGCTGTGCTCAACGACATACGTTTGCACGGGGAACCGGTTTTCGGGAGGCGTCTCGATGACCGACAGGTCGCGCACGCCGAGCATGGACATATGCAACGTGCGCGGGATGGGCGTAGCCGTCAAGGTGAGCACGTCCACGTTCGTTTTCAGTTGCTTCAGCTTCTCCTTGTGAGCGACACCGAAACGTTGCTCCTCGTCGACGATCAGCAGCCCGAGATCCTTGAACTTGACGTCCGCGGACAGAAGCCGGTGCGTGCCGATGACGATGTCCACGGTTCCCTGGCTGAGTCCTTTGATCGTTTCCTTTTGTTCCTTTCTGCTCCGGAATCGGCTGAGCACGTGGATTTCCATCGGAAAGCCGCTGAAGCGTTCCTTGAACGTTTCAAAATGCTGCTGCGCCAGGATCGTCGTCGGAACGAGAACCGCCACCTGCTTCCCTTCGATCGCCGCCTTGAACGCGGCGCGGATCGCCACCTCGGTTTTGCCGTATCCCACATCGCCGCACAACAGCCGGTCCATCGGCACCGGTTTCTCCATATCCCGTTTGATCTCTTCCACCGCTCTCAGCTGATCCGGCGTTTCCTTATACGGAAACATGCTCTCGAACTCTTTCTGGAACGGCGTATCTTTGGCGAAGGCGTATCCTTTGCTCGCCTGCCGCTCGGCATAAAGCTTGATGAGATCTTCCGCGATATTTTTCACCGATGAACGCGCTTTCGCCTTGGCGCGTTGCCATTCGGTTCCTCCGAGCTTGTTCAGCTTCGGTTCTTTCTCTTCGGAGCCGATATACTTCTGCACGAGATCGATCTGGTCGATCGGAACCGACAGCTTGTCGCCGCCCGCGTAGACGATGTGCATATAATCTTTGTGGATGCCGTCGATGACGAGCGTGCCGATGCCGACATACCGCCCGATGCCGTGGTTTACATGCACGACGTAATCGCCGACCTTCAGGTCGGTGTAACTCTTGATCCGCTCGGCGTTTTCGATCTTGCGGTCGGACTGGCGCACCTTGCGCTGCTTCTGCGAGAATACTTCGCTTTCCGTGATGACGGCGATGCGCCCCGCGAGAAATTCGAACCCGCTCTGCAGGTTGCCTTCGATGATCGTCGGCGTCTCGATTCTGTAATCTCCCAGCACCCGGCGGAGCCGGTTCTTTCGCTCCTCGTCGCTCGCAAGAATGAGCACCTGCATGCCCGCTTTCGCCCACCGCTCCGTCTCCGCTTTCAGCACGTTCATCTGACCGTGGAAGTTTTGCATCGCGCGCGTGACGAAATTGACGATATTTTGCGGTTGGGTGTGCGGAACCTGGCGCAGGAACAATTGAACATAAAGATTCGGAAATCTCTTGTACTGAATGACCTGTTCATAGGTTTTGGACAGCACAAAAGCAGGAAGAATCTTCCCCTCTTCCAGCAAATCCGTGATCGTCTCCGCTTCGTCCCGTTCGAGCTGGCGCGCCGTCTCCAGAAGGCGCGACGGTTCATCGATGATCATGACGGAATCTTCCGGCATGTGATCGATGATCGTCACTCTTTCGGGATAAAGTAGAGAGATATATTTATAGATATCTTGGAAATACCGTCCGTCCCGCAGCGCCGCGACCTCTTCGCCGATCGCGTCGGCGAGCTTATCCTTCGCCCGTCTGTCCGTCATCTTGCTCTGCTGCTGCATGAGCAAATCCGCCGCATGATCGGCCGCGGCGGCCATGCGGCGCTCATCGGCGAAAATCTCCCGTGCAGGCGTGATGATGACGGTCTGAAGCCGGTTGATCGACCGCTGGTCGGACGGGTCAAACGTGCGGATCGACTCTATTTCATCGTCGAACCATTCGATCCGGTAAGCCTCGTAGGAGGTCAGCGGATACACATCCATGATCCCGCCGCGCACGCTGAATTCGCCCTTCTTCTCCACGCGGTCGGTTCGCTCGTAACCGAGTCTCACCAGCTTTTCGGCCAAATGGGCGATAGGCAGTTCCTGCCCCGTCGAGACGGTGAGCAACGCTTCCTCATACGCCTTCTTGGCAGGCAACAGCTTGCGCAAACCCGCATAGGGCACGACAACGATACCGCGATAACCTTGGGCAAGTCTGGACAGCACATCGATCCGCTGCGCAACCGTCTCCGGGCTGGAAGCGGCGATGTCGATCAGCGTCAGTTCGCTCGCCGGATACAGCAACACCGAATCGCGGTCGCACATTTCCTGCAAATCTTCCGCGATTTTTTGCGCAGCGTACAAATTGTGTGTGACGATGATAAGCGGACGATTGAGTTCATTGTACAGCGCGGCGAACATCACCTGTCTGGCCGAGCCGGTAAGTCCCGACACAAGCTGTTCGCGCATGCCGGCCCGGATACCGGATACGATCGTCTGAAAATCATTGTCGTTCTGAAATGCCTGCAGTAAACGCTGCAATCGATTTACACTCCTCTCACACATCCAAACAGGCCTCGGCGTCTCGCCCAGGCCATTCGCAGCAAACTCACCCTATTGCAAAGGGTTAGGCAGCAGCGATAATTCCGGATTCGCATCCAGAGCTGACTTGCAGTAATCGCATATGACTTTGACCATGATGTCACCGCTTGCCTGATAGGTGATCATATCGAAGCGCTCTTCGGGAGTCAAATGATGAAATCCCAATTCGTATTCGCTCACCTGTTCGTCGCGAATTTCGCCTACGGTCGTCCCGCAATGCCGGCAATAATAGGTGATAGCCATACTCATAACCTCCGCCCGTAAAAGGTATGATGCCTGACTATCAGTATTTCCGGTTCATGAGCATGTAATACCACAAAGCATGGGGTGCCGCGCGGACACGGAATGCCAAGTCAACACGGCGTGACGGGCTGCCCCGCCTAAAAGCCCGCGAAACAAACGGCACGCGCCATGAAGCGCGAATGCCGTGTTGTCTTCCACTCTTTCATCGTATGCCGCGGCGAATCGCGGTCCGCCGCAACCTCGCAGTCCGTCGCGTCCGTTATGATCCGTTGGAAACCGCGATCTTTTGGCCGTTATACTTCGCCATCACTTTATCGAACGGTTCGGATGCCGCCATTTCCATCGCGTCGCAGGCGACATCCAGCACCCGGTCGATCACGGCCCGCTCCTCCTTCGTAAAATCCGACAGCACATAATGCACGACTTCCATGCCGGCCGGCGGACGCGAGATGCCGATCCGCAGGCGGTTGAACTGCTCGGTGCCCACATGCCGGATGATCGAACGGATGCCGTTGTGCCCCCCGGCGCTACCTTTGTAACGAAGGCGAAGCTGCCCGACCTCCGTATCCATGTCGTCGTAGATCACAATGAAGTCTTCTAAAGGCAGCTTGTAATAATTCATATACGATTGGATCGATTCGCCGGACAAGTTCATATACGTTTGCGGTTTCAGCAATCTCACGGGTTGCCCGCCTTTCGTCCGCCCTTCGCCGACGAAAGCGCGGCTTTTGGCATGGTACGTCCAACGGACGCCCCATCTTTCCGCAAGGCGGTCAACCGCCATAAACCCGACATTATGCCGGGTATTTTCGTATTTATCACCTGGATTGCCCAGTCCTGCTATCCATTTCACGATGAGAGCTCCTTTGGATATTCAAGCATTGGTTGTGATACCTATATGCCATTATAGCGAACAAACAACCCGTGTTGCAAAGGGAAGATGCCTGCTCCTGAGGGCTTCGAGCGGTTTTTGTCCGAAAGGCCCGAACGCCGACTTCTCGTTTTCCAGGCCCCGCTCACACCGTTTCAAACAGCATGCTGACGGACAAATTCTGATGAACATGCACCACCGCCCTGCCGAGTAGCTCGGCGACCGACAGCACCTTGAACTTGCCGGACTTGTGCCGCACGGGAATCGTGTTGGTGACGACAACTTCCTCGATCACCGAATGTTCCAGGCGAGAAATGGCCTGGCCGGACAGAACGGGATGGGTGCAGCTGGCGAAGATGCGTTTCGCCCCGGCTTTTCGCAGCGCCTCCGCAGCCAGGACGATCGTGCCCGCCGTGTCGATGATGTCGTCTATGATGATCGCCGTCTTGCCGAACACATCGCCGATGATATTCATCACCTCGACCACGTTCGGTTCCGGCCGACGCTTGTCGATGATGGCGATCGGCGCCCGCATATGCTCCGCCAGACGCCTTGCTCTCACCACACCGCCATGATCGGGCGAGACGATGACGACATCGGACAGATGCTTTTGCATGAAATACTGGGAGATGATCGGCACCGCGTGGAGATTGTCCACCGGTATATTGAAAAACCCCTGAATCTGCGTCGCGTGCAGATCGAGCGTAATGACGCGGTGTGCGCCTGCCGCGGCGATCAGATCCGCCACCAGTTTCGCCGTGATCGGATCTCTCGGTTTCGCCTTTCGGTCTTGACGGGCGTATCCGTAATAAGGGATGACGAGGTTGATCGATTTGGCGGAGGCGCGTTTCAGCGCGTCAACCATCACCAGCATTTCCATCAGATGATCGTTCACGGGCGACGACGTGGACTGAATGACGAAAACGTCGCAACCGCGGACGCTTTCATGCAGCTGAATCTTGATCTCGCCGTCGCTGAACTGGGAAATATTCGCATCGCCGAGCGGAACGCCGATGAACCGGGATATTTCCTGCGCCAGCATCGGATTCGAATTGCAGCTGAACAGTTTCAGATTCGAATCGGGATAGGCCAACCAACTCACTCCATTTTTCGTCAAATACAACCGGATCTATGACTAGGATTCCCGTTTTTTCGATTTGATACGTGCCCGGAGTCTGGAGGCATATCCTTCCTTGTTCGTCTGTTTCTCTCTCGCGATGGCCATCGCGTCGTCGGGAACATCGTGCGTGATCGTCGAGCCCGCCACCACATAGGCGCCCGCGCCGACGGTGACCGGCGCGATCAAATTGCTGTTGCTGCCGATGAACGCGTCGTCCCGGATGATCGTCCGGTGTTTGTTCACGCCGTCATAATTGGCGGTGATCACTCCGCAGCCGATATTCACCCGTTGGCCGACCTCGGCGTCCCCGACGTAGCTGAGATGCGGCACTTTGCTTTCATCGCCGATGCGGGAATTTTTGATTTCGACGAAATCGCCGATCCTCGCATCGCGGCCCACGTCCGCACCCGGGCGCAAATACGCGTACGGCCCGACGGTCGTGCGGTCGCCCACCTGCGCCTGATCCAATACCGAATATTTCACCGACACCCCGTCTCCCAGCACGCTGTCCGTAATGTCGGCTTGCGGGCCGATGACGCAATCCGAACCGATCACCGTCCGTCCTTTCAACATCGTGCCCGGGTACACCACCGTGTCGGGACCGATCGTCACATCGCTTTCGATATATGTGTTCGCCGGATCGATGATCGTCACTCCGTTCCGCATATGCCGCTTGTTGATGCGTTCGCGCATATGGCGCTCCGCTTCCGCCAGCGCAACGCGGTCGTTCACGCCCACGATCTCCGCGGCATCCGCAACCCGATACGCGGTCACCGGCTCGCCCGCATCGGTCAGAATGCCGATCACATCCGTCAAATAGTATTCGCCCTGCGCATTGTCATTGGTCACCTTCGCCAACGCCTGGAACAATTTTTGGTTATCAAACACATAGATGCCCGCGTTGATCTCCTTCACGGCCGCTTCTTCTTCCGTGCAATCCTTTTGTTCGACGATGCGCGCCACCCGTCCGTCCGCTCCTGAGATGATGCGTCCGTAACCCGTCGGATCGTCGAGCACCGCCGTCATGATCGACGCCGCAGCTCCCTGCCGCTCATGGTTCTCGAGCATCTCCCGAATCGTATGCGGCTGAATGAGCGGAGTATCGCCGCAGACGATGACCGTGGAACCTGGTCTGTCCGCCAGATGAGGAGCGGCTTGCAGCACGGCATGTCCGGTTCCCAGCTGCTCATGCTGCATCACATAAGAAACGCGGTCTCCCAGATAAGCCCGCACCGCGTCGGCGCCGTGTCCGATCACCACGTAAATTTCATTCAATTCTATCATTGTCAAAGCGTCCACCACATGCCCGACCATCGGCTTGCCGCA
>Ga0325347_100223_pt1 | contig 12077 bp, 9 predicted proteins | sample WT_ome_11_FD_205709 | JGI IMG/M metagenome (GOLD analysis project Ga0325347, IMG submission 205709) | Metatranscriptome of lab enriched sorghum-adapted microbial communities from California, United States - WT_Day2_8 (Metagenome... ...
ATCGACTCCATGGACCAGCTGCGGCAAGGCATCCATCTGCGCGCTTACGGCGGCACCGACCCGCTGCGCGAGTACCAGTTCGAAGGGTTCGAGATGTTCAATGAGATGATCGCGAGCATTCAGGAGGAAGTGGCCACCTACATCATGAAGGCGCACGTTGCGCAAAATTTGAAGCGCGAAGCGGTGGCCGAAGGCCAGGCGGTGAACCCGAAAGCGGAAGAGGCGGGCAAAGCGCCGGCCCGGCGGCAGGAGAAAGTCGGACGCAACGATCCGTGCCCGTGCGGCAGCGGAAAAAAATACAAACATTGCTGCGGCAAATGACGGATTCTCATCCGCGGCCGGCGAAAGCCTCGCGAAACCCGCGAGGTCCAAATTGAGGAAGCAATACGAAGGCGAAGGTGGAGAAAAGGCATGTTGGATGTTCAGTACAAGCAGGATTTGAAGGAAGTGGCGCAACGATTAACGGCTCTAAGGGGGTCTCTTTGACTTAGATCTCAAGTTGGAGCAAATCGCCAATTACGAAGAAAAAATGTCGGCGCCCGATTTCTGGAACGACCAGGAAGCGGCGCAAAAAATCATCGCGGAAGCGAACGCCGTCAAATCCGTCGTGGAGCAGTTCCATGCGCTGTGGAGCGAATATGAGGACGCCCAGGCGATGGCGGAACTGATCGAGGAAGAAGAAGACGAGAGCATGGCGCAGGAACTAGTCCAAAGCTTGCGCAACCTCACGGACAAACTGAAAAACTTCGAGCTGCAGCTTCTGCTCAACCAGCCCTACGACAAATGCAACGCCATTCTGGAGCTGCATCCGGGCGCGGGCGGCACCGAATCCCAGGATTGGGCGGAGATGCTTTTGCGCATGTATCGCCGCTGGGCGGAAAAACGGAACTACAAAGTGGAAGTGCTCGACTTTCTGCCCGGCGACGAAGCCGGTATCAAGAGCGTGACGCTTCTGATCAAAGGCTACAACGCCTACGGTTACCTGAAGGCGGAGAAGGGCGTCCACCGGCTGGTGCGCATTTCGCCGTTCGACGCTTCCGGGCGGCGCCATACGTCGTTCGTCTCCTGCAGCGTCGTGCCGGAAATCGAGAACGACGCGGAGGTCGAAATTCGACCGGACGAGCTGAAAATCGATACGTATCGCTCCAGCGGCGCAGGCGGACAACACATCAACACGACCGACTCCGCCGTCCGCATCACGCATTTGCCGACCGGCATCGTCGTCACCTGCCAGTCGGAGCGTTCGCAAATCCAAAACCGCGAGCGGGCGATGAAAATATTGCGCTCCAAACTGTACGAGAGAAAAATCGAGGAGCAGATGAAGGAACTGGCCGAATTGCGCGGCGAGCAGCAGGAGATCGGCTGGGGCAGCCAGATCCGCTCCTACGTTTTTCATCCGTACAGCATGGTCAAAGATCACCGGACGCAGGAAGAGACGGGCAATGTCGACGCCGTGATGGACGGAGAGATCGATCCGTTTATCGACGCTTACCTGCGCCGGCAACTGTAATGCGGGCGAAAGCCGGGTGAAGGCGGCGGTGATGCACCGGATTTTTGAACCTACACGCGGAGTGTAGGATTTTTTCTGGCGAGGTGTGCGCGGGTGGGAAGAAGGAAGCCGGCGGTGCGCCGGGGAGGATTCGGGCAGCGGGCGGCGGAATACGGCCTGTTGGTTGCCGGTTCGTTTTTGATCGCGGCAAGTTTCAACCTGTTTCTCAATCCGAACCAGGTCGTTTCCGGAGGCGTCGCCGGAATTTCCATCATCGCGCATCACCTGTTCGGGATCGAACCGGCCGTCACCCAATGGCTGTTGAACATTCCTCTGTTTGCGGCCGGCCTCTGGCTTCTCGGCGGCCGCTTCGGGCTGAAAACGGCGGTCGGCTCCGTCGTGTTGCCGCTGTTTGTGCTGCTCACCCGCAGCTGGCCGCCCGTCACCGACAATCCGCTGCTCGCCGGCATTTTCGGCGGGATCGGCATCGGCGCGGGGCTCGGCGTCGTCTTTCGCGGCAAAGGCTCGACCGGCGGACTCGATCTGCTGGCGCAAATTATTCATAAATATACAGGTCTTTCGTTGGGGGTCGCCGTGGCGATGCTCGACGGCGCGGTCATCACCGCGGCCGGGCTCGTCTTCTCGCCGGAAAAGGCGCTTTATGCGCTGATCGGCCTGTTTGTGACGAGCAAGACGATCGACATCGTGCAGCTCGGATTCAGCTTTTCCAAAGTCGCTTTCATCATCACGAAGGAAACGGAGGCGGTCAGCCGGGCCATCCTGTACGATCTCGACCGCGGATTGACGATGCTGGACGGAACGGGAGGGTACACGGGAGATGCGCGGCCGGTGCTGATGGTCGTCGTCAGCCAGAAGGAAGTATCCCGCCTGAAGGCGGCGGTGCGAACGATCGACCCGCACGCGTTCATCGTCCTGAGCAATGCGCATGAGGTGCTCGGCGAAGGATTCAAGATATCGCCCTGAAAAAAATCATTGAATTAATATTCCACTGATTGTATAATAATACATATCTTGCAGATCGGATGACAGAAATTACAATGGTCCATCGGGCATGGGAGGGTATGAGAATTGAATGCGCGGTTGCGTGTCGCCGTGATCGGTTCCACCGGATACGGAGGGGTGGAACTGATTCGTTTTTTGTTGAAACATCCCAACGCGGAAGTCGTTTCGGTCGTGTCGTCGTCGAGTCCGGGGGTGCCGATCTCCGACGGATATCCGCATCTGTCGGAAATTTTGCCGGATCGTCTCGATCCGCTCGATATCGCGCTCATCCGCAAGAAAGCCGATCTCGTGTTCACCGCCACCCCATCGGGCGTGGCCGCGGAACTGGCGCCGCAGCTCATTCGGGCGGGGCTTAAAGTCATCGATTTGTCCGGCGATTTCCGCCTGAAATCGGCGGCGCTGTACGAGCGCTGGTACAAGCACAAACCCGCGCCGGACGAATATTTGGCCAAGGCCGTGTACGGGCTGGCGGAAGTGTTCGGAGCGGACGTGCAGGGCGCCGATTTCGTCTCCAATCCGGGCTGCTACCCGACATCGGCGCTGCTTGGCCTGATTCCCGCGGTATCCGCGGGATGGATCGACCGCAAATCGATCATCATCGACGCCAAATCGGGCGTCTCCGGCGCCGGCAGAGGACTGAGCCTCGACAGGCACTTTTCGGAAGTGAACGAGAACTTTTCCGCTTACAAAGTGAACCGCCATCAGCACATTCCGGAAATCGAGCAGACGCTCGCAAGGGTCGCCGGCGAGGAGATCACCGTCACGTTCACAACGCATTTGGTGCCGATGACGCGCGGCATCATGACGACGATGTATGCGAATTTGCGCGAACCCCGCTCGGAGGACGAACTCATTGCCCTATACCGTCAATATTACGAGGGCCGGCCGTTCGTGCGCGTCCGCGACAAGGGCAAATGGCCGGCGACCAAAGAAGTGTGGGGGTCGAACTACTGCGATATCGGCTTTTCCGTGGACGAACGCACGGGCCGTCTGACCGTCATCTCCGTCATCGACAATTTGGTCAAGGGAGCGGCCGGCCAGGCGATCCAAAACATGAATCTGATGATGGGCTGGGACGAGGCGACGGGACTGACGGATGCGCCCGTCTATCCGTAAACGAATTCGGGAAACGGGGTATGGTGAACATGCAGACGGCTTTATCGGAAAAATTTGCGGTCGTCCCGGACGGGTCGATCACGACGCCCAAAGGGTTTCGCGCCGGCGGGCTGCATTGCGGGCTGAAGAAGACGGGCAAATACGATCTCGGAGCGATCGTTTGCGATGTGCCCGCCAGCGCCGCGGGAGTGTACACATTGAACGCGTTTCAGGCCGCTCCGCTCGGCGTGACGCGCGATAGCCTTTCCCGCGAAGGGAAACTGCAGGCGATCGTCGTCAACAGCGGCAACGCCAACGCCTGCACGGGGAAGCGCGGCTTGGAGGATGCGCTGGCGATGCGCGCCGCCGCCGCGGAGGCGTTCGGCGTACCCGAACATTACGTCGGCGTTTCTTCCACCGGGGTCATCGGCGAGCTTTTGCCGATGGACAAGGTGAGGCAGGGCATCGCGCAATTGCCGGGCCGGTTGAAGGCGGACGGCGGCGACGACTTTTGCCAGGCGATATTGACCACCGATCTCGTGCGCAAAATGGTTTGCGTCCGCCTGACGGTGGACGGCCAGACGGTGCATATCGCCGGCGCGGCCAAAGGTTCGGGCATGATCCATCCGAACATGGCGACGATGCTCGGCTACATCACGACGGATGCGGCGATCGAAAGCGGCGTGCTGCAGCGCTTGCTGAACGAGACGACCGACGCCACGTTCAACATGATCACGGTCGACGGAGATACGAGCACGAACGATATGGTGGTCGCGATGGCCAGCGGTCTGGCGGGCAACCGGAGTTTGGCGCCCGGCCATCCGGATTGGGATGCGTTCGCCTCCGGCTTCCGCTATGTGGCCGAATATTTGGCCAAGGCGATTGCGCGCGACGGGGAAGGGGCGACGAAGCTCGTCGAGGTGACGGTTGCGGGCGCGGTTACGGACGAGGCGGCCAGGGCGATCGCAAAAACCGTCGTCGGCTCGAGCCTCGTGAAATCGGCCTGTTTCGGCGCCGACGCCAACTGGGGGCGCGTCATCGCCGCCGTCGGCCGGGCCGGCCAGCCGGTGAACACGGATACGGTCGACATTCGTTTGGGCGATATTTTGGTGCTGGAGCAGTCGCAGCCGGTGCCTTTTGACGAGGAGCGGGCCAAAGCCTATTTGCAGGGCGACTTCGTGCGGATCGCCGTCAATCTGAACATGGGCGAAGGCCGGGCCACCGCGTGGGGCTGCGATCTGACTTACGATTATGTGCGGATTAATGCGGCGTACCGTACGTAATGCGCATCATCGCTCCATATAACACGTAACTCGACCGATCACACCATCGGACTCATGCGGATTTTTTGCGGAACTTATACGGGCAGGGGGAAACCGGATTGCAACCGTCTTGTTTTGTGATGAAGTGCGGGGGAAGCACGTTGGCCGCGCTTCCGGAGTCGTTTTTCCAGGATCTGATCGCATTGCAGCGGGAAGGGCCCATTCCCGTCATTGTGCATGGCGGCGGCCCGGCCATATCGGAAGCGCTGAACAAGCTCGGCATCCGGAGCGAATTTGTGAACGGTTTGCGCAAAACCGACGAGGCCGTGCTCGACGTGGTCGAGATGGTGCTCGCCGGGCGGATCAACAAGGAGATCGTCCGCCGCATTCAGCTTTCCGGGGGCAGCGCCCTCGGATTGTCGGGGGTCGACGGTCGGCTGCTTCTGGCGCGGCCGGTGCCCAACGCGCATGAAGTCGGCCTGGTGGGCGACATCGTGTCCGTCAATGCGCAGCTCATACGCCGCATCGCGGAAATCGGGTACATTCCGGTCATCGCGCCGATCGGTCTCGGCGAGGACGGAGCCAGCCGGTACAACGTCAACGCGGATACGGCGGCGGGGGCGGTCGCATCGCATCTCGGCGTCGAACGCATGGTTGTGGTGACGGACGTTCCGGGCATCATGCGGACGGTCGGCGGGGAGAAAGTCGTGTTGCCGGTGGCGACGGTGGCGGAAATCGAGGAGATGATCCGGACCGGCGAAATTTACGGGGGCATGATACCGAAAGTGAAGGCGGCCATGGAATGCATTCAGGGCGCCGTCCGCGAAGTGGTCATTGTCGACGGATCGGAGCCGCGGGTGTTGAGCCGGGCGCTGAAGGAGAACTCCGTCGGCACGCGAATCGTCAAATAAATGCCGCATGGGCGCGACCGTCCGGAGATGCATCCGGATGCGTCGCGCGGACAGGGAGGGAAGAACATGGAAAGCGGGCGGAAGAGCGCGCTGTTTCCCACGTACGGCCGGTATCCTTACACGCTTGTGAAAGGGGAAGGCAGCCGGCTGTGGGACGATCAGGGGAAAGAATATTTGGATTTCGCCAGCGGGCTGGCGGTAACGAATTTGGGGCACGTTCCGCCGCGGGTCAAGGAACGGCTCGTGCGGCAACTGGATGAACTGTGGCACGTCAGCAACCTGTTTCACATCCCGAACCAGGAGAAGCTGGCCGCTCTCCTGACCCGGCACAGCTGTGCGGATGCGGTGTTTTTCTGCAACAGCGGGGCGGAAGCGAACGAGGCGGCGATCAAGCTGGCGCGCCGTTATTATCATAAGGTGCTCGGCCAGGAAAAGCACGAGATCATCACGTTCCACCAATCGTTTCACGGCCGCACGCTCGCCACGCTGACGGCGACCGGTCAGGACAAAGTGAAAGACGGTTTTCACCCGCTGCCGGAAGGGTTCGTCTACGCGCCCTACAACGATGCGGCGGCGCTGGAACGGTTGATCGGCGAGCGGACGTGCGCGATCATGCTGGAATTGGTGCAGGCCGAAGGCGGCGTCATCCCGGCTGAGCCGGAATTTGTACGGGAAGTGGCGCGTTTGTGCCGGGAGCGCGGGCTGCTTTTGATCGTCGACGAGGTGCAGACCGGCATGGGACGCACCGGCAAACTGTTCGCCTACGAGCATTACGGCATTGAGCCGGACATTTTTACGTTGGCCAAAGGATTGGGCAGCGGTTTTCCGATCGGCGCGATGCTCGGCAAGGCGAAACTGATCGACGCCTTCACCCCGGGCAGCCATGCCTCGACGTTCGGCGGGACGCCGATCGCCACGGCGGCCGCGATTGCGACGGTGGAGCAAATGTTGGAAGACAACCTGCCGGAGCGCGTCGCCCGCATGGGCGAATATTTGATGGGGCAGCTTTCCGCCAAACTGGCGGAGAACCCGCTTGTCAAGCAGGTGCGCGGCATGGGGCTCCTCATCGGCATCGAGTGCGCGCAGCCGGCCGCCGAAATGATCGCCGACATTCATCGGGCCGGATTGTTCGTCGTACCGGCGGGGCCGAACGTCATCCGGCTGCTGCCGAACTTCCTCGTTACGCGGGAAGAAATCGACCGCGGCGTCGACATCATCTGTTCCGTGCTGGCCAGAAAAGCCGCCGCCGTATAAATCCGCGAGATTGCGGACCAATCCAGGATAGGGAGGAGAACGCACATGGCGGGAGCTGTCAATCACGATTTGGCGCTGCAGCTGAAAGGCAGAGATTTTTTGGAGCTCGTCGATTACACGACCGAAGAAATTTTATATTTGATCGATCTGGCGATCGAATTGAAACGAAAGCTCAAGGCGGGCGAAGTGTACCAGCCGCTGAAGGGAAAAACGCTGGGGATGATCTTCGAGAAATCGTCCACCCGCACTCGGGTGTCGTTTGAAGTCGGCATGTACCAGCTCGGCGGGCACGCGCTGTTCTTAAGCCGCAACGATTTGCAACTCGGGCGCGGGGAGACGGTGTGGGATACGGCGCAGACGATGTCGCGCTATCTGGACGGCATCATGATCCGCACCTATGCCCATCGCAACGTGATCGAGCTGGCGCGCGGAGCGACGGTGCCCGTCATCAACGGGTTGACCGACCTGTTCCACCCGTGTCAGGCGCTGGCCGATTACCAGACGATTCTCGAACATAAAGGGCGGCTTGCGGGGCTGAAAATCGCTTACGTCGGCGACGGCAACAATATGGCCCATTCGCTCATGATCGGCGCATCCAAGCTCGGGCTGCATTTCGCTTCCGCGTCGCCGGAAGGCTACGAACCGGATGCGGACGTCGTCCGGATGTCGAAAGAGAATGCGGCGCAAAGCGGCGGCTCCGTCAGCGTGCTGCGCGACCCGAAAGAAGCGGTGGACGGCGCGGATATCGTTTATACGGACGTCTGGGCGAGCATGGGGTTTGAGAACGAGCAGGAGGAGCGCCTGCGCGCGTTCCGCGATTATCAGGTCAACGAACAGCTGGTGAAATACGCGAAGCCGGATTTCCTGTTCATGCACTGTCTGCCGGCGCATCGCGGCGAAGAAGTCAGCGAAGGCGTGATCGACGGCGGGCATTCGATCGTGTTCGATCAGGCGGAAAACCGGCTGCACGCGCAGAAGGCGATCATGACCGCGCTGATGGGATAACGAACGCGTCGTTTTACGCAAACGGCAAGGCGAACGTCAGAGCCAGCGGCGCGCATGGAACGGCGGAGCAAGCGGCGCATGATCGACTCAAGCGCAGGCGCATCAGACGGCAAAGCGAAGCGCATGAACAACTAAGCGCAGCGACGCGAACGACCGAACGCGCGATAAATCGGAAAAACGAACGACAGGGGGATGTCCATGGCTAAGCAAAAAATTGTGCTCGCCTATTCGGGCGGTCTGGATACATCGATCATTCTGGCGTGGCTGAAAGAAAAGTTTGACGCGGAAATCATCGCGTTTACGGCGGATATCGGCCAGAAAGAAGAGCTGGACGGGCTGGAGGAGAAGGCGCTGCGCACCGGCGCAAGCAAAGTGTACATCGACGATTTGCGCGAGGAATTCGCGCGCGATTTTATTTTCCCGATGTTCCAGGCGGGTGCGCTCTATGAAGGGCAGTATTTGCTCGGCACCAGCATCGCAAGGCCGCTGATCGCCAAGCGGATGGTGGAGATCGCCCGCGCCGAGGGAGCGACGGCGATCGCGCACGGCGCGACGGGCAAAGGAAACGACCAGGTGCGTTTCGAACTGACGGCGGCGGCGCTTGCTCCGGAACTGGAAGTCATCGCGCCCTGGCGGCTGGAGGAGTTCCGCGCGCAGTTCCCCGGCCGGGCGGAGATGATCGCTTATGCGGAAAAGCACGGCATCCCGGTGAAGGCGACGGCGGCGAAGCCTTACTCGATGGACCGCAATCTGCTGCACATCAGCTTTGAAAGCGGGATGCTCGAAGATCCGTGGTTCGACGCGAGCGCGGAGTCGAACCGCGACATGTATGTGCTGAGCGTCTCGCCGGAGGAGGCGCCCGACGAGCCGGAATATGTCGAGCTTGAGTTCGAGAAAGGCAATTGCGTCGCCATCAACGGCGTGCCGATGACGCCGCTCCAGGTGATGGAACGGCTGAACGAACTCGGCGGCAAGCACGGCATCGGCCGCGTCGACATGGTGGAAAACCGCTTTGTCGGAATGAAAAGCCGCGGCGTGTACGAGACGCCGGGGGGAACGATTCTGTTTTACGCGCATCGCCGCATCGAGTCGCTGACGATGGACCGCGAAGTGATGCATCTGCGCGATTCGCTCATCCCCCGCTACAGCGCGCTGGTGTACAACGGCTTCTGGTTTGCGCCGGAGCGGCTCGCGCTGCAGGCGCTCGTCACCGAAAGCCAGAAGAACGTCACCGGCACGGTGCGCGTCAAACTGTACAAAGGAAACGTGATCGCCGCCGGCGTAAAAAGCCCGGTCAGCCTGTACAACCCCGACATCGCGACGATGGAAGCCGATCCGACGCAGGCGTACAATCAATCGGATGCGACCGGCTTCATCCGCCTGAACGCGCTGCGGCTGAAGGTGGCGGCAAGCGTGCGGCAGAACGCGGAGCAGGCGAAGGCGTCCGCTGCGGCGGAACGCGGCAAGTGAGCCGGCCGGCAGCGCGCAAGCGGGCAACGGCTAGTGCGATCGCGGATAACGATCGCGGATATGGAGGGGAGCGAAAAAAGTGTCCAAGCTTTGGGGCGGCCGTTTTACAAAACAGACGGATCAGTTGGTGGAGGAATACACCGCCTCCATCACATTCGATAAAGAGTTGGCGGAAGAAGATATCGAGGGCAGCCTGGCCCATGTGACGATGCTGGGAAAATGCGGCATCATTCCGGCGGAGGATGCGGCCAAAATCAGGGAAGGGCTGAAGAAAGTCCGGGACAAAATCCGCCGGGGCGAAATGGAATATTCCGTCGGCGATGAAGACATCCACATGAATATCGAGAAGGCGCTGATCGCGGAAATCGGCCCGGTCGGCGGAAAGCTGCATACGGGGCGCAGCCGCAACGACCAGGTGGCGACCGACATGCACCTGTATTTGCGCAAGCGCGTCGTCGAGACGGCTGATTTGTTGCGCAAGCTGCAGGAGGCGCTCATCGGCCAGGCGAAAAACAACCTCGACACGATTTTCCCGGGGTATACGCATTTGCAGCGCGCCCAGCCGATCCTGTTCGCCCACCATCTGATGGCCTACGTCGCGATGTTCCAAAGAGATATCGAGCGGCTGACGGACAGCTACAAGCGCATCAATACGCTGCCGCTCGGAGCGGGGGCGCTGGCGGGAACGACGTTTCCGATCGACCGCCATTTCGTGGCGGAGCAGCTCGGATTCGAGCGCATTTACGAAAACAGCCTCGATGCCGTCAGCGACCGCGACTTCATCGTCGAGTTTTTGGCGAACGCCTCGCTGATCATGATGCATTTGTCCCGGCTGTGCGAGGAGCTGGTGCTGTGGTCGAGCACGGAGTTCGCCTTCATCGAGCTCGATGACGCTTTCTGCACCGGCAGCAGCATCATGCCGCAAAAGAAAAATCCCGACGTCGCCGAGCTCGTGCGCGGCAAGACGGGGCGCGTATACGGCCATCTGGTCGGCCTTTTGACCGTGCTCAAGGCGCTGCCGCTCGCCTACAACAAAGATATGCAGGAAGACAAGGAAGGCATGTTCGACACCGTCAAAACGTTGCAGGGAGCGCTGCAGCTGTTCGCGCCGATGATCGCCACGATGAAGGTCAACACCGGGCGGATGCGGCAGGCGGTGAGCCAGGACTTCTCCAACGCGACGGACATTGCGGATTATCTGGTCCACAAAGGGATGCCGTTCCGCCAGGCGCATGAAGTGATCGGCAAAATCGTTCTGTATTGCATACGGAACGACAAATTTTTGCTCGATCTGAAGCTGGAGCAATTCAAAAGCTTCTCCGATCTGTTCGAGGCGGATATTTACGACGTGCTTCAGCCCGAGCGTGTGGTGGGCGCCCGCGACGTTTACGGCGGCACGGCGAAACGGCAGGTCGCCGAGGCGATCGAACGCGCCGAGCGCGATTTGCGCCGCACCGCGGACTGGGTGGAGAAACATGCCGAAAACGGCAAGTGACGGTGTGTTCTATTGAACGGATGAACGGGTCGGCGCGTCCATTGAAGCAAGTAGACGCGCCCATTCGCGCCCATTGTAGTGACCGGCAGGCGCATTAAGGAAAAACGGGACCTTTTACGCCGTCTTCGACGATTTGTTGGCGGGGAGGAACGGCCTCATCGGCCTGCCCCGCTTTTCCCGTATTGGTGGCGATGACGGTCGGCTGCGGGGAATACGTGTCGCGGGAAATTTTCGTTTCCGCCACGACGTTTCCGTCCTGCTTCGTAATCCGGTACGTTTCCACGACATAACCGGGCTTTCCTTGCAAAATCAACTGTTTGCCGCCGATGGGCAGCGCCGGGTTCCTCACGTATTTGACGGGAGGCGGAATCGTTTCGACAATTTTCGATTCGATGTCGTACGTGACATTGCCGGGCGCATTGCCGAACAGCTTGACGGTGATCCGGCGTTCGTCCGTCTCCGTGCGAATCAGCAAATAACTTTCGGTATTGTTGCGGAATTTGAAATTGATATGGCCGCTGGCGAACGTGGCGTCCTGACCGAGCGCGATGTAGCTGACGGGCAGCGAATGGTTGCGCCGCTCGACCACTTCCAGTCCGGCGCGCAGCACGGCGTTGTACAGCGTGGTCGACACCTGGCAGATGCCGCCGCCGATGCCCGGGACGATTTTGCCGTTGACGATGACGGGAGCTTCCCGGAAGCCGAATGTTTCCTCCGTCTGCCGGATCACCTCGCCGTAGTCGAAAATTTCGCCGGGTTTGAGCAGCCGGTCGTGAATCGTTTGCGCCGTGGCGCGGATGTTGTGGATTCTCCCCTCGTCGCGCGTCGGGAACGAGGTGGAGAACTCGATCAGCTTGCGCTCAATGCCCTGGGCTTTCAGAATGTCCAAAGTGACGGCCGGGGGAACGGCGATCAGCGGCAGCGCAAGCTCCGCCGGCCCTTCTTTGCCCTGCGAAACCCATGCGGGCCCGGTTGCGAGCGTCGACAGCGCGGCCGCCAGCCGGTCCAGATCGATGCGGTAGGCGTCTTTGCCGGGAACAAGCTCAATCCGATCGTCCGGCGTGATGATGCGC
>Ga0325347_100228_pt1 | contig 11940 bp, 11 predicted proteins | sample WT_ome_11_FD_205709 | JGI IMG/M metagenome (GOLD analysis project Ga0325347, IMG submission 205709) | Metatranscriptome of lab enriched sorghum-adapted microbial communities from California, United States - WT_Day2_8 (Metagenome... ...
CCGCCGTTCAAGCGGTTTCAAACGAACGGCGCGGTTTTCTTCGCCGGACGAAAGTGCCCGCCCTCAGCGGAGATTCGTAAACGAAAGTTCGAGGGGCAAGTCCGCCTGTCTTAGCAGTTGAATCACCTTTTGCAAATCGTCGATGCTTTTGCCGGATACGCGGATCTGATCGCCCATCGTCTGGCTTTTCACCTTCAACTTGGAATCGCGGATCAGCGTGTTGATCGCTTTGGCGTTCGCCTGATCGATGCCCTGCTTGATTTTGATTCTTTGCCGGACGGTTCCGGAAGCGGCCGGTTCGATCTTGCCGTGCTCCAGATGTTTTAAGGAAACGCCGCGCTTCGCCATCTTGGCGTACAAAATATCAAGCACGCTCTTCAGCTTGTATTCGTCGTCGGAAATGACGACCAGTTCGTCCTTCTCCAGCGCGATGCTGCTTTTGCTCCCTTTGAAATCAAAGCGGGTGGCGATTTCTTTCTCCGCCTGGTCGATGGCGTTTTTCATCTCTTGCAAGTCGATTTTGCAAACGATATCGAACGAATGTTCCGTAGCCAATTCCTACACTTCCTTTCCAACGGTGGCTATGCCCCGGATCTGTCGAACTGGAACCGCTTGGGGTTGGGCAGCTCGCCGGTCGGAATGTCGATGCCGTTGACTTTCACCTCAATCGCGTTCGCCTTGCCCACCGTCACGTAAAAAGAATGTTCCGTTTCCCAGAGACGCGTATCGCCGGTCACGAGGTTTTTCGCTTCTTTCGTCGTTTTCTTCCCGTTGTCCGGCAGCTCGTCAACCTGAACCCAGCAGCGGTCGCCGGTCACTTTCATCTCCAGCGTGACCTTGTCGGCGTTCAGCACCTCGTAAAAATCGACGCCGCCCTCGCTCTTGAGCAAACGCACGTCCGGCTTCGGTTTCGGGGGCTCCTGGACGGGGGGCGTTACCGGCTTGTTCTCCGGGGGGGCGGCAACGGCCGGTGGGCCGACCGGCGCCGGCTCCGCCTTGTCCGTAATGCGCGTGTCGCCGTTGTCGAGCACTTCGCCGGAACCGTTGTACGTCGTGCTGACATAATAATAGATGATTCCGGCTATCAGGATGACGAAGGACCACAGCAAAATGCCGGTGATCCACCTGCTCCACTTGTCCGAATTTCGGACGCTGGCGCGTCTTGTGCGAATCGTCAAATCGCCGGCGAGCTCCGATTCGGGTGACGGAATGACGCTGCGATATTTGTGGAGAACCTCGTTCGGTTCCAGACCGACCGCCTCGGCGTAACTTTTGATGAAAGCTCGAACATAAAAGCTGCCCGGCAAAATTTTGTAATTTCCTTCCTCGATCGCCGACAAATAGCGCTTCTGTATTTTCGTCGTTTCCTGCAAATCGTCGAGCGACAAGCCGCGATCCGTTCTCGCCTTTTTCAACAACTGGCCCAATTCCGACACGATACCACCTCCAATATTCCGCCTAAATCCCCTAAAACCCCCGATCCGCGGTGGAAATGATCGGAAACGTTACATTTCCTCAAACGAGTTTGTGAGTTGATCGTAATTGATCTCCTCATCGGGCGTGTGGCGAAGCTCGACGATCACATCGAAATCATCGTAGGTGTATTCCGATTCCCGCACGAAAATATCCGGATGTTCGACGACTTTGGTGGAGGGCATGCGCATGACTTCGCGCAGCAGGCTGTAATGTTTTTCATTGGACCGCATGGTGGAGACGATTCCGTCGATAATAAATACGTTGCTCGGATTCATTTCATGTTCGGACAGATGCGTGCGCATCGTCTGCCGAAGCAGCGTGGAAGACAGAAAAATCCAGCGTTTGTTCGCGCAAACGCTTCCGGCAATAATCGATTCCGTTTTGCCGACGCGCGGCATGCCGCGCAGACCAATTAACTGATGGCCCTCCCTCTTCAGCACTTCTCCCAAAAAATCGACGAGAAGCCCCAATTCGTCGCGCGTAAACCGGAACGTTTTGACATCGTCCGAATCGCGCTCGATGTATCTTCCGTGCCGCACCGCCAAAATGTCGACGAGTTTCGGCGTGCGCAGGGCGGTCACGGTGATATTGTCGACTTTTTTTAACATTTTGCCCATTAATTCGATTTTTTCATCGTCGTTCGTCTGCAGCAGCATGCCGCGCGTACGATCTTCCACGCCGTTGATGGTCAAGATGTTGATTTCCAGCATCCCCATCAGGGACGCGATATCGCCGAGCAACCCCGGACGGTTTTTGAAAATTTTGTATTCCATGTACCACTGTTTCATTTCCATTGCCGCATCGCACCCCGCTGCCTGCTTCGCCTATTTAATTCTGCAAAATTCGCCAAAATCCTCTAACTTCCGCAAATAAAAATAAAAAAACGTCAGTTTGCGGCGAATCCCCATTGATTGTCCGCGTATGTAAAAACTCCCGCCTGCCAGCGATCGTTCAGCATCATGTCCAGCTGCTGTTGCCAGACCGCCTCCCAGCGGACGGTCACCGGCGGAACGGCCGCCAAGTCGTAAATCGGAATGTTTAAGGCGCGCAATGAATTCATCCGGTCGGCGGGCAACGGACGGTAGAGCGCAAGCCACCGCGGTTTTTTTTCCTTGACCCGGGCAACGAGCGCGTCCAGCCATTGATCGCCGTAAAGGTCGATCATGAAAACGGCATCGTCCGCGCTTCCGGCGGGAAGCCATTGAGCGGGAATCGGCGCTTTTTGTTCCGTAATCCATTGCACGGTATGCCCCGCTTCCGCTTGCTGCCGCACCCAGTCGTTGCGCAATTTGTTCAGCCGGTCCGCGCCGAACGTCCATACCATCGCGGAATCCGCCTCATACCGCTCCGCCGCATACCGGTCGGAAAGCAGAACGAAGCGGCCTTCCATAGCGCGGGAGGCGCCCAAGGCGGAAGCGAAAAGGTCATTTCCGACAACGAAGATATAATCGTACGGTTTGCCCGCGATGCGCCCGATCACGGCGTCCAACGCGCCGACATCATGCAGCGCTTCGTAGGCGATTGAATGCGCATCGCTCCACGTCCGCAACACATTGCCGGCCGTCTGCCGCGCCGCTTCGTCCATGCTGCCGGAAGTGACGACAAGCACCGCTTTCTTGTGCTCCAGCACTTCTTCCGACGCCTGCGGGATCATGCGCGCGCAAGATGTCAAAAGCAGGGCAAAGAGCAGCCAAACGAGCGGAAATTGGCACGATTTCGTCGACATCGCTTTCCCCATCTGTTTTTTCCTCATCCGTTCCATATGTCCCAGTATAACGCAACGGCCAAGAGCCCTGCAATTCGCAGGGCTTGCACGTTCCGATCGAGGAGTAGAACGCGACACGCCGAAGAGCGCGCATTCCGCGCGCATGATCTCATTATCTGTCGACCAGTTTGACCATCAGACGCGCGATCGTTTTTCTTTCCTCTTCGTTGCCGACGTCCCACAGTTCTTTGAGCACGCGCTCTTCGCTGTTTTTCGGGTCGATTTTTTCAGCGAGAAACTCTCCGATGTGGAACGCCAGATTGGAGATCGCCTCGTCGCTCATGCCGGCCTTCTGGGCCTGATCGACGCGCTCGCCCAAAAAATCTTTCCATTTCTCAAAAACAGAAAGCACGGTTGCCATCGTGGTTTCCTCCTTGTTCGATAAGTAAGTAGGGACAACCGTAATATTTGCATTGCGCGCCGAATTTATTCGGGTTCCGAAAGCCGTCAGGCCAGCCACCCTCCGTTCGCGCTGATGACCTGTCCGGTGATGTAACCGGATTCGGGCTGCGCGAGAAAATAAACGAGCGAGGCGATTTCTTCTGGCGTGGCGAAGCGGCCGGCGGGAATTGCGCTCTCCAGCGCCTTGCGCTCCTCCTGATCGAGCGGTGCCAGCATATCGGTGTCGACGGCGCCGGGAGCGACCGCGTTGACGGTGACGCCCGAAGGCGCCAGTTCTTTGGCCAGCGCCTTCGTAAAAGCGTTGATGCCGCCTTTGGCCGCGGAGTAGGCGACCTCGCACGCGGCGCCGGTCAGTCCCCAGATGGAGGAAATGTTGATAATGCGCCCGTATTTTTGCCGCACCATCGCTTCCATAAAAGCCTGCGTGCAGAGGAACGTCCCTTTCAGATTGACGCCGATGATCCGGTCCCACGTCTCCTCGTCCACGTCGCAAAGCATCCCGTAGTGGGCGATCCCCGCGTTGTTGACCAGAATGTCGGGAAAAAGTCCCTGCCGCCCGAGCATCTCCTTCATCCGGAGCACCTCTTCCCGCGACTGAAGGTCCGCAGCTACCGTCAGCGCGTGGGCGCCGCGCGCGATGCACCGTTCGGCCGTTTCGCGCGCCGCTTCATGAGACTTGCGGTAATGGACGACGACGTTCATGCCGGCTTCGGCGAAACGCTCGGCGATCGCACGTCCTATGCCCCTGCCGGCGCCGGTCACGAGCACCGTTTGTTCGCGCAGCGGCCGGTTCATGCGCGGTCACTCGCCGCCGCATCGCCCGCCTGGGGACCGTTCGACACGATCGACACCGCCAAGCGCTCCCACCGCACATGATCGCGCAGCCGCTCGTTCGCCTGATCGAGTGTCAAACTTTCGTAAATCGGCAGCACGTCGAACAGGTCGCAGCCTTTCAACTTGTAATTCGTAAACTGGTTGGCGATCGCCTCCGGCGAATTGAGCATACGCAGGAAGCCGCCGATTTTTTTGCGCCGGCTGCGCTCGAAGTCTTCCGCGCGAATGCCGTTGGACAGCGCCTCATCCAGCTGTTCCCGGATGCGTTCCATGAGACGGTCGGGGTCTTTCGTGTCGCCGCCGAGCATGGAAAAACTGTAGCCGGTGCCGATCGAGTAATCGTAACCGAAATTGTCGGTGATGAGATGTTCGTCGTACAAGCTTTGGTATTGGACCGAACTCGGGCTGAACAGCGCATCGAAAACGAGCTTGGTGCACAGTTCCCGCTCCAACAGCGCGCGGCCCTCCAGGTTGTGCTGCGGTTCCTTGAAGCCGAGCAAACATTTCGGCAGCGATACCGGAAGCCGTACCGTAAGGGTGCGGCGGGCGACTTCCGGCGGCTCCTTGGGGAAAAAGCGGCGGATTTCGCGCTGCGGGCCGAACGTTTTCGCCGCCTGATTGTCACGGACAAGCGCCATGACGTCTTCCGCATGGACGCCGCCCGCCACGACCAACATCATGTTGCTCGGATGATAGAACGTCCGGTAGCAGTCGTACAGCGTTTCTTTCGTAATTTGCGAGATCGACTCGATCGTTCCGGCAATGTCGATGCGCACCGGATGCTCGCGATACATCGCGGCGATGAGCCCGTAATAAGAGCGCCAATCCGGATGGTCCTGGTACATTTTGATTTCCTGGCCGATGATCCCTTTTTCCTTCTCGACGTTTTCGTCCGTAAAATACGGATTTTGCACGAAATCGATCAGCGTCGTCAAGTTTTCCGCGATGCGCTCCGTTGCCGAAAAGATGTAGACGGTTCGTTCAAAACCGGTGAACGCGTTGGCGGAAGCTCCCTGGGATGCGAATTGCGCAAAAATGTCGCCCGTCGGCTCCTCGAACATTTTGTGCTCCAGAAAATGGGCGATGCCGTCGGGCACGCGAATTTCCGGTCCGCCCTGCGCCTGAAAATGGTTGTCGATCGAGCCGTATTTCGTCGCAAACGCGGCGAACGTTTTGCGGAAGCCCGGTTTCGGCACAACGTACACCTGAAGCCCGTTCGGCAATTGTTCGCAATACACCGTTTCCCGGAGCGAATCGTAATCAATGCGCCGCATGACCTACTCTCCCTTCAGATCCCGCAGGAAATAAATCGTATCCAGCTGCACCTGGTTCGCCACAGCGCGGATGTCCTCCGGGCCGGTTTGCTTCACTTCGGCGATCAGTTCCGGGATCGTCCGCTGTTTTCCGGAAAGGATGCCGTTGAAGTCGAAGGCGATCATCTCAAATGCCGAATCCCCGATTTCCGTCAACTGATTGGTGAGCATCGCCCGCGTCTGGTTCAGTTCCAGCTCGCTGATGTCGCCCTGCGTCATCGCATCGAGCTGGCGGCGGATAATGTCCGACGCTTTGTCGAAGTTGGCGATCTCGATGCCGGACTGGATCGTCAGAATGCCCTTATGTCCGTCCAGACGGGACGAGGCGTAATAGGCGAGGGACGCTTTCTCGCGCACGTTCACGAACAGCTTGGAGTGCGGATAACCGCCCAAAATGCCGTTGTACATCAAGGCCGCCGGATACAGCGCATCGGCGTATGTAACGTTTGCGCGCAAACCCATGTTCAGTTTGCCCTGGCTCACTTCCAAGCGCTCGACGACCGTCCGCACCTGCGCGCCGGCGGCGCGCTTTTCCGCTCCCCGGTACTCCGGACATTGCTGCCGCGGCCACCGGAAATACCGTTCCACATACTGCGCCGCTTCCTCCAGCGTCGTGCGGCCGACGATGTAAATGTCGATCGGGGCGGTCGCCAGCCACTGCTCATAGGCGGCGTACAAACGCTGCGGCGTCAACGGCTCCAGATCGGGAATCGCGCCCAGCGGATGAAGCCGGTACGGTTCGTCCCTGCACATTTCCTCAATGCAGCGCTCGGCGGCGTAGCGGATTTTATCGTTGACGATCGCCTCGATCCGCTTGCGCAGCGTCAACTTCTCGTCTTCCACATATTTGGCGCGGAACGCGCCGTTTTCCAGCGCCGGCTTCGTCAGCGCTTCCCCCAGAAATTGCAACGCTTGCGCCAGCAGGGACCGCGACTCCGACACGAATTCGTCGTGGATGATGTCCATGCGGAACTGAACGATCTGATAATCGCCCCGCTTGTAAATATCGAAGCCGAAACCGGCTCCGTACAGATCATCGAGATGTTCGCGAAACCGCTTTGTTTCCGGAAAACGCTCCGTCCCGCGGCGCAGCACGAACGGGATGAGCGCATAAGTGGTGACCGTCCGCTCCGCAAGCGGCTGCCCGACATAGACGGAGATGGCGAACGTTTTGAACTGATCGGTCGGCAGCACGTGCAGGCGCATCCGGTTGACCGTCGCGCTTTCGTATGGCCTCGCATTCAACGTGAAACCCTCCTTCCACCCGTTCGTCGATTCGACGGGGCGGCGTGCTGTTTCAATGTATTCCTGACAGCCGTATTCTATTCCATTATATGCCTGATCAAAGAGAGGAAGCAACCGCGGGGGTTACTTCCTCCATTTGGCCGTGAGCCCGGATGTCCGGTGAAACGTTTGTTTGACGTGCTTTTTCCCGGACTTCCCAAGGCTACATGCAAAAGATATGTTTGCCGATCTGTTTCACCTGCGGGCGGCTCCATATCCATTTGTTCGTCGCCGTCGCGGGATTGAAATAATAGATGCAACCGCCGGTCGGGTCCATGCCGTTCAACGCATCAAGCACCGCTCTTTTCGACGTTTCGTCCGGCGTCAGCCAGATTTGCCCGTCGGATACCGCCGTAAAGGCGCCGGGTTGGAAAATGACGCCGGATACCGTATCGGGAAAATTCGGGTGTTTCACCCGGTTCAGGATGACCGCGGCGACGGCCACTTGGCCGATGTACGGTTCGCCTCTCGCCTCGCCGTGAACCGCGTTCGCCATCAGGTTGATGTCCTGTTCGGACAGCCCGTAATTGTTAGCCGAAGGGAGGTTCACCGGCGGGGGCGGTGTGGGCTGGGCGTTGCCCGGCAATTCTTCCGCGGTCGGACGCCAGTCTTTCGTCGCTTCCCACAGTTTCAGCTTCGTTTTCGCCCCGACGATGCCGTCGACCTGTTCCAGACCGAATTCCGACTGGAACCATTTTACAGCCCTAAGCGTACGCCAGCCGTAAATGCCGTCCACCCGGCCGTTGTAATAACCCAGATGCTTCAGCCTCCCTTGCAGTTCGTACACATCCTTGCCGATCGCCCCGTATTTGATATCCCAGTTTTCGAATGTATCGCGCGTCGATTGCCAATGTTTTTTAAGCTCCAGAGCGCCCATCAACACCAGCATCAAGCAGATCGTCACGTACACAATCCGTCTGTTCATGCCCTGATCAAACCCTTCTCCTGTTTCGTGGTGTTGGCAAATTTCAGGCTTATTATGAGAAATGTTCGATCCTTCTATGCAAGATGGGCATTCGTCCCTGACGCGCGGCAACGCATCGGAATAAGATGATCGAAGACAGACGTTTAGGCACAGGCGCGGCCCTGCCCCGTGTGCAAGGAGGTACGACGCGGATGAAAAAAGAAGCTTCCCGCAAAGCGACGACGAACAGCGCGCAGGAGCAAACGGAGCTCTTCGAACAGTTGCGCTCCATTGAAGAACGGCTGAACTCGCTGCAACAGTCGGTCGAGGCGCTGCGCATACGCCAACCGGCGCCGCCGCTGCCGCCGGCATATGCCGATCCGTTCTTTTATCCGGATCAGGCGCCGCAAATGTACCGGCCGAATGGGATTGCGGGAGCCCAGGAAAACCAGTCGGCGAAACTCAAAGGGCTCATCCAGCAACTGCTCGACCTCGTCAACGATCCCCAGGTCAGGCAGGTAATCGACAAGCTGCTGAAAACAAAAGCCGCGGTCGTCAAACCGCGGAATAAAGCCGGCAAACGCCGCTCCTGAAGCGACGGGCCGCCAAAGTCGCCGATTCAGGAACTGAGTCGGTTTAGCTGTTGATACTGCTCCAGCGTCATGCGCACTTCGCGCGGACGGCTCCCCTCGTACGGACCGACGACGCCTTTCGCTTCCATCGCGTCGATCAGCCGCGCCGCACGCGTATAGCCGATCCGCATCCGCCGCTGCAACAGCGATACGGAAGCCTGCTTCGCCTCGAGCACGATCTGCACCGCCTGATCGTACAGTTCGTCGGCGAATTCGTCCTGCGGTTCCTCCTGATCCGGCGCTTCGGGGACAAGCTCTTCGCGATAATCGGCCTTGCCCTGGGAACTGACAAAGCGCACGACGGCCTCCACCTCGTGGTCGGACAGGAATGCGCCCTGCACCCGAACTGGCTTGTTGGCCCCCATCGGCAAGAACAGCATGTCCCCTCTGCCGAGCAATTTCTCGGCGCCGGCCATGTCGAGGATCGTCCGCGAATCGACTTGCGACGATACGCCGAACGCGATGCGCGAAGGGATGTTCGCCTTGATCAGGCCGGTGATGACGTCGACGGACGGGCGCTGCGTGGCGATAATCAGATGGATGCCCGCGGCGCGGGCCATCTGCGCGAGACGGCAGATCGAGTCTTCGACGTCGCTCGCCGCGACCATCATCAGGTCGGCGAGCTCGTCCACGATGACGACGATGAACGGAAGCGGCTCGCCTCCGCCATTTTCGGCGATCATCGCGTTGTAGCTCTCGATGTTGCGCGTACCGCTTTTGGAGAACAGATCGTACCTTTTTTCCATCTCGACGACGACTTTTTTAAGCGCAAGCGATGCCCTGCGCGGGTCGGTCACGACCGGCGCCAGCAGGTGAGGAATCCCGTTGTACACGTTCAGTTCGACCATCTTCGGGTCGATCATCAGAAACTTCACTTCATCCGGCTTCGCCTTGAACAAAATGCTCGTGATAATCCCGTTTATGCACACCGATTTGCCGGACCCGGTCGCCCCGGCGACGAGCAGATGGGGCATGCGGGCGAGGTTGCCGACGATCGGCTTGCCGGAGATGTCGCGCCCGAGCGCGATCGTCAATTTCGATGCGGATTCGTGGAAAGCGGAGCTCTCCATCACTTCGCGCAGCGTGACGACGGCGACCTCCGCATTGGGAACCTCGATGCCGATCGCCGATTTGCCGGGGATCGGAGCTTCCATGCGGATATCTTTGGCGGCGAGCGCCAGGGCGATATCGTCGGTCAGGCTGACGATGCGGCTCACTTTCACGCCCACGTCGGGCTGGATCTCGTATCGCGTCACCGCCGGACCGCGCACGACTTCCAACACTTTGGCGCGCACGCCGAAACTTTCCAGCGTCATCTCCAGCTTGCGGGCGTTGGCCATATGGTCGGCCTGCTCGCCGTTTTTGCCGTAACCGGCCGGGCGCGATAAGAGGCTGAGCGGCGGCAGCTGATAAGGCGGGGCGGCGGGAAGTCCCGCGGGTTCGCCCGCCGTCGATTCCTCGGCCGCATCCGTCTCCTCCGCCTCCGCCTCAGCCGGCCCGCCGACGTGCGCCGCCGCATCCTCGTCCGGCGCGAAGCCGTCCGCCTCGTCGACATGGTCCTGGAAATCGCGAATGAGCGGGATCGGCTCGACCGGCGACGCTTCCTCCCGATGCGCCTCGCGGTCTTCGCCGGCCTCGCCGTCTTCCCGCCACGGCAGGGCATCTTGCGCCGCCGCGCCGTCCGCCGGATTCACCGGTTCCGCATCCACGTCGATCAACTGTTTTTTCGACGATTGCAGCAACTGGAAAAAGACGGGCCGGCGTTTGCCGCTCTTCTGCCGGAGCGGCGGCATGAACGGTTCCTCGTCGAATCCATCGTCCATGAGCAGCCCGTCGTCCGCATCGTCCGGGTCTTCGATCGGCGGAGCCAACGCGCGTTGTCTCCGCGCCCGCTTCCTGGCCGCCGACCAACGGTCGAATTTGGCGCCGATCCCGTTTCCGAGCCGCTTTACGCGTTTTTTCACGTTCGCGCCCGCCTCCACCAACGATATGCCCGTCACCAGCACAAATCCGACGACGAACAGGGCGAACTCGATCAGGCGGGCGCCGAGGTCATCGAACAGCAGGAACAATAAGCCGTACAAAAGCGCGCCGATCATGCCGCCGCCCACGTTTTTTTCCAGAAAAATTCCACCCTGCGGGGAGACGGGAAGCGCTTCGATCATGTTGTCCCATGTTTGCCGGATCACGATCCCCGCCGTAAAGTCCCCCTGGGGAAACAGCTGCTTAAACAGCGAGATGTGGCTCATCATCAACAATCCGAGCAGGATGAGCATGAAGCCGGTTTTGCGGACCGTGAAGAAACGCGGCCATTCGCGCTTCATCATGACGTACAGTCCGATGTAAATGAAATAGAGCGGGATGACGAAGTCCCAGGCGCCGACAAAAAAGCGGAACAAATATTTCATGGAGCGGGCGAACGAGCCCGCCTGGGACAAGGCGATCACGGACAAAACGAGGATCGCGATCCCGTAAAGCTCATATTTCAAGGCGAGTTTCAAACCGGACGTCCGGTTCTTCCTTTTCGCCAACTTCATCCACCCCCGATGGCCCTTCACTTTCAGGTGAATTATACCATAACCGGCAGGGGGGACAACAGCGCCGGGGGAACGAAAGTTCGAGGTTGCCCGCTTCTATTTCGCCGCCGCTTCCGCCTCCTCAATTTTTTTGTTCATCCGTTCCGCCGCTTCCCTGAGCGCCGTATTCAGGTCGGTTTTTTGGAGCAAAACGTCCTTAATGGCGGTTTGCAGTTCGCCGCTGGCGGTGCTGTTGTATTTGTTGACCGAACCCGCCGAAGCGTACTTGAGCGGCCAGAACGCCTTCACATTTTTCCCTTGATACATCGGGTTTTCCTTGCCGAACGATTCGCGGATCGTCCTGTCGGTCAGCGTCGTCAGGAAACGGCCTTCGCGGGCGCGCGGCGCCTGGAATTCCGGCGAAGTCAGGTACGCGATGACTTCAAACGCCTGGTCTTTATGCTCGGACATCGTGGTGACGTAGAAGTAGGTCGGATTCGCCTGCGGCCCGACGCCCGGATTGTCGGCGAATACCGGAAACGGCGCCAAATCCCAGTTCATGTCGTTGATCTCCGTGCTTTGGTGCAGGGCGGTCATGGCGAGAAACATGGCGATGATGCGGTCCTTAAAAAACCGGTTTCTTTCGTTCGGCTCGGACATTTGGTTGGATTGCAGCTCGAAGCCCGGAATTTGATAAAACCTCAGAAAGTTTTCCAGAAATCCTTTCCATCGCGGATCGGTGGCGAAAGTCGCTTTCTTCGTCGCCGTGTCGACCAGCGGAATCGACCTCTGGTTGAACTGGACGAAATGGCCG
>Ga0325347_100229_pt1 | contig 11931 bp, 8 predicted proteins | sample WT_ome_11_FD_205709 | JGI IMG/M metagenome (GOLD analysis project Ga0325347, IMG submission 205709) | Metatranscriptome of lab enriched sorghum-adapted microbial communities from California, United States - WT_Day2_8 (Metagenome... ...
GACAAGCGTTCCGTCGATCCCCACATACCCCAGTACCCACGGTTCCTTGCCGCATGGTCCATAATCATGGGCGACTCCGCCCGGGATGAGCAGGATGTCCCCTCTCCCGAGCCTAAGCCCGGGTTGATGCTCGAAGCTGAAAGACCCTTCACCCGAGAAACATATCATGCATTGAAAGGTCGGATAGCCGATCGGTCGATGCAGCGCATGCTGGGGGTGCTGTCCGCAGCTGTACAAGGTGATGGGGAGCTCGGGTTCACGTTTGTGTTGGTACAGTTTAAAAGGGAGCACGATGATTGCCCTCATGTTTTGATGATTCATCTCCTGTGCAAGATGTTCATTTTCTGCTATTTTATCACACCTATTCTCCTAACGGACAGGGCAGCTTATGAGCTACAATGGCATCAGGAAAAACAGGGGGAGGAAATCGTGCATGTACAGATTCAAGGCCTACCAACCACCGACGATACGGCAGGGTCACCTGAACCTCGGCGGAGCCAATCCGGACGGAGAGACCATCGAGGTCAACAGCCTGTATTTTATGCGCAATGGCAAACCGTGGATCGGCGTGATGGGGGAATTTCATTTCTCGCGATATGACAGGCGATATTGGCATGAAGAGCTGTGCAAGATGAAGGCCGGCGGCATCACGATCGTGGCGACCTACATCTTCTGGATCTACCATGAGGAGATTGAAGGGGAATTTGACTTTACTGGCGACCGCGATCTGCGCGCCTTTATCCTGGAGTGCAAGAGGGTCGGCCTGGATGTGGTGATCCGGATCGGGCCATGGGCGCACGGGGAATGCCGGAACGGAGGATTTCCGGATTGGCTGCTTCGCAAACCGTACAAGCTGCGTGAGAATAATCCGGAGTACCTGGCGAAGGTGCGCATTCTTTATGAGAAATTAGCGGAGCAGGTGCAGGGGCTGTTCTACAAGGACGGAGGCAATATCATCGCTGTCCAGCTGGAGAATGAGCTGACGCATGACGCCGAGCATCTGCGCACACTGAAGCAGCTGGCCATGGAATGCGGCATGATCGCCCCGATCTATACGGTGACGGGATGGAATGCCGTCAATGGAGCGAGAATCCCCGTCGAAGAGGTGGTGCCCGTCTTCGGAGGGTACTGCGATGCGCCATGGGATCAGCATCTGGAGCAGCTGCCGCCTTCACCGCATTATTTCTTCACCGGCTTGCGCAATGATACGGGCATCGGAGCGGACCTTCTTCCCAGGCAGGCAAGCGATGATAACTGGCAATTGCCGTATGACCGTTATCCCTTTGCGACCTGCGAGCTGGGGGGCGGCATGCAGGTCACGCATCATCGCAGGCCGCTGGTCCGCCCGATGGATATTTATGCGATCTCGCTCGTCAAGCTCGGGGACGGCAACAATCTGATTGGCTATTATATGTATCACGGCGGCACCAACAAGCTGGGCAAGCTGTCGACGCTTCAGGAATCCCGGGCGACAGGGTATCCGAATGATTACCCGATCCTCTCCTACGACTTTCAGGCGCCGCTCTCGGAGTACGGCGAGGTGAGGGAGCATTACCGGCTGTTGAATCTGCTCCACCTGTTCGTCCACGACTTCGGGGATCGGCTGGCGCCGATGGTGCGGGTGGAGGCGGAGCACACGGTGAAGCGCGATGACACGACATCGCTGCGTTATGTGATGCGCACCGATGGGAAGAGCGGCTTCGTATTTATCAACCACTATCAGCGGCATGCGAGTCTGGCTGATCTTCACGGGGTCGTGATCGACACCGGATACGTGATCTTCCCGCCGATCGACGTGTGCGGAGAGATCAGCTTCTTCCTGCCGTTCCGTATGGATCTGTCAGGGGTCTTGCTGGAATATGCGACCGCACAGCCATTGTGTCAGGCTGGCGATATTTATTTCTTCGTTCAGATCCCCGGCATCCCGGCAGAGTACCGCCTGGCCGGCGGTGAGACGTTGCGCGCGGAGCCCGGTCTGGATTCGATCCTCGAGGCCCAGGGCATCCGGATCGTGACGCTCACATGGGACCAGGCTAGATATTTGCGAAGACTGGACGGGGAATTGTATGTCGGTGATGGTTGCGACCTGTATCGGTCAGGAGACACCATCTTCTCCGTGCAGGACGGAGAGCACGGGTATTGGTACTGGAACGGGAACAGCTGCCGGTTCGAGAGGCGTGTCATCCATCAGCCCTGCGAAGAACCTGTCGTCACCTTCCAGCAGGTGGACGAGCCTCCTTTCGTGCCGCGGCATATCGACCATCTGCATCTTGGCGGCAAGCGGGAGATCAGTTGGCTGAAGGTGAACGTCAGCGGATCGCAAGGCTTCATCACCATCGACTATATCGGCGATGCCGCACAGCTCTATGCGGATGGCGAACTGGTCGCCGACGACTTCTATTATGGCAAGCCATGGAGAGTGCCTGCGCGGCTGCTCTGCGGCAAGTCATGCTATCTGGCCGTGTCGGAGCTGCGCGATGATTTCTATCGGGAGTTCTGAGGCGCGGCTGATGGGAAGCGGGGCACAAGACGAATAATCGGGATCGTCCAGGGTGTGAGAGCAGATAAAATCTTCTCTCAGGCGTTCCGAGGCGGCCGAAGCGGCGTGAGAGAAGAAAATATCGTCTCTCAGGCGATTCGATACAACGTAACCATGTTCGATTCGGCAGCAGCAGCAACCTGAAAAAACTCCCTTGTCCGATGATCAACCCTGTCTGATTGAAGGAGTGATCATGGCAAGGGAGTTTGCGCTTGTTCAAGCCTGTTACAGGTTCCGAAGCTCCTCTTCGGTGAATTCGATCCATTCATTGAATTCTTGCTGCAGCTTCGCGTATTCCTGTTTCAGCTTCTCGTATTCCTCGTAGATCGACTGATCGGAGTTGGATTCCGCTGCAGCGGCCGCCTCGCTCAGGCGGAGCTCAACCTCTCGCAGCTCTGCTTGCAACTGCTCCCGCTCCTGCTTCAAGGTTTCCAGCTCCTGCTGCATGTCCGCATACCGCCTGCTTACTTCATGCAGTTCCTGCTGCGCTTCCTGATGCCGCTGGCTTAATTCGGCAAGTTCACGCCGCACTTCATCGCGTTGTCTTCCAAGCTCGTCGTAATCATGCTGCAGCGCATCATGATGCCTGCTGAGGTCATCATGTTCATGCTGCAATCCGTCATGAAGCTGGCTCAGGTTATCGTGTTCGCGCCGCAGATCGGTATATCGCTCGCTGAGGTCGTCATGCTCACGCCGCAGTTCGGCATGTCGCTTGTTGAGACCGTCATGCTCACGCCGCAGTTCGGCATGTCGCTTGCCGAGGTCTTCATGCTCACGCCGCAGATCGGCATGTCGCTGCGTCAACTCGCCAAGCTCTTGCTGCACTTTGTCATGTTTTCTGCGCAATTCGCCGAGCTCCTGTTGCAGTTCATCGTGCCTGCTGCACATATCGTCAAGCTCCTGTTGCAAGCCACGATGTTGTTGGATGGCCTCGCCGAGTTCGCGTTCCTTGGCCTCATAACGATGGTTCAACGCGTTCAGTTCCTGCTGAAGCTGGCTGTTGCGGTCGCTCAGCTCACCATAGGAACGCTCGATATCCTCATAACGCTGCATCTGTTCAAGCAGCTGCTCCTCGATCTCCTTGTACGAAGCTCGCAGCTCTTGCAGTTCACGCACAGCATCGTTCTTGCTGGCCTCGAGACTGCTGACAGCCTCTTGTGCCTTGACCAGCTCCTGTGCCGTCTGCTCCTGCTTCGCGCGCAGCGCCTGCAGCTCCTGCTTCGCCGCTTCCCGCTGCTGCCGCGCCTCCGCCAGCTCCCGCGCTGTCTGCTCCTGCTTCGCGCGCAGCGCCTGCAGCTCCTGCTTCGCCGCTTCCCGCTGCTGCCGCGCCTCTGCCAGCTCCCGCGCTGTCTGCTCCTGCTTCGCGCGTAGCGACTGCAGCTCCTGCTGCGCTGCTTCCCGCTGCTGCCGCGTCTCCGCCAGCTCCCGCGCCGTCTGCTCCTGCTTCGCGCGTAGCGCCTGCAGCTCCTGCTGCGCCGCTTCCCGCTGCTGCCGCGCCTCCGCCAGCTCCCGCGCTGTCTGATCCTGCTTCGCGCGCAGTTCGTCGTTCTCGCGAACCGCCCCGTCATACTGACTTCGCAGTTCACCATTCTCGCGAAGCGCCTCATCGTAACGACTCCGCAGTTCGCCAGCCTCGCGAATTGCTTCATTATATTGATCGCGCAGCTCATCCGCTCCGCGTACCGCTTCTTCATACTGACTGCGCAGCTCGCCAGACTCGCGTACGACCTTATCATATTGACTGCGGAGTGCCTGAAGCTCCTGCTTCGCTGCTTCCCGCTGCTGCCGCGCTTCCGCCAGCTCCCGCGTCGTCTGCTCCTGCTTCGCGCGCAGCTCGCCAGCTTCACGAACTGCCTCGTCATATTGACTCCGCAGTTCATCAGCCTCGCGAAGCGCCTCATCATAACGGCTCCGCAGTTCGCTCAGCTCCTGATTCTTTTTGTCCATCGCTATGGCGTTCGCCCGCTCCAGCTGCTCCTTCATCTTCAGCATCTCATCTGAGATATTGATCGCCGTAAGCACAGCCAGACGGGCGATGTCCAGACGAGGATTCTGGGCGGCGAGTGCATGCATCTGCTCGTTCACGCGAGCTGCGACCATCGTCACGTAGCTGGCTGACGACGCCGAGTCGGCAAGCAATTTATATTTGATGCCGAATATTTCGACCTGAACACTGGTACGATCTTGAGACTTCATGCTTGGCCCCTCCTGCACGCGCCTTTTCCCTTATGAATTCGCTGTTCGCTCCGCAATTTCCTTCCGCTGCAAGGCCTATTTTCGGAGCTGTGCGGAGAATGTCTGTTCCAGATGGTCGATAACCGCCTGATTTCGCTCATTCACTTCATCATCCGTCAAGGTTCGCTCCTCATCGCGATAGACAAGCGACAAAGCGACGCTCTTCTTGTCGCTGCCCAGCCGATCTCCGACATATACGTCGAACACCTCGACGGACTTCAGCCAGTCGCCGCCCGCCTCGCGAACTGCCGCCGTCAGGCTGGCCGCAGGCACGCCCCGATCCACGACGATCGCGATATCGCGCTGGATCGACGGATACTTCGGCAGGGCCTCGTAAGTAATGGAGATATCGGCGGCGTCCGCCAATGCGTCCAGCTCCAGCTCCCACACATACGTGTCATCCAGATCATAACGGCGCTGAAGCTCCGGGTGCAGCTGCCCGATCACGCCGGCGCGGCGTCCGCCGATCCGGATCTCGGCTGCCCGTCCCGGATGCAGGCCGTCCTGGGCCACCGCCCGATATTCCGCATCACGAATCGCCAGATGCGCAAGCAACCCGTCCAGCACACCCTTCAGGTCATAGAAATCCACCTTGCGCGCCTTGCCGCTCCAATGATCCGCAGCTGCCCTGCCCGTCCACAGGGCGCTGACGAGGAATTTCTCCTCCGGCTGCCTGGTCAGCACTTCCTCATCCGTCAGGAACACCTTGCCAATCTCAAAGACGGCGACATCGTCGATATTGCGGTTGCGATTGTAGACAGCCGTATCGATCAGATGCGGAATGAGGCTCGTGCGCAGCACGCTTCGCTCCGTGCTCATCGGCATCGCCAGCTGCACCGGCTTCACGTCAGGGTACAGGCCGCGCCACTCGGCGATCCGATCCGGATGCGTGAAGGAGTACAGGATCGCTTCATGCAGCCCTGTCCCGTTCAGATAGCGGCTCACTTCCAGCCGGATGCGCTGACCATAGGTGCGCGAGCCAGGCGTCGTCACTCCGGTGATCGGCGTGCTCGGGATGTGGTCGTAGCCATGCAGGCGCGCGATCTCCTCGATCAGATCGACATCGCGCGTAATGTCTCCGCGACGCAGCGGCACCTCCACGACAAGATCCCCGTCTTGCTCCTCATAAGTGAAATGCAACCGATCGATTATCCCCCTGATCTCGGACAGGCTCAGCTCCGTGCCGAGGTAGTCGTTGACCCGCTTCACGCCCAGCCGGATCTTCGCCGCCTCGAACGTGCGTGCGACCGCCTGGGTGATCCCCTGCGCGTGCTCGCCGCCAGCGACCTCGACGATCAGCGCGGCTGCGCGATTCAGCGCGGCGATCACCGACTCCGGATTCACTTCCTTCTCGAAGCGCAGGGTCGATTCGGAGCGCAGCCCGAGCTGACGCGACGTCTTGCGCACGGTGCCGCCGTCGAACTTGGCTGACTCGAGCAGGATGCGCGTCGTTCCCGGCGTCACTTCCGAATTGGCGCCGCCCATGACCCCGGCCAGCGCCACCGCCTTCTCCGCGTCAGCGATGACGAGCATGTGCGGCTCCAGCTTGCGCTCCTGATCGTCCAGGGTCGTGAGCACCTCGCCAGACTCCGCATAGCGCACCCGGATGCGGCCACCCGCCAGGCGATCCGCGTCAAATGCGTGCAGCGGCTGCCCATATTCGAGCATCACATAGTTCGTCACGTCGACGACGTTGTTGATCGGCCGGATGCCGGCAGCCATCAGGCGGTTCTGCAACCAGAGCGGGGACGGACCGATCTTCACGCCCTCGATGAGGCGGGCCGTGTACATCGAGCAGGCGTCAGCCGCCTCGATCGAGACGCTGAACTCGTCTGCCGCGCGCTTCGATCCCCTTTCCTCCAGCGAGGCCTCAGGCAGCTTCACCTCACGCCCCAGGATCGCCGCGATCTCATACGCCACCCCGATCATGCTGAGACAATCCGAACGGTTCGGCGTCAGATCCAGCTCCAGCACCTCATCGTTCAGCGCCAGGAGCTCCGTGATATCCGTGCCGATCTCCGCTTGTTCAGGCAGCACGAGAATGCCCTCCTGGATCTCCTTCGGCAACAGCTTGTCGTTCATGCCCAGCTCCTTCGCCGAGCAGATCATGCCCTGCGACTCAACGCCGCGCAGCTTCGCCTTCTTGATCTTGAAATCGCCCGGCAGCACCGCCCCGATCTTCGCCACCGGAACCTTCTGCCCTGCCGCGACATTCGGAGCCCCGCAGACGATCTGCAGCAGCTCGTCCTCCCCCACGTCCACCGTACACAGGCTTAATTTGTCCGCATTGGGATGCTTCTCACGCGTCTTCACATAGCCGACGACTACTCCGCTGACGCCGCGGTTGCGCTTCTCCACGACATCCACCTCGATGCCGCTGCGCGTCAGCTTCTCCGCCAGTTCTTCTCCCGTATATCCGCTCAAGTCCACATATTGGGACAGCCATTGCATGGATACCTTCACTTGTGTTCGCCTCTCCTTTCCTTACAGATGGGCAAATTGCCGCAAGAATCTCAGATCGTTCATATAGAAATGCCGGATGTCATCAATGCCGTACTTCAGCATCGCGATCCGCTCCACACCCATGCCGAAGGCGAAACCACGATACTCCGCCGGATCATAGCCCGCCATCTCCAGCACGCGCGGGTGCACCATGCCGGAGCCAAGAATCTCGAGCCATCCGGTATGCTTGCACACGCGGCAGCCCTCACCGCGGCACATGACGCAGCTGACGTCCACCTCAGCGCTCGGCTCGGTGAACGGGAAGAAGCTCGGCCGCATGCGAATCTTCGTATCGCGTCCGAACATCTCCTGCGCGAACTGGAGCAGGGTCCCCTTCAGGTCGCTCATGCGGATGTTCCTGTCGATGACGAGCCCTTCGATCTGCGTAAATACATGCGAGTGCGTCGCATCGTCCTCGTCGCGGCGGTAGACGCGTCCCGGGCAGATGATCTTGACCGGCACCTCGCCCTTCATGCGCTCCATCGTGCGCACCTGCACCGGCGACGTATGCGTGCGCATGAGCAGCTCCTCCGTCACATAGAACGAATCCTGCATGTCGCGCGCCGGGTGATTCTTCGGCAGGTTCAGCGCTTCGAAATTGTAATAGTCGTGCTCCAGCTCGGGCCCTTCCGCGATCGAATAGCCCATGCCGAGGAAGATGTCCTCGATCTCGCGAATCACCTTGTTCAGCGGATGCGCCGCGCCTTGCGCGGGCCTCCTGCCCGGCAGCGTCACATCGATCGTCTCCGAGGCGAGGCGGCGCTCCGTCTCCAGGCGTTCGAGCTCGGACAGCTTCTGCTCGAGCACGCGCTCGATCTCCGCTCTTACCTCGTTTGCCAGCTGCCCGATGACGGGTCTCTCTTCCGCTGACAGTGCTCCCATCCCGCGCAATACCTCGGTCAGGGCGCCTTTCTTGCCCATATACTTGACGCGCAGATCGCTGAGCGCTTGCTGCGAATCCGCCTGCGCAAGCTCGGCCAGGGCAGCCTCCTTCAATGCCTTAAGCTTCTCTTTCATGTGTGAATCGAACCTCCTTTGATTGCTAAGCAACTCAACAAAAAAGACTCCTTCGCCTCATAAGGGACGAAAGAGTCCGTGGTACCACCCTTGTTACAGCCTTCCATCCCGCTTCCCCAGAGACCCGCATCTCCGGATCCCCGCATGTCGAAGCGCATGACAAGGCTGTCGCTCTATGGAAGTTAACGGTTCCAGCCGGTACCCCCTACTTGCGAATCGCCGGTTGCTCCGAACCGCCGTATCTGCGCGTGATCGAGCCATCGCGAACGTTTCAGGGGACTGCTCCGGAGCGAACTTCAGCAGCCTCGCATCCCGGCGGCGCTCTCAATCTCCGGCGCCTCCTCCCTGTTGGCCAAGCTCTGCCTACTCTTCTCCATCACAGCAATTTCAAGTCCATCATATTCAGATTACCCGTACTATAACATGTTCGATCTGGAAATGCAACGGTCTCTCACCAAGCCTCGAACTCCCGTTCATACTCCGTCACCTTGCCATTCTCATCCGTGACGATCACGCGGGCCGTCCAGGCGCCCGGGCGATCGAGCTGCGCACCCTGCCCCCTGAAACGATGCTCGATGAAGCCGGGGAACGACAGCGTGTATTCATTCTCCACCGGCGCAAGAGCGACCGGTCGAGGCGGCCCATCGCCGCGCTGCAGGGTCAGCGCTACGGATTGCGGTCCGGACTGCTCCTCGGGCAACCATACCTTGACGACGAAGGAATTGATGCCTGGCTGATTCGGTGTGATCTGAAGCGTCATGTGGATGTCGGCGCCCATCACATGCCAGTCCAATGGCTTCTCATGCGGCGTCGGATGCTGCGAGGTCAGCGCTCCGACGACCAGCAGCACCAGGGCAAGCGCCCCCAGCTCCAGCTTCAGCAGGCGGCCAAGCCCTGCCCCGCGCTTCTTCCACGCCCGGCGCACGAAGAAGCCGATGATCAACACCAGAGCCACAGCGCCCAGCTTGATCAGCAGCCATCTGCCCCAAGGCGTGCCGTAAACGTATTCGATGGAAGGCAGGTAAACGACCGCATCGACCGTACCTGTCACAGCCAGCGCGATGACCGAGCCTGTCGCCGCCCGCGACACAACAGGCAGCCAGGCCTGCCGCCTGTCCCCGGCCTTCCTCAGCATATACACCGCGAAGAGGATCCCGCCCAGCCACACGGACACCGCGATCCAGTGGATCACATACGACGGCAACGTCAGCCACCGCATCGGATAGCTGGAGCTGTGGCCGCCGAGACCAGTCGCAGCCGCAAGCAGCACGATCCAGACCAGATCCAGCGTCCTGTTCCTGAACAGGACGAACACGCCGCCCAGCGCGAAGGCGCCAAGGGCGATATACGACCATCCCTGCACGTAGCCGAACAACGCCTCCAGGAAGTCCATGTTGACGCTGAGCTGCAGGTCGTACAGGTACACAAACGCATACCCCAGGCTGGCCAGGAAATACAAACGGACGAGCAGCGCGCCGATGTCCCGAACCCTGGTCTCCTGCGCTCCGAACCGCACCATCGCCTCGCTCCACAGCACCCATCCGGCAAGCGTTGTAAAGGTCAGGTAATAGATGACCTTCAGGATATAGGAAAAGACCACCCAGGACATTCCCGCCTCCTGCAAGGCACCGCCCGGATGATGATCATGAATGGCGGCCATGGCGTTGACCTCTGTTCCCATCAGCAGCCACAGAGTCACCATCGCCAGCGCAGCGACAAGCCTGCCGCTTCCCTTCAAACGCATGCTCTGCATCCTCTCCCAGCACGTTCTGCATATTCGCAGATGATGAGACTTGCGCTCAGGCGCGACCCGACATCCAGCCTCATCATCTGCGTCCGGCCACCGAATGATCTGCAGACAACCGTTCTTCGCCTTGAACGGTCCGACCCGCTTTCAGCAACCCGTCGAAGTCTCGATCGAAGCCTTAATTGATGCGGATGAGCAGTTTGCCCTCCTGATTGCGGCCCAGCAGCGTGCCGCACTTCGGACAGGCTCCGGGCTGCTTGCCCACGACGATCGGCTGTCCGCAGCTTGGACACAGCTCGACGCCGCGCCCCCCGCTGAATCCCGCTCTGCCGAAGCTTCCTCCGGCCGTGTGGATGGAGGTTCCGGGCCTGCTCAGACCGAGGAACCTGAGCACCTTGTTAAACAACCCCAGGATGATCAGGATCCCGATGACGATCACGAGCAAGATCGCAAATCCCAACAATTTGAACAACGCCAGTATCATCGATGTCAGCCGCTCCTCACACGTTTATTCATATGGCTCTGTTTTATCTTCGGTGTTGTGGATGACGGGAGACAGGAACTGCTATCCACGTTGGCATCTCGTCATAATAAAGAATCCGCTTTCCGTTGGCTCCAGGCCATCCGATGGTCAGCAACAACCGTTTGAAACACAGCCTTATTCATCATATAACTGCAGTATAGACGTTTGAAAGGTTCCCGGTCAATTTGGGGTCCGCGATGTTCACAGGACCTTCAAAGCCCGGTTGATGCCACTTAGGCACTTATCCCGCCAGCTTCCTTGCCGATCCGTTGCCGATGAATCCATGGAATCATGTGCGGCACCGACCGAGTCGCCAGGCAGAACCTTCACCTGTCAGCCGTCCAGACCTTGACCGAACTGTTCTTGCGAGCGCCAACCGACTGCTCGGCCTGGTCCCTAACATACAGCCAGCCATGCCTGCCAGCACCGTCATCGCTCATCCGGCTTCCTGCCCTTGCGCCGCACCTGATTGCGCCAGGAGCCGTCCGGAATGCGCGGACACCCCCGCGAATCGTTCCACACATACACCCAGCCGGACAGCCGCGGATCAAAGGCGTCCACGACGAGCACCCGCTCATACTCATTGTCCTGTCCAGGACCATGGTACCCCTCCAGCTCGTCCATCGGGGCCAGCGCTTCCTCCCGCAGCGTCAGCCACTCGCCTTCCACCAGACCTCCATCATCCAGCACCAGCCCCGGGTATGGGCCGTAATCATACAGCGTGCCGCGCAACGTTCCGGGCCTGGCCTCCACCACATACGGCTCCACGACGGGATAGTTGGCTTCTCCCGGCAGCAACGTGCCGTAAACGAATACCTTCAGCAAGCTCTCCCACCTTCGTCTTCAATACATTCCCTGAAGTCTGTACACAGCCTCGGCGTCCTGGCAGAACACAATCTCCGAATACAGGCCCTTCGGCTTGTCCGGAATCACATACCAGTATCTGGCGGCATCGGTCAGCGGGATGATGATCGCCTCGTATACGGCATCGCCCGTTCTCACTTCCACCCGGTTGACCCTGGTATCCCTCACCTCGCCGATAAAGATCGGCCAGCTGTCCGCGATCCGTCTGTAACTGGCGGACACGATGCCGGTGCCCCTCGTTTCACGGGCGCCATCGATCCATCTGCATATGTTCCTGGCGCAATCCAGCCAGCCAAGCTCCAGATGCTGGTCATTCCGATAAAACACCAGCCTGTGATCCTGATCCAGATCCGCCACTTCCAGGATCTTGTCATAGCGGATGCGGGCACTTTGCATCGCCTGTTCGACCGTCACTTCTGCCCTGCCGCATCCGGTCATGGCTGCAGAGATCAGCATCAGGGTGACGACCACTTTCCTCATCACCGATCCCTCACTTTCTCATAC
>Ga0325347_100230_pt1 | contig 11869 bp, 13 predicted proteins | sample WT_ome_11_FD_205709 | JGI IMG/M metagenome (GOLD analysis project Ga0325347, IMG submission 205709) | Metatranscriptome of lab enriched sorghum-adapted microbial communities from California, United States - WT_Day2_8 (Metagenome... ...
GGCCGCTCGCTTCATTCCATCGTGCGGGAAGGCATTCAGGGGAAACTGGCGATGATGCCGGACAATGCGCGCTACAAACTGCAGGAAACGCTCGGCCGGATCATCAACGAGGGTTCCGGCGGCTTGATCGCCATCATTTTGTGAAGTTCCATCGACCGTCACTCGCGAAAACGGATCCGCAACCGTTGCGGAAACCGAATTCGCGAGTGTTTTTGTGTCCGCCAAGCGGCTTCCTACTTGAAATTATTTTCCCAGTATATTACTATAAATTTGTTCGTCCGCGGCCTTTACGGCAAAAAAACCAGTCATTTCAAGCGATTGCGGCGAAAGGGATGTATAAATTTCGCAAAAACAGTGAAGACAAGGAGTAACGGCATTTCGCACGCGCCATCGGGGGGAGGTGAATAGCATGAACAAATCGGAATTGATTGCGAGAGTGGCTGAAATCACCGAGCTTTCCAAGAAAGATGCGACCAAAGCGGTTGAGGCGGTTTTTGATGCCATTTCCGAGGCTCTGCAAAAAGGCGACAAGGTGCAATTGGTCGGCTTCGGCAATTTTGAAGTTCGCGAGCGTTCCGCGCGCAAGGGCCGCAACCCGCAAACCGGCCAGGAGATCGAAATCGCCGCGAGCAAGGTGCCCGCTTTCAAACCGGGCAAGGCGCTCAGGGAAGGCATTCGTTAACGGGTGGTTTCGTACATACGAAATACCGTGAATCATCCTTTTGTCAAAGCCGTGAGTCCGCATTCACGGCTTTGACATGCAAAGAAAACGACAAAATACGGCACAACGGTCAAATTCGCGCCACAATTTGCTCGAAATTCATCGGAACCGTCGCCTTGACATTTGCGCGAAAATCCTATAAAGTATCTATTGCGGTTACGACCGAACGTCGGGGTATAGCGCAGTCTGGTAGCGCGCACCCTTGGGGTGGGTGAGGTCGCACGTTCAAATCGTGTTACTCCGACCATGGAAAAGGCATCGTCAACTTCGATGCCTTTTTCTGTTTCAGCGACTCGATCAGCGACGGGAGGTTCGTTCGATGAACGACTACGCCAATGGGGAATATTTCGTGGTCAAGGCCAAGGACAACGGCGTGCATGTGATCGGTTTGACCCGGGGGCAGGATACGCGTTTTCATCATACGGAGAAACTCGACAAGGGCGAGGTGATGATCGCTCAGTTCACGGATCACACATCGGCCGTCAAAGTGCGGGGCAAGGCGGTCATCTACACGCGGTACGGCGTGATCGATACGGAGGAGTGACATGATTTTGCAGGCATAGCCTGCATTTTTTCATTGTAAAATGAAAAAGCGGGACGAACGGATTTTTCGGGGGTCCACGAACACTCTGGGGGTGCCGCTTGTGAGTTGGGTGATCCGTTACGCTGTCGTCCTCGCCGCCTCCGCGGCGTTCGCTCTCGTGTTGTCGCGCGTTCCGTCGGCCGAGGACAACGGGCTTCACGCGGCGGTTTTTTCCGTATTCCGCCACGAAACGGCGACCGTCGACGAGCGCAACATCGTCGATGCGATGATCCGTCTTCCTCTGCGCCTCGACATCGCGAAGGTCGATCTTGGCCCGTCGGTGCTGTCCGTCGACCTTATGCTGAAACAACCGGAGCAGCACGCGTATGTGTTTCCCGATCTGTTCGAAATTACCGATTTTTTCCTTCGCCGCACGGGCAATGTGGAGCAAATTTTCGTGCGCGTCTTAAGGCCGGCGTCCGCCCGGGACGGAACGGCGAAACCGTCGCTGCTCGTCGCCGTCGATGCGCGAAGGGAAGACATCGGCGGGGCCGCGCCAAGGTTGGGAACCTGGACGGCCGATAGCATGGAGCAGTTCGTCCGCTCCCACTTCCGGCTGACGGAAACGGCGAGGTGGAACGAACTGCGCATGGATGACGCGCGCAACGCAAAAAATTGAAACGGCCGTTGTGCGCAGCGGCGGACGTTATGTTATAATTGTTTGGATACAGTATCGCCGATTTTTTACACGATCACGGAGGTTGTATGTCCACATATTATCGGATTCCGGAGATGGCCAGGCAGTATACGGATTACGACATGATCCGGATGCATACGGAACTGCCCGACTTTCCCGACTTCCGCACGCGGCTTCTCTACACGTTTCTCAACAAAACCGGGATTTCCGCCAACTTCAGCGAACTGTACGCGTTCGTCACCTCGCTCGTGCAGCTCGGACTGGACACGCACGATCTGGTGCCCGCGGAGAGCGTAAGCGGCGGGCGGAGCGTCACCCGTTCCCGTCAGCTGAAAGTGCTGGCGGGCGCCTACTTCAGCAGCCGCTTTTATCATCTGCTGTCCCAGGCGGGGCAAATCGACATCATCCGGCAGTTGTCCCACGCCGTCTGCGAAGTGAACCGGCTGAAAATGAACCTGTACATGAGGATGAAGCAGGTCAAGCTGACGGCGGAGGAATACATGCGGCAATCGGTCAACATCAAGATGCAGCTGTATCTGACGTTTACCCGGCAGTTGGAGGAAAAACACGCCGCTTTCTGGCCGGACATTCTTTACGGCTTCACGCGCTGCGAGGTGCTTCTGCAGGAAATTTTCCGCAGCGAGACGCTGCAAAATTTCCGCTGCGGCTGGGCGTTCTGGCACGTGTTCCAGAGCGGGACGAGCGAGGAGAGAAAGCAGTTGCTCGGGGAAAGCACGGAAATCGGGAAACTGCGCGCCATCGTGCTCAAATATAACTCCACCTCCGAACTGTACCGGATGCTGGAAGAACAGCTTGCGCAGGTGTTCGCGAAAATCCGCGAGCTCGGCACGGACAAACTGGCGAAAGAATTGCTGCAGATCGGCGAGCCGTTCCTCCGCTTTTTGTCGAAGCCGAAAGTGCTGGAGGAAATATGACCGGACGGGGAGGTGAACCGCTTTGCAGCCGAAGTCCAAAGAGCAGTTTGTGCATCAGGTTTTTGAAAACATCGCGCCCAAGTACGATTTCATGAACGACCTCCTCAGTTTTCGCCGGCACAAAGCCTGGCGCAAATTCACGATGAAGGCGATGAACGTTCGGCCCGGCCAGTCGGCGATCGACGTCTGCTGCGGAACGTGCGACTGGACGATTCAACTGGCGAAGGCGAGCGGGACCGGCGAAATTATCGGGCTCGATTTCAGCGGCAACATGCTCGAAGTCGGGAGCGCCAAAATTCGCGAATGCGGGTTGGACGGGCGAATTCGCCTGATCCGGGGCAATGCGATGGACCTCCCCTTCGAGGACGATCGCTTTGACTATGCGACGATCGGCTTTGCGCTGCGCAACGTTCCGGACATCCGGCGGGTGCTGAAGGAGATGCGGCGCGTCGTCAAGCCGGGCGGAGCGGTCGTGTCGCTGGAGCTGTCCAAACCGACGAGGCAGCCTTTGAAATCGGTCTATTTTTTTTATTTCCGCAAAGTGCTCCCCCTGCTCGGCAAACTGATCGCCAAACGGTACGAGCAGTACAAATGGCTGCCCGAATCGCTCGAATCGTTTCCCGATTATCGCGAGCTGGCGAACATTTTTGAAGAGGTGGGGCTGCGCGATGTGCGCACGTACCCGCTGACCGGCGGAATCGCCGCCGTGCATATCGGCATCAAGGGAGAAGAGCGGGAGTGAATCTGAAGCAATGAACAAAGTCAAAGTGTTTCTGGAAATGATCAAGTTTGAACATACGATTTTCGCCCTCCCGTTCGCCTTTATGGGAGCGTTGCTCGGCTCCGTCGTCGTAAGAAACGAGCTTCCGGAATGGGCGGAGATCGGATGGATTTTTCTGGCTATGGTCGGCGCTCGCAGCGCGGCGATGGGACTTAACCGACTCATCGACCGGGCGATCGACGCCAAAAACCCGAGAACGGCGGGCCGGGCGATCCCGGCGGGGCTCCTTTCCTCAAAAGAGGTGCTCTTGTTTATCGCCGCGTCGTTCGCGCTGCTTTTTTATGCCGCAGCCCGGTTGAACCCGCTCTGCGTCAAACTGTTGCCGATCGCCGTGGCGATGCTGGTGCTTTATTCGTACACGAAGCGCTTCACATGGACATGCCACCTGTTCCTCGGCTTCACGCAGGCGCTGGCCGTGCTCGGCGGATGGGTGGCGGTGACGGCGTCGTTCGACCGGATCGGTCTCGTGCTCTATGTGACCGTCGCCTTCTGGACGGCTGGCTTCGACATCATCTACGCTTGCCAGGATGTCGAATTCGACCGGCGGGAAGGGCTGTATTCGATCCCGAGCCGCTTCGGCATCGCCAGGGCGCTATGGATCGCCCGTTTGTTTCACGTCGTGACCGCCGGAGGGCTGATCGTGCTGTTTTTCATGGCGGAACTCGGCTGGTGGTACTTGATCGGCATTCTGATCTCATACGTCATTCTTTTTTACGAGCATTACATCGTCAAGCCGCACGATCTGTCGAGGTTGAACACCGCCTTTTTCACGATGAACGGCGTGCTGAGCATCGTCGTGTTCGCTTTCACCTGCCTCGATCTGGTGGTGCTTCGCCCCTGAGGCGGCGCGCGTCGGACAAGCCGACCTTCATTCCAAACAGAGGTGGAGAAAAACCGATGAAGCGCATGAATCGTCCGATCCGGGTCGGGCAAAATTTGTACACCAACGCCTGGCCCGTTTATTATCATATGCCGGTGGAACGGCTGAAGGGCAAAGTGGAATGGATCGAGCAGGTTCCCTCCCGCTTAAACCGCGCTCTTGCGCAGGGGGAAATCGACGCGGGGATGATTTCGTCGTTCGCCTATGGGGAATCTTTTCCGCAATATGTGCTGTTGCCGGAGCTGTCCGTCAGCGCGTACGGCAGCGTCGGTTCGGTTTTGCTGTTTCACAAAGAGCCGCTCGAACGCGTGGCCAACGGCCGCATCGCGCTGGCATCCACTTCGGCCACATCGGTGAACCTGCTCAAAATTATTTTGCAAAAGTTTTACGGCGGCCGGCCGATTTATACGTATGCAGCCCCGCATCTGGAGGAAATGATGGAAGGAAGAGATGCGGCGCTGCTCATCGGCGACGATGCGATCCGCGCGAGCTGGGCGAACCGCCGCTACCGGGTCACCGATCTCGGCGAGCAGTGGCTGCGGTGGACCGGCGAGTGGATGACGTTCGCCGTATGGGCGGTCCGCAAAGATGCGTTGAAACGGCATGCCGACACGGTGGCCGAACTGCTCGCCGCGTTTCTCGAAAGCAAGCGGCAAAGCAAGCTGCATCCGGAACCGGTCGCCCGCGAGGCGGCGGCGCGCATCGGCGGCACGGAACCATTCTGGCGCCGCTATTTCGGCGGGCTATGCCACGATTTCGGCTCCGAGCAGCGGCGCGGGCTGCAAACGTATTTCCGGTACGCCCGGGAACTCGGTCTGCTGGATCATGACGTGACGATCGAACTGTGGACGGATCGGCCGACCGAACGGGCGAACAGGCCGGCGACTCTCGGTTGAGCCCGGGGCGGAGGCGGTTCGTGCCACGAATTCCCGCCAATCCGGGCGGATTGGCAATCCTTTTGGAGAGGATGGGAGAGGAAGGCGTTACCTCCCGAAGCTAGAGGCACGGGCGCCGCAACATTATGAAACTGGCAGACATTTACGCAAGGATGAAAAAAGATATCGGCGTCATCGAGAAAGAATTGGAGCGAAGCATCTATTCCGACGATGCGCTGCTCAGGCAAACCTCGGTCCACCTGCTGAAGGCGGGCGGCAAACGGCTGCGCCCGGTGTTCGTGCTGCTGGCAGGCCAGTTCGGCCAGTACCGGCTGGACCGGCTGAAGTCCGTCGCCGTCGCGCTGGAGCTGATCCACATGGCTTCGCTCGTTCACGACGACGTGATCGACGACGCCGAGACAAGACGCGGCCAATTGACGGTGAAGTCGAAATGGGACAACCGCATCGCCATGTACACCGGGGATTATATTTTCGCCAAGGCGCTCGGCGTGGCCACGCAGCTGTCCGACCCGGACATTCACCGCATTATGTCCAAGGCGATCGTCGAGATGTGCATCGGCGAAATGGAACAAATCCGCTATTTTTTTGCCGCCGAACAGACGGTGCGCGATTACTTGCTGCGTATTCGCCGCAAAACGGCGCTGCTCGTCGCGGTGAGCTGCCGGTTGGGGGCGATGGCGGCCGGGGCGGATGCGAATGTCGCGCGCAAGCTGTACGACTACGGATACAACGTGGGCATGGCGTTTCAGATTCGCGACGACATTCTCGATTTGTGCGGGACCGAACAGGAGCTCGGAAAGCCGCCGGGCAGCGACATTCGCCAGGGCAACATTACGATTCCGGTCATCTACGCGCTGAAGGAGCCGGAGCGGCGGGAAGAGCTGTTGCGCGAATTGCAGCGCATTCAGGCCGCCGACGGTCAGACGGATGTCGAGCCGTTTCTCCGCCTCGTGCGCGACAGCCGGGGAATCGCCAGGGCGGACGAATTGGCCGGCAAATATATCGCGAAAGCGATCGCCGCCTTGCAGCCGTTGCCCGACATCCAGGCGAAGTCCGACCTGATCCGCATGGCGCATTTTGTCGGCAGCCGCTCCTATTAAAGCCGATCTGTTTTTTATTGCTGCTTTTTATTGCTGCCGCTTTGTGTGTTACAATGTGCTACAAAGAGAAAAAAACGGAGGTTGCAACCTATGGAAAGAACGTTTCTGATGGTCAAGCCGGACGGCGTGCAACGGGGGCTGATCGGCGAAATCGTGCGCCGCTTCGAGCAAAAAGGGTTTCAGTTGATCGCCGCCAAACTGATCAAAGTCACCCGCGAACAGGCGGAAGCGCATTACGCCGAGCATAAAGGAAAACCGTTCTACGAAGAACTGGTCGACTTCATCACCTCCGGTCCGGTGTTCGCCATGGTGTGGCAGGGAGACCAGGTGATCGCGCTGTCCCGAACCATGATGGGCAAGACGAATGCGCTCGACGCCGCGCCGGGCACGATCCGCGGTGATTTTGCCGTACATACCGGAATGAACCTGATTCACGGCTCCGATTCGCCGGAGAGCGCGGCGCGGGAAATCGCCAACTTCTTCAAACCGGAAGAACTGGTGGAATACGACCGGGCGATTCAAAAGTGGATTTGACGATCGAACGGTTCAGGCATCACCGACATCACTTCGGGGCGTGAACTTTTTGGAAGATCAAGATTTTGCGCTGTTTGTCCGCAAGGTGAAGCAGTGGTTGTCCATCGATCTGTCGCTGTATAAGGAAGCGCAGATGAAGCGGCGGCTGACGACGCTCAGGCTAAGAAAAGGATATGCGACGTTCGCCGCCTTTTTCGAGGCGATGACGCAAAATCCGGAATTGCTGCGCGAATTTCTCGACCGGATGACGATCAACGTTTCCGAGTTTTGGCGCAATCCGAACCGCTGGGAGCTGTTGGAGCGCAAATTTTTGCCGGAGATGCTGGCGAGGGGGCGCCGGCTCAAATGCTGGAGCGCCGCCTGCTCCACCGGAGAGGAGCCCTATACGCTGGCGATGATATTGGCCGAGCTTGGGGCGCTGTCCGACGCGCAGATCATCGCTACGGATATCGACGAGGGCGCGCTCGCGAAAGCGAAGGAAGCGGTGTATCCCGAGCGGTTGGCGCGCGATGTGCCGCCGCGCTACCGGGACAAATATTTGCTTTGGTCCGACGGGCAGTTCACCGTCGCCGGCGCCCTGAAAAAAGCGGTTTCGTTCCACCGTCACAACTTGCTGGAAGACCGCTTCCAGGAAAACTTCGATCTGATCATCTGCCGCAACGTGATGATCTATTTCACGGAGGAGGCGAAGCAGCAACTGTACCACAAGTTTGCCCGGGCGTTAAAAACCGGCGGCGTCCTGTTCGTCGGCAGCACGGAGCAAATTTTTTCACCCTGGCAATACGGTCTGGAGTCGGCGGAGACGTTTTTCTACCGCAAGACGGCGAAAGAGGTATAATCGTTTCCATTTATTCCTATACTAGTGGCAAGAAGGCGTATATCGCAATCCGCCGCGCGCGGGCGGGCGGGTTGCCGGCTACAGGAGGACAGCCAGGTGGACAAACGCAAGGTGATTTCCGCTTATCGCCGAGGTTTTATTACGCTTGAGGAATGCGCCCAAATTTTGGGGATCGATCCGATGCAGGTCATCGCGCTCATGGAGGAGCAGGTTCCGGCCGAGCCGCCGCGCTTCTGGAAGAAGCGGCCGGTCAACGGCTGACGTCCGGACGGCGGACGGTCCGCATCGGTGATGTTCCGAACACGCTTTCCCGACCAACGGACGAAAGCGTGTTTTTTATTGCGCCCGTTTTCTTGTCAAACGGGCGGCGCTGTACTATAATTAGCACAAGATTGCTGAAAAGCGCTAAAGCGCGAAACAGGCCGGACGCGTGATTTAAATGTCCGGTGAATAACCGATACAGCGGCCGAAATCGTCCTGAAGTCGTGTAGAGAAGTGTCATTGCGGATGCACACCGAAATTTGCCTGAAGGGCGACTTTTGTTTTTCATTCCCGCCTCTAGGCTGAAGCGGCCGAAATCGTCCTGAGAAGCGCTAGCGTTCGCCTTTGTTTTCGGATTCGTACCTCTGCTTACGAAATCATCAAAAGAATCCGAAAACAAGAGCGATCGAAAGGACGATTCGGCGTACCGGAGCCGTAGGCAAATTCGGTGTGCACCGAGCGATCGGAACGACGATTCGGCGTATAGCCGGACTTTTTCACCGGACTTTGAAGAAGCAACGCTGTTTCGGGCGAAGAGCGAAAGGGGAAACATTCGGTGAGATATTTGACGGCCGGGGAGACGCACGGACCGCAACTGACAGCCATTATTGAAGGAATGCCGAGCAATTTGCCGCTGATCGCTTCCGACATCGACGAACAGCTGGCGCGCCGGCAAAAAGGCTACGGACGCGGCCGGCGCATGCAGATCGAGAAAGACCGGGTGCAAATTTTGGGCGGCGTGCGCCACGGCATGACGACCGGCGCGCCGATTGCGCTCGTCGTGCAAAACAACGACTGGAGTTCATGGACGACGGTGATGAGCGCCGAACCGCTGAACGAGGGCGAAGAAGTGAAGCGCAGGTTGAACCGCCCCCGTCCGGGACACGCCGATCTGAACGGCGGATTGAAATACAACCAGCGCGATTTGCGCAACATTCTCGAACGTTCCAGCGCGCGCGAAACGACGGCGCGCGTCGCGGTCGGGGCGGTCGCCCGCCGGCTGCTTGCGGAATTCGGCATCAAAATTGCCGGCCAGGTGATCCGCATCGGCGACATCGAGGTGAACCGGCGCGAGATGCCGCTGGACGAATTGCAGCGAATTACCGAAGAATCGCCGGTTCGCGTCACCGATAAGGACGCGGAGGCGAAAATGATCGCCGCCATCGATGCGGCCAAGGCGGAAGGCGACACGCTCGGCGGCATCGTTGAAGTGATCGTGGAGGGCGTGCCGGTCGGACTCGGCAGCCACGTTCAATGGGACCGCAAGCTCGACGGGCGAATCGCCCAAGCGGTCGTGTCGATTCAGGCGTTCAAGGGCGTCGAGTTCGGCATCGGTTTTGAAGCCGGGCATCTGCGGGGTTCGCGGGTGCACGACGAAATCATGTACGGCCCGGAACGCGGTTTTTATCGCGCCACGAACCGCGCCGGCGGTTTCGAGGGCGGCATGACGACGGGAGAGCCGATCATTGTCCGAGGGGTGATGAAGCCGATTTCCACCTTGTACAAGCCGCTGCGCAGCGTCGACATCGACACGAAGGAACCGTTTACCGCGCAGGTGGAGCGTTCGGACACGTGCGCCGTGCCGGCGGCGGGCGTCATCATGGAAAATGTGGTCGCCTGGGAAGTGGCGTGCGCGTTCATGGAAAAATTCGGCGGCGATTCGCTCGAGGAAATTCGCGCCAACTACGAAAATTATCTCGCTCAAGTGAGGCAATATTGATATGCGGGAACTTACGGTCGATCTGGGTGACCGCTCCTATCCGATCTACATCGGGCGGGGCATTATGAACGATATCGTGCCGCTGTTTGCCAAAAACGGCATTTCCGCAAGTTCGCGGATCATGATCGTCACCGACGAGACGGTGGCGGCGCATTATTTGCTTCCCGTCGCCTCGCTTCTCGAGCAGGGAGGTTATCGCGTCGCACATGCGGTCGTGGAAGCCGGCGAGAAATCGAAGTCGCTTTCCGTGCTGGAGGAAATCGTGACGATCGCGTTGAACGCCGGGCTGGACCGCAACGCGACGATCGTTGCGCTCGGCGGGGGCGTCGTCGGCGATTTGGCCGGCTTCGTCGCGGCGAGCTATATGCGCGGCGTCCGCTACGTGCAGATGCCGACGACGATCCAGGCGCACGACAGCAGCGTCGGCGGCAAGGTGGGGGTCAACCACCGGCTGGCCAAAAACATTATCGGCGCATTCCATCAACCGGCGCTCGTGCTGTACGACACGAACGTTCTGGCGACGCTGCCGGAGCGGGAGGTGCGCGCAGGACTGGCCGAGGTGCTCAAGGAAGGGCTGATTTGGGACCGCGATTTCGTCCGATGGATCGATGCGCACAGCGAGGAGTTGCTCGCGCTCGACCCGGAGGCGCTGGAGCACGCCCTGCATGAAGGGTGCCGCGTGAAAGCGCTTGTCGTTTCGCAGGACGAACGGGAAAGCGGATTGCGCGCCATTCTCAATCTGGGCCATACGATCGGCCATGCCCTGGAAGCGGTCGGGCAATACGGCGAGCTTTTGCACGGCGAAGCGATCTCGATCGGCATGGTCGGCTCCGCCAAGCTGGCGGTAAGGCTCGGATATCCGCCTTATATTTATGACGAGACCAAGCGCCTCCTGCGCAAGTTCGGGTTGCCGGTGCGCATGCCGGAACATTTTGAAACCGACGCGGTCATGGCCGCGATGATGCACGACAAAAAATTCAAAGAGGGAAAAATGGTGTTCATTGTCCCGACAGACATCGGCAAGGTGGAGATCAAAAGCGATGTTCCCGCCGCGCTTGTTCGGGAAATTGTGGAACAATTGAAGCGGGAGGAGTAGCGAAAAATGTACGTGCGGGGAATACGCGGCGCGACCACCGTAAAGAACGACGACGAGAACGAAATTTTGACGGCGACGTTGGAACTTTTGGGGGAGATCGTCCGCGAGAATGAAGTCGATCCGCAGGACATCTGCAGCGTGCTGGTGACGACGACCCACGATCTGACCTCCGTTTTTCCGGCCAAGGCGATTCGCCAGCTCCCCGGTTGGGAGCTCGTTCCGCTGATGTGTTCGTTGGAAATTCCGGTGCAGTCCAGTCTGCCCAAATGCATACGGCTGATGGTGCACGTCAACACGGAGAAAAAGCAGAGCGAAATCCGCCACGTGTATTTGAACGATGCCCGCAGCCTGCGGCCGGATATCGCGGCGGAAAGCTCCCGTTGACATCACAGCCCGCGGATAGTATAGTATGGTTAAACTGGGATGACAGTTGAGAGTTTGAGCAGAGAAGAGCAGAGTAGAGCTTCAGCTGAGTGAGAGCCGAGTTTAGCAAAGCAGAGCCCGCGCCTTTTTACGGCGTTTTCGGCGGATCGTCACGACCGGACCGGGAGATCGACGGCGCGCTCGACCGCGTGATGTGTATTTGCGTGTTGCGTATTCGTCGATGCCGGATCTTGTTATGTAACGATCGGCCCTGATGTTTTTTGCGGCTTGCACAGCGAACCCATCGCCTCTACCGCTCGGTGGAGGCGTTGTTTATTTTCTCGGTCCTCGTTGTTCCCGATCCTCGTTGTTCTCGGCCCTCATTGCCTTTTCGATCTGCCCTCCGCTATCATCCGCTTCCGGCTCTTTCAATAAGAAGAGCAAAAATTTTGCAACAAGCCGGTCCCGCCGCACGGGCGGCAGTCTGCCGGCCAGAATGGAGCGATGCGCATGTTGAGCCCCGA
>Ga0325347_100245_pt1 | contig 11580 bp, 10 predicted proteins | sample WT_ome_11_FD_205709 | JGI IMG/M metagenome (GOLD analysis project Ga0325347, IMG submission 205709) | Metatranscriptome of lab enriched sorghum-adapted microbial communities from California, United States - WT_Day2_8 (Metagenome... ...
CATACGGTTCCCTTTATAAATGTTCATCGTGATCCAGTTCATGAACTGCGTGACTTTCAGCGAAAAAATGTCGTTGACCACCTGATGCAGCGGAGGCATGCCGCGCTTTTGGTATTTGTCGCTCACGCATTCCCATATTTCGGCAGCCGTCACCTGTCCGTACCCGAGCAGGCGAAATTCTTCCGCCTTGCTTTCGCACAAGGCGGCGAACATGGCGAACGCGTCGTCCGGGCCGAGCCCACCGCTCGATTCGGCGCCCGCGCTCCGGGTCCCCTCAACCTTCAGGAAATTTCCTTCCTCATTCCGCATTCCGTGCCCGCTGCCAGAACATTGCGCTAACCCGCACGCTTTTTACGGATTCTGGCGAAACGGCTTCCCTCCCTTGATCATTCTCCCTGCGAAGTGTGCCTGGACATGATCACAATATCTTCCCGCAGCGTCCATCCGGATTTCTTCCAGAATCGTTTCCCAAGCTCATTGTCGTCAAAAACGAACAGATGGCACTTGTCGATGCCTTGTTCCTTCAATCGCCGCAAACTCGCCTCGACCAGCGCTCTTCCGATTCCCCGATTGCGGCAAGCGGCGGAAACGATCAGATGATAAATGTAACCTCTCCGGCCGTCGTGACCGCAAAGAATCGTTCCAACGATTTTATCGGCATGCACGGCGACAAAACTTAAGCGGGGATTGCGCTCCAGAAATTTGGCGATGTTTTCCTCCGAATCCGCCTGGCTCAGCCCGATGCCTTCGCCATTGTTCCACAGTTCGAACACCTCGGGATAATCGCCCGGTGCCATGTTCCTGATCGAATACGATTCCGGCATGCCGCTTCACCTCTATGAAGCATCATTCGCCGCGGCCGGGCAAATGTCCTGTTTGGGGGACTGTTTTCGCGGAGATTTTTTCTTGGCATAGGCTCGTACATCCGCCGCATACGATGTACTGATTCACCGATTCCTCCGATCAAAGCTGTCCAAAATTTGCAGGGAGGTTTCCAATTTGAGCAGAGCGAAACAGTCGTTTATCGCCGGTACGATGATTTTGCTGAGCGCGGGCATCATCAACCGCATCTTCGGCTTCATTCCGCGCATCGCCCTGCCGCGCATCATCGGCGCCGAAGGCGTGGGACTGTTTCAACTCGGATATCCGTTCCTTTCCGCCGTGCTCACGCTGATCACCGGAGGCATTCCGCTCGCCGTCGCCAAACTGGTGGCCGAAGCCGAATCGGAACGCAACGAGCGAAGGGTGAGGAGCATTCTGGTCATTTCGCTGGCCATCACCGCTTCCCTGGCCATCGTTTTCACCGCGGCGTGCATCATCGCCGCGCCGTGGATCACCACGCACCTGTGGACCGACAGCCGGGTGTACCCGACGTTTCTTTGCATGACCGCCATCATTCCGCTCGCCGGCATCTCCTCCGTGCTGCGGGGTTATTTTCAGGGGAGACAAAACATGATCCCTTCGGCCGCATCGTCGGTGACCGAAACGGCGATCCGGGTCGTCATGGTGATCGCGTTCGCCCGCCTGCTTGTGCCCTACGGCATCGAATATGCGGCGGCGGGAGCGATGTTCGGGGTCGTCGCGGGAGAACTGGGCGGCTTTCTCGTCCTCCTGCTTCATTACCTGCGCACGAAACGCGGCTACCTCTCCTACATCAGCGCAAAAATCGGCAGCAATCCGCTCAAAACGTCCGGCTTGGCCAATCTGCGCCGCATCATGACCATATCGATTCCGGTGACGGGCAGCAGGCTGGTCGGTTCGTTCTCCTCGCTGCTCGAATCGATTCTCATCATGCAAAGTCTGGCCGTCGCCGGCATTGCGACCGCGGCCGCCACCGCGCAATACGGCATGCTGACCGGGATGATCATGCCGGTCGTGTACTTGCCGAGCGCGCTCACCTTCTCGCTGGCCGTTTCGCTCGTTCCCTCCCTCTCCGAAGCCGCCGCCCGAAAGGACATGCCGACCATCCACAAACGGCTTCACCAGTCGCTCAGGCTGGCGCTCGTCGCCGGCGCTCCGTTCGCCGTGTTCATGATCGTTCTCTCCGATCCGCTCTGCCATTTCTTGTACGGACAAAGCCAGGCGGGCGGCATGCTGCGCATGGTCGCGCCCATCGCCCTGTTCATCTACTTCCAGGCGCCGCTCAGCGCCGCGCTGCAGGCGCTCGGCCGGCCGGGAACCGCATTGGTCAATGCGCTGATCGGCGCGGCGGTCAAGCTCGTCTGCATCGTCTGGCTGGCATCGAAACCGGAATGGGGCATCCGCGGCGCGATTGTGGCGATCAATGTGAATTATGTGCTCGTCACGCTGCTGAACTGGCGAAGTATTGCCAAGATGCTGAAATTTTCGCTGCCGGGCGGCGATTTCCTGAAGGTCGGCCTCTCCATGCTGCTCATGGCGGCGGCCTGCTACGTGCCTACGAACGTTTCGCCTGTTTCTCCCTCATTCGTCTCCTTCGCCGCATCTTTGGCGGCAGGCGCCGCCGTCTACCTGTTGTGCATTTTTCGTTTTCAACTGGTCGACAAATACGACATCCGGCGCATCCCCTGGATCGGCAAAAAGCTGGTGCGCTAACATTTTAGAAGAAATCGATCAGATTCGTCGGCGTCGACGGAATGCGCGCATCGAGCGCCTCCGCGGCCGCCGCATCGCCGGTGAACCAGCCGTCTTCATACAGAAGCGCGGGGCGTTGATCGCCGAGGAGCACCGCCGACAACGCGCGAATGTGGCACGCCAGCGCCGGAGCCTCGATCCCGGGAGCGGCCGGCTCAAGCTTTCCGTTTCCGCCCGCGTCGATGGTGAGCAAAAATTCGCCGTCGTTCCAGGGAGCCGCCTCGTCGGTAATGCGAAGACGGAGACGGGTCAAGCGATCCCCCGGACGGAACGCATAATCCCCGACGAATCGCCGCACATCGACGATCCGCCCCATGCAATGCGGCATCCGCGTTTGCGTGAACCGCGGATCGTTCAGGAGAAACGGCAAACGATCGTTCGCCGAACGTTTCATTTGTACCTTGTCCGCCATCGAGTCGTGGTTGGCGATGAAATGGAGCATGCCTTCCCGCGCTTCGCGGTTTAAGTACACCCATTCCGCAATGTTCATCAACCGTTCTTTCAGCGAGAACAGCATATACCCTTGCGGTTCGCCGGAAGCATCTTCGTAACAATAGCAATACCGGTCGCTGTTCAACACCCGATCCTCCCACCATTTGGCATCGCGGTCGAGCATCGTGTTGAACCGTGCGGCATAGCGCCCGTACAGACGCCTGAGCAGGTCCAGTTCCTCCAGCGGCCGTTCGAGTCGCCGCATGCTTCCCGGCATGGCGAATCCTGCGCACTTAGCCGGCGACATCTCAAAAACAACGGCATCCGAAACGACTTCCCAACCGAATTTGCGGTAAAACGGAATGGAGAAAGGATGGAGAAAAGAAACGGTTACTCCTTCATCGCGCATCTCGCCCAATACGTGCGTTAACAGTTGCCGCACGAGTCCCTGTCTGCGGTATTCCGGCCACGAGGCGACGCCCGCAATCCCGCCCATCGGGATGCTGCGGCCGTTCAGCCAAATCCTTAGCGGGTGGACGGTCGTTTTGGCGGCCAACCGCCCGTCCATAAAATACCCCCAGATGCGATCCGGCTGCTGCTTCTTGCGGCGTTGCTCCAATTCTTCCGGGGACACGCTGTATTGAAACGCGAAAGCGGAAAGCTTGATGCTCTCCTCCAATTCATGTTCCGTCAAACGGCGAATGCCTTGTTCCTTCATTCCGGGGATCCCCTCTCCGAAATTAAAAATACATGAAATAGACGTAAAGCGACGAGATGACCAGCGACAGCAAAGTGAGCGGCGCGCCGATTTTCAGAAAATCGACGTATTTGAGCGGATAGCCTTCCTTGGCCGACATGCCGGCGGCGATGACGTTGGCCGAAGCGCCGATCAGCGTGCCGTTGCCGCCCAGGCAGGCGCCGAGGGCGAGCGACCACCACACCGGATCCAGTTCATTCGCAAACTCAATGTTCATCTGCGTGCCCAAATCGTGAATAAGCGGAATCATCGTGGCCACGAACGGGATGTTGTCGATCGTCGCCGAAGCGATGCCGGATACCCACAACACGAGCATGGAAGTGAACAGCATGTCCCCTTGCGTAATCTCCAGCATTTTCGCGGCGAGGTAACCGATCGCCCCGACGTCTATTAAACCTCCGACCAGCACGAACAGCCCGGCGAAGAAAAAGATCGTCACCCACTCCACGGAGTCGAACACTTTCTCTTCCTCCTCGCGGTCTCTCACGCCGATCAGAATGAGCAGCGTCGCTCCCGCGAAGGCGATGACCGCCGCTTCCACATGAATGAGACTGTGCAAAAGAAACCCGACGATCGTCAGGGCGAGGACGAGCACCGATTTCCGCATGAGCGCCCGGTCCTTGATGAAACTTTCGGGATCGAGCTTCATCAGTTCCGCTCTGCGGGAAGGCGGCACGATCAGTTGTTTTTTGTACACGACCGCAAAAATAAGCAGGAAGACGGCAAAAATCACGAGCGTGACCGGCGCCAGATTGATCAGGAAATCGTTGAACGTCAAATGGGTCGCCGTCCCGATCATAATGTTCGGCGGGTCGCCGATGAGCGTCGCCGTGCCGCCGACGTTGGAGGCGATCACTTCGGCGATCAAATACGGCAGCGGGTTCACCTGCAAAATGCGCGTGATCGAAAACGTCACCGGGATGATGAGCAGCACCGTCGTGACGTTGTCCAGAAAAGCGGAGCCAATAGCCGTAAGCGACGCAAGCAGCAGCAAAATGCGCAGCGGATCGCCTTTCGCCTTTTTGGCCGCATGGATCGCAACATATTGAAATACGCCCGTCTTGTTCGTGATCCCCACCAGGATCATCATGCCGACCAGGAGAAAAATCGTCTGCCATTCGATGTGATGCTGATACGCTTTATGAAGATCGACGATGCCGAAAATGACCATCAGCAGAGCGCCGGCCAGAGCGGCCACCGCCCGGTTCACTTTCTCCGTGATGACGAAGGCGTACGTCGCAAGAAAAATGACCACGGCAGCAACAACTTGCCACGTCGCCGTTTGCATGGATTCCATTCTTCACATATCTCCTCTCCACAATCGTGTCCTGTACTAATCCGGAAGAGACGGCCATACAATGAGGATAAACAAGCTCGAACGGAAGGAGGATCGCAATGAATCCGATCGGCAAATGGAGCCAGGCGCGCGTTTCGTCTCCCCTATTGTCGGGTCTAATGTTCGCCTTCATCTGGATGATCGCCGGCACGATCGTCACATCGCTGCTGTTGTTCGCAACCGATATGCAGGAAAGCAAACTTTCCGCTTACAGCTTCATCATCCACGGCATCGCCGTCTTTTTCGGCGGCATCGTCTCGGGAAAACGATCCGGCAACAAAGGCTGGTACCACGGAGGCATGCTCGGCGTCCTGTACAGCCTGCTCGTATTGATCGTCGGCTTTCTCGCCCTCGATGCCGGATTCAGCAAAGCGACGCCGATGCTCGTCACGCTTTGCTTTCTGCTTGGCGCGCTGGGAGGGATGCTGGGGGTCAACATGAAAAAATAATGTTTGTACAGCAAAGCGAACGCACAGCCGTGCGTTCGCTTGCGGGCTCTCCATGCGAACGGTTCATTCGCAAGCTATGTAAATTTCTAGTTTTTTTCGCCGCCGCTTTCCTTCACGCTGCTGACCGCCGAGCGGTCAAACGTCATTTTGGTCGACTCGTTGACGCGGAGCACCACAATGTCGTCGGTCAGCTCAATGATCGTGCCGTGCAGTCCGCCGATCGTGACGACTTTATCGCCTTTTTTCAGCGAGTTGAGCATCGCCATCCGCGCTTTCTGCCTTTTCTGGTTCGGCCGGATCAGAAGGAAATACAGCACAAGAAACATCAGGATGAGCGGCAGATACGTGTACAAATAAGCCATCAGCCCCGGTTCCGCGGCCGTTTCATCCGTCGCCAAATGCCACATGAACATCCCTCCTTTTTAAAATCCTCTGTCATTGCCGTTGAGTCCGTAAGTTTCAAAAAATTCATCGCGAAAATCGAGCAACCGGTCTTCCCGGATCGCCTGTCTCACTTCCCGCATGAGCTCCAGCAAAAAATGCAGGTTATGATACGTCGTCAGACGAATGCCGAACGTCTCGTCCGCTTTGATCAGATGCCGGATATACGCCCGCGTATAATTGCTGCACGTGTAGCAGGAGCAGTGAGGGTCAAGCGGCCCGTAATCGTCGGCGTATTGCGCGTTGCGGATCACCAACCGTCCCGAACGGGTCATGACCGTTCCGTTGCGGGCGATGCGGGTCGGAAGCACGCAATCGAACATGTCGATGCCGCGGATCGCTCCCTCGACCAGCGCATCGGGAGAGCCGACGCCCATCAGATAGCGCGGTTTGTCGAAAGGCAACAGCGGGACGGTGACCTCCAGCATCTCGTACATTAAACGCTTCGGTTCGCCGACACTGAGCCCCCCAATAGCATACCCCGGGAAATCCATCGAAGTCAACTCCGCCGCGCTTTGCCTGCGCAACTGTTCGTACACCCCGCCCTGAACGATGGCGAACAGCGCCTGCTCGTCCGGCCGGGCATGGCTTTTCAGGCATCGTTCCGCCCAGCGCGTCGTGCGCTCCAGCGATCGCTTCACATAGTCGGGCTCGGCGGGATAGGGCGGGCACTCGTCGAACGCCATCATAATGTCGGAACCGAGGGCGTTCTGGATTTCCACCGACAATTCCGGCGTGAAAAACAGCCGATCCCCGTTCAAGTGAGAGCGGAATTCCACGCCTTCCTCGCTGATCTTGCGCATGCTGCTCAAGGAAAACACCTGGAAGCCGCCGCTGTCGGTCAAAATCGGCCGATCCCAATTCATGAACCGATGCAGTCCTCCCGCCTCCCGAATGATGCGATGGCCCGGGCGCAAATACAGGTGATACGTATTGCTGAGCACGATCTGCGCGTCCATCTGCTTCAGTTCCTCGGGACTCATCGTTTTGACGGTCGCCTGCGTCCCGACGGGCATAAAAGCCGGCGTGTCGATGACGCCGTGCCGCGTATGCAGCCGTCCCAGCCTGGCCCCCGATTGTCTGCACGTTTTGATGTGTTCGTAAATGACAGCCATTATGGTTTCATCCTTCGTCTACAGTTCGTTCGTCCATCGCTGAATTCAATAGATGAACATCGCATCGCCAAAGCTGAAAAAACGGTACCGCCGCTCCACCGCTTCCCGGTAGGCGCGAAGCACGTTGTCCGTTCCGGCCAGAGCGCTGACCAGCATGAGCAGCGTCGATTTCGGCAGATGAAAGTTGGTGAGCAGCGCGTCCACGATCCGGAACGAATATCCCGGATAAATAAACAAATCGGTCCACCCGTCGCACGGTTGAAGCGGCCGGTCCGCAAAGCGTCCGGCCGCCGTCTCCAGCGTCCGCGCCGACGTCGTCCCGACGGCGACGATTTTTCCGCCCCGCTCCCGCGCTTGGTTGATCCGTTCCGCCGTTTCCGGCGGAATGCGGTAATATTCGGCGTGCATGCGGTGATCCTCGACGCGTTCGACCGAAACCGGGCGGAAGGTGCCGAGTCCGACGTGCAGCGTCACGGAAGCGATGCCGATTCCCTCTTCTTCCAGTTTTCGCAAATACGCCTCCGTAAAATGCAGCCCCGCCGTCGGCGCCGCGGCCGAGCCCTCGTGCCGGGCGTACACCGTCTGGTAGCGTTCTCCGTCCGCGAGTCGCTCCTTGATGTAGGGCGGAAGCGGCATTTGCCCCAGGCGATGGAGAATTTCGTTGAAAATGCCGTTATATTGGAAACGGATGATCCGCCCGCCCATTTCCCGCTCTTCCTCCACGACCGCCGTCAGAAGAGGAACGCCGCCGACGCCGTAAACCGCAGGGGCGCCGGAGCAAGCGTCGAACGCTTCGTCCGGAGCGCGACTTCCGAAGTGGATCGCCGTTCCCGCCCGGACCCGTTTTCCCGGTTTGACGAGCGCCTCCCACCGGTCGTCGCCCAGGCTTCGCAGCAACAGCACCTCGATTTTCGCCCCCGTGCCTTCCTTTGTGCCGATGAGGCGGGCCGGAATCACTTTCGTATCGTTCAGCACGAGCAAGTCGCCCGCCCTTAAAAATTGATGCAGTTCGTCGAACCGGCGGTGACCGATTTCGCCCGTCCGCTTGTTCAGCGTCAGCAATCTCGATCCCGTTCGCTCGGGAAGCGGGGTCTGGGCGATCAGTTCCTCCGGCAACTCATAATCGAACAAATTGATATCCATTATTCCACCTTGACGATATTGACACCCGAATAGTAATGCAGCAATATGGCCCGGTAATCATAGCCTTGCGCGGCCAATCCTCTGGCCCCCCACTGCGAAAGGCCGAGGCCGTGTCCGTTGCCGGTGCCGCGGAATACGAATCCCACCGACGGCCCGGTCCCGATCGCGCGTGCCGTCCCCTCGCCGCCCATGACATACAGTTCGGGGGAAACTAGCGGCTGCGCGCTCCGGCCGCCGGCTTGCGCGGCATATACCGGCTGTCCGTTCTGCGGCGCCGTCGTCGTCGCGCCGCCGGCACCGAGTATAGTATACCTTCCCGTCTGCTCGATGACAAATTTGGTGCTGGGCAAGCCGCCGAACACCCTCCGGTACTCGTCCGGATATTTGACTTTCACCGGCTGTCCGTTCGCCCGAATCTCGATGACGCGGCCGGAAGGGCCGCGTTGGGAAACCTCCAGCGTTTTCAACGGACCGGCGATTTTTTCCTCCGCAGAGCGGTTGATCATCTCGAGCAGTTCGTCGGGATCGAACGGTCCGGCTACCCAGGCGGAAGGACCCGCCTCCGGAACGACGCCCAGCGAAAGAAGCCGGTCGCCCGGATTAACTTTGGCAAACGGAGGACTGGTCCGGTTGTCCGCTTTCGGCAACGGCCGCACGTTGACCGAGGTTCCCGTCGGCTCATAATAGGCGAATCCCGCTCCGTTCGTCGTCCCGGTGTTGCGCACGAATTCGGAGGAAATATAGCCCGTCCTTCCGTCCTGGAGCATGACGTAATGCCACGCCGGCGCCTCTTTGCCCGTGTAATCGTCGGGGCTGTCCACGCTTTTCAAGTAGGCGGCGGGGAGGCCGTAAACTTCCGACGGATCGGCCGTCTTTCCGCCGGCATTGGCGGAATACATCGGCAAAATCAGGCCGTCCGCATCGGCCAGCACCTGCCCGGCCGTCGCTTGCACCGCCTGAACGGCTTCGGGAATTTCCGCGCCCATGCCGTAATATGCCTGATCCAGCGTCGAGTCGGAAATGTGGGCGATTTCATATTTTACCCCTTGCTTCAAGGCGTATGTGCGCGCCGCCACCGCCTGCGCCTTGAGCGCCTCCAGCGGCCAACCTTTGCCCATTTCCGTGCTGACGACGGAATACAAATACTGTTCGAAATCGACTTCGTTGATGACGGCCAAACTGCCGCGGTAAGCGCCGACCTCGATGCTTCCGCGATAAAGGCGCTCCTCGCGCTCGCGCACCTTGATGCCTTCATCCGCCTGCGCGGGTTTTGCGACGAGCACCGTGTCGGAGCCGAGCAAATAGTGGCCGATCGCGGTTTTGCCGTCCGCGCTGTCGGTGACATCCTCCCTGCTTAACACATACGGCGCCGTCGGGTCCACCGGCTTCAGCGCAAGGTTCGGCAGTTTCGTCTGCGCCGCTTGCATCGCGGCGGCGAGCCGCGTTGCATCCGGTTCTTCCAGCGCCAGGACGATGTACGACACGCTGCCGTCCGCATTTGCGGCGAGGGCGAGATCGGCCGCGATGCCGGCCTGACGCAAACTTTCCAGCCGATTCAGCGCCGCCGCCTCCTCGCGGTATTCTCCGGCGCTCGCGTGATGCGGTCCGGCGATGGCCGGACCGGCTCCTTTCAACAGCGCGGCGATGGAACCGTCCGCGATGAGCTTCGCCATCGCCGCTTGCGCCGCTTCATCGCTCGCGTACGGACCGGTGAACACCTCAAACACCGTTTTCCCTTGAAGCGTCCGGCGGAAGATGACAGACGGCTGATTCAGCGAAGCCAGCTTGTCCCTAAGCATCTTCGCTTCGGCAAATTGATCCGTCGCCGGCCAGCGAATGCGGTGCCGGTCGAGACTGGCGCGAACCGGCTGCGCGGCCGGAGAAAGCGGGATGCCGGTTCCGGCTTTCGTCCTTGCGCCGAGAACGAGCCCGCGCTCCGCGGACAGCGTGACCGCCGCCGCGGTCTGTTTCAGCTTGTCCGCATCGATGAACAGCGCGACGCGAATCGTCGAAAGCTTCGGCAGCGCCGCCGCGGAACGGGCCGGCCGGCCCGTATGTACGAACAGGGAAAACGTGAGCATAAAGAGTAAAAACAAGACCAACAGTGCGGCCGTCGCGGCTTGCGCCCGGCGATGGCCGACAGGAGGCAAGTTTGCCGGTGTCCGGATCATTGGGATTCGACCCCCTTCGGTACCGGCAGCCCCAGATGGCGGCAGGCGAGCGGGGTGATCACCCGGCCGCGCGGGGTGCGCTTCAGGAATCCGATCTGCAGCAAATACGGCTCGTACACGTCCTCGATCGTCTGGCTTTCCTCGCCGATCGTCGCGGCGATCGTATCGAGGCCGACGGGACCGCCCTGAAAATGGACGATAATCGAGCGCAACATCTTATGGTCGATCTGATCGAGCCCCAGTTCGTCCACCTGAATGAGTTCAAGCGCCGTTTTGGCCAATTGCGGCGTGATGATCCCGTCGCCTTTGACCTGCGCGTAATCCCGCACGCGCTTGAGCAGCCGGTTGGCGATGCGCGGGGTGCCGCGGGAACGCATGGCGATTTCGCGGGCGGCCTCCTCCGCGATGTTCACTTGCAAAATATCGGCGGCGCGGGTGACGATAAACGCGAGTTCATCGACGGTGTAATATTCGAGGCGGCTGACGACGCCGAACCGGTCTCGGAGCGGCGCCGACAGAAGACCCGCCCGCGTCGTCGCGCCGATTAAGGTGAACGCCGGCAAATCCAGGCGCACCGCGCGGGCGCTCGGGCCTTTGCCGATCATGATGTCAAGGGCGAAATCTTCCATCGCCGGATACAGCACTTCCTCGACGCTGCGGTTCAGCCGGTGGATTTCGTCGATGAACAGCACGTCGCCTTCCTGCAAATTGGTCAGAATGGCGGCGAGATCGCCGGGACGTTCGATGGCGGGCCCGGATGTCGTGCGGATGCCGACGCCGAGTTCATTGGCGATAATGTTGGACAGCGTCGTCTTGCCAAGGCCCGGCGGGCCGTAGAGCAGCACGTGGTCGAGCGCCTCGCGGCGCATTTTGGCCGCCTCGATGTACACCCGCAACGTTTCCTTGGCTTGCGTCTGGCCGATATACTCGGACAAGTAGCGCGGGCGCAGGCTGTATTCAACCGACTGATCCTCCATCATCAAATGCGCGGAAATGAGACGATCTTCCATAGGCACCTCCTGCTGCGAATCGTTGCGCGGATGGCCGGCGAAGGAACGGCCGCCGCGCGGTTCATCCGTTGTACAGCGCGCGCAGCGCAAGCTTGAGCAGCGTCTGCGCGGTC
>Ga0325347_100251_pt1 | contig 11458 bp, 13 predicted proteins | sample WT_ome_11_FD_205709 | JGI IMG/M metagenome (GOLD analysis project Ga0325347, IMG submission 205709) | Metatranscriptome of lab enriched sorghum-adapted microbial communities from California, United States - WT_Day2_8 (Metagenome... ...
CGAAAACGGCGTGGTAGTGGCACGCGCCGTCGTTTCTCACCGCATTCCAAGCGGGATTGCCTATATGTACCACGCTCAAGACCGAACGATTAACGTTCCAGGAACGAAATTGACGGAAACGAGAGGCGGCACCCATAACAGCCCAACGCGCATTCATATGAAGCCGACCCATATGATCGGCGGCTACGCACAACTCAGTTATGGCTTTAATTATTACGGGCCCACTGGTAACCAAAGGGATTTGAACGTGGTCATCCGCAAACTTGAGGAGGTTGATTGGCTTGAAGATTAAAGCGCAAGTGGCCATGGTAATGAATTTAGATAAATGCATCGGCTGCCACACGTGTACGGTAACCTGTAAAAACACCTGGACGAATCGCCCTGGAACAGAGTACATGTACTTCAATAATGTAGAAACAAAGCCGGGGATCGGGTACCCAAAACGCTGGGAAGATCAAAATGAGTATCAAGGCGGTTGGGAATTAAAAAATGGGAAATTGACATTGCGATCCGGCGGCCGGTTTACGAGAATGCGCCAATTATTTTTCAATCCAAATCAACCAACCGTGGATGACTATTTTGAACCATGGACCTATGATTACGAAAAACTAACAAACAGTCCCGAGAAAAAACACCAGCCAGTGGCCCGCCCCTATTCAACGATCACCGGTGAGCCGATGGAGATCAAATGGGGGCCGAACTGGGAAGATGATCTCGCCGGCGCGCATGTGACCGGCTTGGAAGACCCGAACTTAAGAGGCATCGAAGAATCCATCAAAATGGATTTTGAACAAACTTTTATGATGTATTTACCAAGAATTTGCGAACATTGCTTAAACCCGGCCTGCGTATCGGCTTGTCCGTCGGGGGCGATGTATAAGCGGGATGAAGACGGGATTGTGCTCGTTGACCAAGAATCCTGTCGGGGATGGCGGATGTGCGTGTCCAGTTGCCCGTATAAAAAAGTCTATTTTAACTGGCAAACGAATAAGGCGGAAAAATGCACGTTATGTTTCCCGCGGATCGAAGCCGGCCTTCCGACCATTTGCTCGGAAACCTGTGTTGGCCGCATTCGCTACCTTGGCATTATTCTTTATGATGCTGACCGCGTCCTAGAAGCGGCTTCGGTTGAAAACGAGAAAGATTTATATGAATCACAATTGGGCGTCTTCCTTGACCCGAACGACCCAATGGTCATAGAGCAAGCATTGCGTGACGGCATTCCGGAAGATTGGATCGAAGCCGCTCAGCGCTCGCCAATTTATAAAATGGCTGTGGAATGGAAAATTGCATTGCCGCTTCATCCGGAATACCGGACGCTTCCAATGGTTTGGTATGTGCCGCCGCTTAGCCCGATCATGAATCATATTGAAAACGAGGAGGAATTGGCAACGGACGGCTATATTCCGGCTGTTGACCAAATGCGCATACCTATGGAATATTTGGCCTCTTTACTGACCGCAGGTGACACCGGCATCATCCGCCGCGTGCTTTTAAAACTGACGGCGATGCGCGTGCACATGAGAGCCAAAACCGTCGGTGGCGTTGATGACTATAAACACAGTCAATTGTTAAAAGAAGCCGATACCAGTGTGGAAGAATTGGAAGAAATGGCCCGGCTTTTAGCGGTAGCAAAATATAATGAGCGGTTTGTCATTCCGACCGGTCGCAGGGAAATGAAGGACGATTTGTTTTATCAACAAGGGGCCTGCAGTATTGAAGATTTGGCACCGCCAGAAGGAATGATCCGTTAGAAAGGAAGGTGAACGGAGTGTCGGTTTTTCCGGTTCCTGTCGACATGTTATTGCTGATTGCTTCACGCCTCATCCATTATCCAGGCGATGATTTTGATCGGGATCTTGAGTGGATGATGAACGAGCTAGAAAACGAAACGCAAGGGGAGACGAAGGAAGCTTGGACCTCGATCGTGCAACTTTTCCAAAGCATGCCGTTGGAGGAGTTAAAGAAGATCTATGTGGAAACGTTTGACTGGAAAGAAAAAACGGGGTTGTATCTGACCGCACAAGAACTTGGGGATAGCCGGAAAAGGGGTGCGGCACTCATAAAACTGCAAAAATTGATTAACGAAGCTGGCTTTGACCGATTAGACGGAGAATTGGCCGACTACATCCCAATGTTATATGAATTTTTAGCGGTGGCTCAGGAAAATCCTGCAGTCGAACGGCTCAAACGTCGTCTAGCTGCGGCAACTTTTCGGATCAGTGAAAATATCGAAGAGAAGAACCCGTACGCCCTTGTGTTCAAGCGCCTCATGATGGACGTCTTTTTGGCCCCGTCTGTAGAAGAATTGGAAAACCTAAAAAAGGAAAGGGAAACAGCCGATTTGGAAGAACTCCCTTATCCACTGATGTATGATGCATAAAATTTAGTAAGGAGGGTCCAAGTTGTCATCAATCTTTTGGTGGGTCATACTCCCATACATCGTCGGTACCATTTTGGTCCTGGGCACGTTATACCGTTTTGCCTATCGGCAGATGTCTTGGGCAGCCCCGTCAACGGAAATTCACGAAAAAAAGTGGCTGCGCATCGGATCGGTCTGTTTCCATTACGGGATCCTTTTTGCCTTTATCGGTCATGTGATGGGCATTTTGATTCCAAGAGGTTTTTATTTAGCCTTAGGCATTACTGATGAAGTGTACCATGCCTTTGCCATTATCGGCGGTGCCTTTGCGGGCCTTTTGGTCGTCATTGGGCTCGTCATTTTGTTGATTCGCAAAATCATCCATACAAGGGTGCGTCTTCACTCGACTTTCGCCGACTTTTTTACCGTTATTTTGGTCCTTGTTGTTGCCGCTTTGGGAACGTACATCACCGCGATTTACGATGTGTTCACAAGGGAGTATGAATATCGGACAACCATCGGCCCGTGGTTCCGCAGCCTCTTTACCTTTCAGCCAAAGTATCATTTGATGGAATCCGTCCCGACTATTTTTAAAGTGCATGTCATTGCCTCTTTTCTTCTCTTTGCATCTATACCTTTTACGAGGCTGATCCATATGTTTTCATTTCCGATTCGCTACCCGTTTCGAGCGCCACAACAATATCGCTCGCGATCGCATTTTAAAAGATAAAACGGGTTCGTTTGGCCTCTCATTAAGTCTAAAATCTGGATGCAGCGCAACGTTTAGGACATCGGTGGACCGGAAAACGTTGCGCTTTCGTATTTTGCGCAACGTTTTCGTGTAGAGAAAACCTGAAAACATCGCGCAAACGCTCTTGATTAAAAACACGCGACATCCGGGTTCAATTATAAGAAATCGCTTGGTTGCCAAATTGCTTCCACGCGGATAAAAAGTCGCTTTTTGGTTCTTTGCGGTTTTTTTTCGGCGCGAGTGGATCATTGAAGTAAACAAAATCTTCATCATACCCGGTGATGACAACAGCGTGTTCCTTATAGGTCACTTTTAACGGTCCGCGTGCAGTTGACCATGTTTGCCAATCTGAATCCGGGAGCGGCCGAAATTCCTCATTGACGATCACCCAGACGGGAAAACCGTTATCCAATTGCTTTTCAACAGCGCTCCAGTCGGAACCGGTCAGGACGATGACGCGCTCGCCGAGGAATTCCCGCGCCAAGTCCGCAATCGGTGCATCATACACCCCGAGTCCGTCCGTTTCAAAGGAATACATATCACCGACAAAGCCATCGTACAAATTGCCGCGCAAGCCGTCTTTCTCAAACGGCACTTTGCGAATGCGCTCGGCCAGTTCCATTTTATCGACGAGGTGCCCGGCAAAATGGAGAAGCATCGCAAGCGATGTGACCTCACATCCTCGCGGAAGTTCGGGTAATTGAGCGATTAACGGGACATCCAAAATGATTTGCTTTTGAACCATGCCTTCTCTCCTCTCCTTTTTTAAATTCATCTTACAATAAGATAAAAGCACTGAAAATCCCATGTAAGCTCGCAGGCAAACTGTTTTTAAATGGATATTTTCTTGAAATCTGGGTAAAATGTCCTTTTTTATACTGGAAAATATTAAGTGAGTCAAAAAAGAATGGTGCGGCACAATAGGTAATGGGAGGTGAGACTTGATGGCCAACAACAACAGCAATCAACTGCTTGTCCCGGGCGTGGAACAAGCACTTGAACAAATGAAAGCTGAAATTGCTCGCGAATTCGGCGTGAATCTTGGCGCTGACACCACTTCCCGAGCAAACGGTTCTGTCGGCGGCGAAATTACGAAACGTCTTGTCGCTCAAGCTCAACAACAATTTCAATAACCAAAAACTTCATAAATAATGGCTGAGGGAAGCGTGTGACCGCTTCCCTCTTGGAATTTAGTGAATGCGTTGTTCGGTTTCGACATCAAAGAAGTGAGCTTTATTCATGTCAAAGGCAAGGCGCAGTTTTTGACCGTTCGTGACGAAGTTGCGCGCATCAATACGGGCGATGAATTCTTGCCCGCTGATCGTGGAATAAAGATAGGTTTCGGCACCCATGAGTTCGGCGACGTCGATAACGGCATCAAAAGCCGTGTCCTTGGATGAATCGATGAAAAGCGGTTCATCGTGGATATCTTCTGGACGAATGCCGAGCGTAATGTCTTTACCAACGTAATTTTTCTCACGGAGTGTCTTCATTCTTCCTTCAGGAACCTTAATTTTGATATCCCCGATGACGACCAAGCCGTCTTCCAATCGGGCCCGGAGGAAATTCATCGCTGGCGACCCAATGAACCCACCGACAAATACGTTTTCCGGCTGATCGTACACTTCTTTTGGCGTGCCAATTTGTTGAATGACACCGTCTTTCATGACAACGATGCGCGTGGCCATCGTCATCGCTTCGGTTTGGTCGTGGGTGACGTAAATGGTTGTCGTTTGCAGACGTTGGTGCAGCTTAGAGATTTCGGCGCGCATTTGGACGCGTAGCTTGGCGTCCAAGTTAGACAACGGCTCGTCCATCAAGAAGACTTGCGGGTCGCGCACGATCGCCCGGCCAAGTGCCACCCGTTGCCGTTGACCGCCGGAGAGCGCTTTCGGTTTGCGGTTTAAATATTCTTCCAACCCGAGGATTTTTGCTGCTTCCCTAACGCGTTTGTCGATTTCCGCTTTTTTAAATTTGCGCAGTTTCAAGCCGAATGCCATATTATCATAGACATTCATATGCGGATAAAGCGCGTAGTTTTGGAAAACCATCGCGATATCCCGGTCTTTCGGTGCCACATCATTGACCAGCTTATCCCCGATGTAAAGCTCACCTTCGGAAATTTCCTCAAGCCCGGCAATCATCCGCAATGTCGTTGATTTTCCGCAACCGGAAGGGCCGACAAAAACGATGAACTCCTTATCTTGAATGTCAAGGTTGAAATCTTTTACGGCATATTTGTCGCTGTTATCATACCGTTTGGATACGTGTTTTAGTTTAATGCCTGCCATGCTCGATTCTGCCTCCTTCGTTTCTCAAGCGTTATCACTTTAACTTCATTGTAAACGCTTTAAAGAAGGGGAGAAATGGGCAGCTTTAACAAAAAAAACGGCGTTTCTTGTAAGAGTTTACAAAAGCTTTTCCGCAAGAAGACCTAAATAAATGAAGAGCGCCTCATCAAACTGCCGAGGGTCAAGGCCAGTTCTTTCGGTAAACTTATCCAGTCGGTACTGCAAGCTGTTCCGATGGATAAAAAGCGCTTTGGCTGCTTGTTTCATGTTCATCCCATGTTCAAAAAAGGTAGAAAGACTCTTTACCCACTCGGGGTCGCCATCTTTTAATACTTGAAAAAGGGATCCATAAGCCGTCTCCATGATTTCTTTCGGAACTTCAGTCAACATGACAAGCGGCAGCACCTTCTCAAAAACGTAAATGCGTTTTTCGGGTAGCACTTTTCTGGCGAGGGCAAATGCCTTTTCTTCAAGTGTGTACAGGGCATGCGCCGAATCTGCCCCGTTGAGCGCTGTCCCTATGAACAACCGGACATCGGCGTAAAAATCGGTGGCTAAAATTTGGATGAATTCTTCTGCCAGAATGGCATCGGGCCGATTTAGGAGAACGAGGATCACGGTTTCTTCATTTTTCCATAAGATAACTGGTGCTTGATCAAATAAAGCTTGAATCGCCTCGCGGAAGGCATCCGGGTCGCTCAATGATGATTTGAGCTGTATATGTAACAAATAGCGCGAGGTGCCATCCGTGAAAACCTCATGATTTTTCTTCCCAAGAAATAGACATTCATGCCAGATTCGTTCTTCATCCGTCAAACTTTTCGGAAGGGTTGTCAACGGTTGAAAGGTTAGGGTCAAAAGCCGGTACTCTTTTTCGGAGACGGCGGCTTTTTTTATGCCAAAAGGCATGCCGCTTTCCGTTTTAAACCAATAATAGCTTTCAGGATCATTAATGCTATTGAGGTCCTCGGCAACTGCTGGACCATAAAGCGCTTTAATGGCATCTAACATAACGATCTCCTTAAAAAACCCCGGTCCCTAGAGGACGGGGCGGGGTTGAATCACTGATGGGTGTTTTTGGATTCGGATACGATATCGTGGGTATATCCGACAGAAGGGTGCTCATAATCCGGGTTGACGGTTCCGCCAGCCATACCTTCATTAATCATGCGGTCGACGTCAAGTTCATACTCTTTGCGACCTTCGTATTCCAAATCTTTTTTTATCCGCTGTTCCTTCTTCATTGTTTCGCCTCCTTAAAGTATAGGTTGGCCGAAACAAAGGGGAACATAACCGGTAGTTATCGGAAAACCTGTTGAGGCTTCCGAGCGATTTTTGCTGTATTTGTAAAAAGCATTTCATTTTTTAGGCCAGCTCTAGCTTCGTCCAAAAGGCTTGCAGAGTAAAGTTTTCATGAAAAAGTCACATCAGGCAAGCCAGCTTCAAGTGTCGTAGACGTGAAAGAGCATCAGTTCGTGGATACGGGATGTGAGCATGGCCCGATCTTCTTCATTTGGCTCGGGTTGCCAATCAATGGCCCCGTTATAATGGTAAACGCCACTGTAATAAGTCCCTTTGTAATAAAACGAAAAAAGGTACTCGCGGCGATGGGTATCTTTGGCGATAAACGGTTTATAGGTGAAATGGGTTAACACAACTTGTCACCTCAACATAACCATACCATTTCGCGAAGGAAATGAAAAGGCTTACGGTGATGACCGATATCGCTTGAATGGTGTTACGGGCAATTCGGACGTCAAAATCCCTTAAAACAGCGGGAATTTTAAACGAGCGATAAATACCATTGTGGTTTCCGAATGCCCAGCTCTGCTAAATAGGTGCAATAGTCGAACCAGTATTTGTCGACGAAGCGGGCTTGTTTGCGGATGGCTGGTTTGGTAAAAATGATGCGTCCGGGTTTTGCATTGGCTTCGAAAAGCCATAGGCGATCTTCACGGTCCACGGCGACATCGAAACCGAGCTCGCCGATTAGTCCGTCGATCTCTTGATCAATGATTTCGCTGAGGGCAATACAGGCATCTTTAATTTGCGATAAGACGGATAGCGCCTTCTTACGGCCATAAATTTCTCCAAGCGTTTTGACATCTCCACCATATAAAACATGTGTTGTCATATTGTTAGCCCCAGCTGTTTTGGCGGCTACGGCACTGATCTGCCATTTTCCCGTCCCATCTTTGTTGGTATGCACGCGAAAATCGTATGGGCGGCCATTATACTCAGGCAGGGTCACCCCTTGTTGTATAAGATATTGATTAGGAGAATAGTGTCGGAATTCAGCCGATAAAAGTTCAAGAACGTGATGATATGTTTTTTCGATCGGTTCCCCTTGATGATAGGCTAGGCAGCGGATTTTTTTCCCTTCTTTACTGAATAGTTTTATGCCAATTCCGTGGCTTGCTTTTTTCGGTTTGACATAGACGGACGGGTAAAGATCGAGCGCCTTTCTCAGATTTTCCAAATTCAGTTCATACGTTTGTGGTAAGTACTGTGCGGAAATGGGATGATGTTTCAGCGCTTCAAAAATCTCCGCCTTGTCGAAAAATCCGGGATTAAACCAAGGAATGCCGTATTTGTATTGGAGTTTGTTTTTCACTTCTTGCACTTTCGTTAAGCGCTCATCCTTTCGATTGGGAATGCGATCATAGACGACTTGCGGAAATGGTGCGAGCTTCTCCACCCATTTTCCCTGGTGATAAAAGATGCCATTTACCGTTTCATTTTCCCAATCAAAATGGTCAGGTGTTAAAATAAAAGCACATCCGCTGTTTTTTTTGACGAAGGTAATGAGCCGTTGGTATTCATCTGTTCTTTGGCCGAAAGGGTACAAAGACCCGGATGTATACCCTGTGGTCAATAAACCGATGATGGGCAAGAAATAAAGGGCTTCTCCAATCACAGTAGCCTGGATCCGCATAAGATGAGGAACAGATAAGGCCCGCCATAAATCATCGGAGAGATAAACCGTCTCCTCATCCTCGCTTACAGCCGGGCGACACATCATATTTTTGTTTGAAAACCAAACGTTTTTAATTCCGTCACGGTATAAATGTCGCGGCAGATACACGGTTCCTTCCGAATCCGCCCGCTTGTCAAGTTTTACACTGTTCACAAAGGTCCCTCCATATAACATTCTGCTTTAACATATGGTTAAATGCCCAGATATGTGCGGCAGAAATTGAGTCAAAAGGATGATACTGATGAGTTTCAGTCATGTTTTTATAACAATCGCTCTTCTAACAATTGTCGGTGCTGTGATTGGCGGCGTGACGAATTACATTGCGATAAAAATGCTTTTTAAACCGACTCGGGCGATCATGATCGGGCGCTTTCGCCTGCCGTTTACCCCAGGATTGATCCCGAGGCGCCGCGAAGAAATTGCCGTACAGTTGGGCCGCTTAGTCATGAAACATTTGATTACGGAAGATCGTTTGAGAATGAAGATCCAAGACCCGGCTTTTGCTGAACAAATGAATCATATAGCGGAAAAACGTATCAGAGAATGGCTCGACCAGAGCGGCTTCTGGGAAACGCCTTTATCCAGATGGGTGGATGCTGATGTCTTGACCGAAAATATTAGGAAAAATTTGGAAGAAGCATTGCGCAACCATTTGCAATCCAGCAAAAGCCTAACGATGAACGAAGTGATGGGGAGCTGGGCCATTGCCATTGAGTTCCGTTTGCCGAAAGTTGCTCAATGGGTGGCTAGAAGCTTGATTGCTTATTTAGATTCACCAGAAGGAAGAAATAAGGTTCTGGAACAATTGAATGCGGTTTTTGCGGGTAAAGGGTTTTTCGGCAATATTTTAGGATTATTTTTAGGAAATCAAAGTCTTGTCGAGAAAATTTATTCGGAACTGTTAGCATTATTAAAGCGGCCGGATTTTGCCGCTATGATCGAAGCGGTACTGAATGAGGAATGGCACAAATTGAAAAACCGAAGTTTAGGTGAGGTATTGACCGCTTTTCAACCTGCAGATTGGGCCACATTGATCGTTGAACGATTACCAATCGAAAAATGGGGGCAACTTCCTCCGCAAAAACTATTGGGTGAATTTAAAGAGGACTGGCTGAAAGTTATTCCGAAAGTTGTTCACAGTCTCCTGAACCTTCTAGCTGAGCGCGTCCCGGAGATACTGGAGATGCTCAATCTTGAAGCACTGGTTACGGATCAAGTCCGCCAGTTTTCCATTCAAGAATTGGAAGATGTCGTGTTAATGATCTCCAAAAAGGAATTCAAAATGATTACTTATCTCGGCGCGCTCCTTGGAGGGGCCATTGGGTTTATTCAAGCCGGGGTGGTCCTCATGCTGGGGTAGAGTTTTGCGGTTTAATCCTGATGTTTTGTGAGGGCATGATTTTTTTCACCATGACTTCCTGAAAATAAAACACATTTTCCTCCTTCGGGACTATGATGGAAAGAGAAAGCCGGATCTTTAATGCAAGGAGGAAATTTTCTTGAGCAATATTTACGACTATGCGTATGAACTGGAAAGATCGATTCGCGAGACGGCGGAATATAAGCGCCTCAAACAGGCTGTTCAGCAAGTGAAAAGCGATCCTAATGCGAGCCGCTTATTTGACGGGTTCAAACGCCTGCAAATTCGCTTGCAGGAAAAAAGCATGCGAGGCGAGCCCATTTCCCGTGATGAAACGCAGCAAATCCAACAGCAAATGCAAATCGCTCAAACGAACCCATTGATCGCACAACTTATGATGGCTGAGCAACGACTTGGCGCGTTGTTAAACGATGTCAATAAAATCATGTCCAAACCGTTGGAGGAGCTTTACGGAAAATGAGGCTCCGATAACCGGAAAGCGCGGCGGAATACCGCGCTTTTTGTATGCCAAGTATAGGATAAAAATCGATGTCCACAGTAGCGTAAACGGTGAGTGGATGGCCAAGCGTTTACCTGTTTTATTTTTATGGTTTACAAAGCCCAAGCCGTTCTAATCTCAGAAAAAACAACATATGGATAAAAACAGAATGAATAAGCAGCGATTCCATTGAAAAGGGGGATTACCTTGGCATACCGCTTACTAGCATTGGACATCGATGGCACCCTTTTAAAAAGCAATAATCGGCTGGATCGGGAAACAAAAGAAGCCATCCACTATGCACAAGAAAAAGGAGTGGTTGTCACACTGGTGACGGAACGCCATTTTTATTCCGCCGCCAAAGTGGCAAAAGCCTTGAAATTAAAGCACCCCATTATTACACATAATGGCGCCTTTGTTTCTGCCACCATCGATGCGCCGATTTACACCAGCAAGATTGAGCATGCCGTGCTGTTGCAGCTCGTGGAATTTTTGGAGACCTATCAATGCCAGATTCGCTTTTCACATGAGAAAATGTCTGTCGCCAATCGCCCCCGTCAGCAAAACTTGCTCGCAAAGATGACGATCGGCGTCAGCGAACCGCTATTTTATCCCGTGACCTATGTCCAACGGCTGAGTGATTACTTAAGAGAAAATGACGATGAGGCCACCGATGTGCTTGTTACGCTTCAACCGGAACATGCCGAAGAAATTTATGAGTCGCTTGTGGACTATTTCCCATCCGTCCAGATTGAAAAGAAAAGTGAAGACCAAATCGTTCTAACGAAAAAAGGAACGTCAAAGTTTGATGGCTTGGAATTTCTGGCGGCAAGGCTTGACATTCCGCTTTCGAAAATTGTGGCTGTGGGCGATTCCCTTGCAGATTTAGAGATGATTGAAAAATGCGGGCTCGGTGTGGCGATGAAAAACGCCCCGAAAAAGGTACGCGATGCGGCACAATGGGTGACGCGTTCCAATGATATGAACGGCGTCGCTTATATGGTGAAAGAGGTATTCCGCAAGCAAATGAAACTGTCGATTTTTAATTAAAACTTGCATCCATATTATCGGAGTGTTTGTGCGACGTTTTTCCAAAACAGGTAAACGTTGCGAAAAAAGTGGAATGGCAACGTTTTTCAGTTCAACTGTCGGTTAGATCATCGGATTTTTGGAAAAAGTCTTGTAAAGCGATTGCGCCAGGTGTGGCGGCAAAAAAAG
>Ga0325347_100254_pt1 | contig 11340 bp, 11 predicted proteins | sample WT_ome_11_FD_205709 | JGI IMG/M metagenome (GOLD analysis project Ga0325347, IMG submission 205709) | Metatranscriptome of lab enriched sorghum-adapted microbial communities from California, United States - WT_Day2_8 (Metagenome... ...
GACCGTATATCCAAAGCACCAAAAAAGCGCCTTTACAGCACGGAAACAGCACAATATTGGGAAATTATGATCAATTGGATATGGTTTCCTGAGGCATTAGATACATTTTTTGTAACATAGATGAAATATGGTTGTTACGTTTTTCTAACGTTGATCGGTTACGATAATGACATGACCCCCTTTTGAATATATAGATTTTTGAGAACCGCCGGCGCAGGTTTGGTTCTCCTTTTTTTTCTCCCGACATCCGGAAGTCCGGCGAATCAGGGGTGTACGCAGCCGAATCGTCCTTTGGTGAGAACCCGGAAAACTTGGGCGACCGGTTCGCTGCTCCAGGACGATTTCGGCCGTCTCAGGTCAGTTGTTCACCTCTCAGGTCAGTTGTTTACCGACCGAGTAAAGTTATAGACCGCTTAACCGCTTTCGGTGATGCCGCAACGGCATCTTTTACAGGGAGACGGTCTGTTTTTGCCGCCCGCGGAAAAATACCCAATGTTTGTAACCGATCTCCTTCAACCGCCGGCGTACCTGCTCCCATTCGTCTCCGACGCGCTCCGGGACGTGGGCGTCCGAACCGAAGGTGACCTCCACGCCGTAATGCAGGGCGCGCTCCAAAATGTCGTCGGACGGATACCAGCCGCCGCAATCTTTCGTTTTTCCCGACGTGTTCACTTCGATGGCGATTCCGTGTTGGCCGATCACCCTCAGCGTGTCGTCGACCGCTTTCGTTGGAATTTGCGAAAACGCGGGATAATATCCTTTCATCGCGTCGATATGGCCGAGAATTTGAAACATGCCGCTTTCCGCCGACCGACGGATCAGATCATAGTAAATTTCTTTCTGCTCAATTTGCTGCTCGTCCGAAAGCCCCTTCCATCGGTTTCGTTTGAATATGCTGACCCCGCCGCTGTGGTGAACGGAGCCGATGATGTAGTCGAAAGGGTATTGCCGGTATATGTTTCGGTACAATTCGGCGTGCTCGGGAAAGAAATCGGACTCCACGCCGAGCAGCACTTCGATTTTGCCGCGGTATTGTTCCTTGAGCCGCAGCACTTCGGCGACGTAGTTGGGAAATTCGCTTTTGGCCATGGCGATTTGCGGGTGCGCGTGGTCTTGTTCGCTGCCGAAATAGGGGGAGTGATCGGAGATGCCGATCACCGCGAGGCCGGCTTCGATGGCGGCTTCGATGTAGCTGCGAATATCGCCTTTCGCGTGGCCGCAGCGCTCGTGATGCGTGTGCAAATCAAATTTCATCGTCAACACCCTTTCCCTTATGCAGGCACGTTCCGTCTGGACGGCGGTCCGCCCGCTTTTTCCAATGGAATGTATGCAGATGTATTGTATGCAGACGTTTTCGTCTCATTCGGTGCCGAGAAACTGCGTTTCCGGCATTCCCTTCAAATCGTTCAAAAATTGCCTCATCGCGGAGTTGAGATAGCGTCCCGCCTTATAGACGACGCCGACCGGATGGGAGGTGGCCAATTCGTTCACCTGTATCGCACGCAGCGTTCCCCGCCGCACTTCGTTCGCCACCGTCAGCTTTGAAATGATCGCCGCGCCCAGATTGAGCTCGACCATCCGTTTCACTTCCTCGCTGCTGGAAAGTTCCATCACGATTTGCGGCTCGATGCGATACTCCCGGAAAATTTGATCGACGAAACGTCGGCCCGCCGTTTCCGGCGACAGCATGATCAAGGGGACGTTGTTCAGATCCTCCAGGCTCATATGGGAATAGCGGCTGAACGGATGGTCCGGAGCCACGACCAGTTCGAACGTGTCGTAATATAATATCGACGTTTCCAGATTGGGATTTTTGTCAAACAAGTACGAGATGCCGACGTCGATCGTTCCGTTCTCGACGCTGGCCATAATTTGCGAGGAGGTCATCGAGTGGATCGTGGTCTTGATTTTCGGAAACTGATTCTGAAAGTAGGAGAGCACGCGCGGCAAAATCTGAATGGCGATCGATGTCGTCGTTCCCAGATGGATGTGTCCCTGCGGCGTCTGATTCAGGTCGTTCAGCTGTTGCTTGAAGTCTTCCACGATTTGCAAAATCCGATTGGCATGTTCCAAAAAAAGCATCCCGCTGTCGGTCAACGTTACCGGCTGCTTGCGGTCGATCAGCACGGTTTGCAGTTCTTCTTCCAGGCTGCGAATTTGCGCGGACACGGCCGGCTGGGTCAGGTTGAGAAGCTCGCCGGCTTTGCGGAAACTCATCGTTTTTGAGATGGTAACCAACGTCTCCAACTGATTGATGTTCATGCCTGATCTCTCCTGTAAACGGACTGGCCTGAAAGCAGCGCGATTTCGTCGCGATTTCGCAATCTTGACTGAAATACGTGACCGAAATAGAAGATTGTTATCAGGTGAAACTTACCATATAAAAACTTTTTAAAATAACAATGAGTATATTATATGCCAATCTGGTCAGGAGAGCAACATTGACATGTAATGTAATATATTTTTCCGTCCATACAAAATATTGTGAAGTCGCCGCAGGTAAAAATCCATGCGAAGCCCGCGGGAGAGCAGCCCGCATCGAAGCCGGCCGGGCCGGCCCCCTCCACCGCTCACTGCCTGCGGTGCACGGTGAAGGAGGCGTTCGCATTGCCGATGATGTTCACCGGAACCGACTCCTGCCGGATGACGCCGTCAATCCCCGATACGGTCGGCTAGTTCCATCAGGTGCGAAGCGACCAGATCCGGAACGGTCCCCGTTTGGTGAATTTGCGCGTCCAACTGGTCCGGCGTCGTGACCCCGGTCATGACGAGAGCGGTGCGGCAGCGGGCGGCTTTCCCCCCGGCGATATCCGTGCGCAAGTTGTCGCCGACAACCCAGATGTTTTCGACCGGCAGGCCGATGCGCGCGATCGCATACTGCATGATATGAGGGAAAGGCTTTCCGATGACAACCGGCTCCCGTCCGGAGGCGGTGCGAATGGCCGCGGCGATGGAACCCGCTCCGGGGGACAAGCCTCCATCGTTGGGAATCAGGTGGTCAGGGTTGGTCAGTATCGATTCGGCGCCGGCGAGGATATGGCGGACGGCTTTTTCCAGCTTTCCGTACGTTAACTGACGGTCGATGCCCTGTACGACATAATCGGGGTCGTCCTCCGTCAATTCCAGCCCGGCTTCCCGCAAAGCCTGCTCCAAGCCGTGTTCGCCGATCATGTACACTTTGCGGCCCCGGTTTTGTTTTACAATATATTCAGCCGCCGCCTGCCCCGACGTCACAACATCGCCCGGCTGTGCGGCAATACCCATCCCTTGCAGATGCGCGGCGACTTGTTCCGGCGTTCTTGAGGAATTGTTCGTCACATAAAGATAAGAGTATTTCTTCAACTTCAACCAGCGGACAAAATCGTCGGCATATTCGATTCGTTCGGACCCCCGATATAAAGTTCCGTCCAAATCGATCAGAAATCCGTTCATCACGCATCCTCCCGATTTTGGTTTGAGCAAATAATATGGTTGCGTGCCAAGGGCACCGCCGTCTGCCGCTTGCGCAATTTCAGACAAGCAACATCCCTTACTTCGACACGAAGGCGGCGATTCCTGTTGGAAACCGCCCGATTGTTGCCGCCGACGGCAAAAAAATGTGTACTTGCACGGATGAAGCCGCTATAATAGCGGATGAAACACATCCGGATGACCATGGAAATATTCGGACAAAAAGTTGTGACGGACAGAAAGTTGTGACCGACAAGCGGCGCTGATTGCGCGAGGAGGGATGTGACGGAATGCGGAACGGGATGCCGCTTCAAGATAAAATTGTCGTCGTGACAGGAGCTTCCAGCGGCATCGGCGCCGTCACCGCGGAAAAGCTTGCGCGCAGGGGAGCGTTGCCGATTCTCATGGCCCGCTCGGAGGATAAGCTGAAGGCGATCCAATCGCGCATTTCCGGCCCGTCCGATTCGTTCGTGCTGGACGTCACCTCGACGGAGCAGGTCTTTTCGGCGATGGAGCAGGTGATCGCCCGTTACGGGCGGATCGACGTTTTAATCAACAACGCGGGTTACGGCGTATTCGAGCCGTTTCTGGAAGCTCCGCTTGAGCGGATTTGGGATATGATGGATGTCAACTACATGGGGACGGTGCGCTGCACGAAGGCGGTGTTGCCGCACATGCTGCGGTCGGGCCGCGGGCATATCGTCAACATCGCTTCCATGGCGGGAAAGATCGGTACGGCCAAATCCAGCGGCTATGCGGCGACCAAGCATGCGGTGCTCGGGTTTACCAACAGTTTGCGGCAGGAGTTGGCCGGCACCGGCGTGCGTCTCTCCGCCGTCAATCCCGGACCCGTCGATACGCCGTTTTTCGATCGGGCCGATCCGACGGGAAATTACGTGAGCAACGTGCGATGGTTCATGATCAAGCCCGAGCGGGTGGCGCTGGCTGTGCTGAATGCGATCGAGCGCGGAAAAGCGGAAATCGATCTTCCGTTGACCGCCGCGGCGGGCATCAAATTATATCAGCTGTTTCCCCGCCTGTTTGACCGCATCGCCGGACGTTTGATCAACAAAAAATAGGAAAAACAAGTGGCGGAAGAAGCGTCGGCGTTCGACGGTCGAATGCAGCTTTGGATCTTAAGCGCGCGATGCGATGTAGGAGGAAGTTTGCGATGCTGAAAATATTCGTAACATTGGGAGGGCTGAACGCGTTTCTGGCCGTTGCCCTCGGAGCGTTCGGCGCACATGGCCTGAAAGGCGTGATCCCGAATGAAATGCTGGAAATTTACCAGACCGGCGTACAATACCAGATGATTCACGCGATCGGCCTGGTGATCGTCGCACTATTGTCCGTGCCGTTGGGCGACCGCCGATGGTTGCGCTGGTCGGGCGGATTGATGCAGGCGGGGATTGTGCTTTTTTCCGGAAGCCTGTATACGCTGAGCTTGTCCGGCATAAGCGCGTTCGGCGCCGTCGCGCCGTTCGGAGGCGTTTCGTTCCTCGCCGCCTGGGCGTTGCTTGCCACCGCGGCCTGGAAGCGGCCGTAGCAACGCATGACGGTCGGAGCTTCAGCAGGGGATAAAATCGTCAATTTCGTTCAATTTTAACAAATACACCTTTTTTTCATCGACATGATAAACCGTCAACATCTCCGCCGCGCTGTCGTAACCGAGAATGCGGCCGGGGATGCTGAACCTGACCCCCTTTCCCTTCACGACCGAAAGTCTGACAAGCGTGTTGTTTGTTTTCAGTTGGTCCATCCACTCCCATAACGGCGAATTTGCGCCGGGATCGGACTTCGCATGGCCCGATAAATCATACTCATCACTGTTCATGGTTTTCCTCCAACCAAAAATAAACTGGATCGGCATGTTCTTTTTCTTTAATTGCCAGATAATAATTTCATCTTATCATGAACAGGCGGTCGACGTATATCATATATTTATGATAAAAATGTGATAGATCGAGGTCAGCCATCCATTGTTGACGCTCGAATGGGAAATGCCGGCAAACCGTTCGCTTCCGGCAGCCCGCATCGCCAGCCGGGGTCGGTGCGGGCGTTGCCGGTTTGCGGTTTCACGCAATCCTGAAGCCCGTCATGCCGCGCAAAGCCGGGGTGTTTGCGAAGTGCTGCTCTTTCTTCGGGAAGAGAAAGGGGAGGGGATCGTTGCGTTGATCAGCATGGAACCGCTGGACATCGAGGGACGAACCGCCATCGGCCTGGAAGTGAAATTGCCGAAGACGACTTTGCTCATTGTGACCACGGACAAAGGATACATCATGTGCGGCGCGCTGGATGTCGCTTTGCTGAACGAGCGGCTGAAAGAGCGCAAAGTGATCGCCGGACGGGCGGTCGGCGTGCGCACGATCGGTCAACTGCTGGAAGCCCCGCTGGAATCCGTCACGGCGGAGGCGGAAGCGCTCGGAATTTATCCGGGCATGAGCGGACGGGAAGCGATTTTGAAAATGATGTGATGGAAAATCGAATTGGCGTGAAAGCAGGTGCTTGCGGCCTCGTGCGCCTAGTATTATGGCGCATGGGGCCGTAAGTTTCGGCTGCCGAAAAACGCCGCGAAAAATGTGTTGACGTTTTTCCACGCCGGACCGAACGTTTGCGCTCCCGCGAACCCTCTCGTTCCCGCGGGGCCTTCTTCACTTTTGTACCAATCGCGGATGAGCGTTCCCGCTTGCGATCGACACCGTTCGGGACAGGTCAACGCTTCAGTTGACGAAGACGCCGCATGGAGGCATAATAAGGCATAATAAGGCATAACAAGACGAAATCTCGGGCAAAGGGAAGGGTAGGACCAATGGGCATAGAGCAATTGCTGGAAAAGGCGGGAAGCTACCTGAAATCGCAAGATCTCGATCGCATCAGGGAGGCTTATGAGTTTGCCTTTCAAGCCCATGAAGGACAGGTCCGCAAATCAGGAGAACCTTATATACAGCATCCGTTGGCCGTCGCTGAAATCCTGGTGAACATGCAGATGGATGCGACTTCGGTGATCGCCGCGCTGCTGCACGACGTGGTCGAAGATACGAAAGTGTCCCTGGAAACGATCGAGAAACATTTCGGCAAATCGTGCGCCATGCTCGTGGACGGCCTGACGAAACTGGAAAAAATCCGGTTCAAGTCGAAGGAAGAGCAGCAGAATGAAAATTACCGCAAAATGTTCGTCGCCATGGCCAAAGACATCCGCGTCATTCTGATCAAGCTGGCCGACAGGCTGCACAACATGCGCACGCTGAAATACCAGTCCGAGGAAAACCAGCGCCGGATCGCCCACGAGACGCTGGAAATTTTTTGTCCGATCGCCCATCGGCTCGGCATTTCCGCGATCAAGTGGGAGATGGAGGACATCGCCCTGCGCTTTCTCAACCCGCAGCAGTATTACCGCATCGTCAATCTGATGCAGAAAAAGCGGGCGGAGCGGGAGCAGTACATCAAGGACGTCATCGCCGAAATCCGTGCGAAAATGGAAGAAATGGGCATCCACGGGGACATTTCCGGACGGCCCAAACACATTTACAGCATCTACACGAAGATGGTCAAACGGAACAAGCAGTTCAACGAAATTTACGATTTGCTGGCGATTCGTGTCATCGTCGACAACATCAAGGACTGTTACGCCACCCTCGGCATCATCCATACGCTCTGGAAGCCGATGCCGGGGCGGTTCAAGGACTACATCGCGATGCCGAAACCGAACATGTACCAGTCGCTGCACACGACGGTCGTCGGACCGAACGGGGAGCCGCTCGAAGTGCAAATTCGCACCTGGGAAATGCACCGCACGTCGGAGTACGGGATCGCCGCCCACTGGGCGTACAAGGAAGGCACCGCGGTGCCGGCCGGCAGCTTCGAAGAGAAAATGAACTGGTTCCGCCAAATTCTCGAACTGCAGAACGAAGCGGACAACGCCTCGGAGTTTGTCGAATCGTTGAAAATGGACTTTTTTTCCGATCTGGTGTACGTGTTCACGCCGAAGGGCGAAGTGATCGAGCTTCCCGCGGGATCGGTGCCGCTTGACTTCGCGTACCGCATTCACACCGAGGTCGGCAACCGCACGATCGGGGCGAAGGTGAACAACCGCATCGTGCCGCTCGATTATCGCCTGAACACCGGGGACATCGTGGAAATACTGACTTCCAAACACTCCTACGGCCCGAGCCGGGACTGGCTGAAAATCGCCCAGACGTCCCACGCGCGCAGCAAGATCAGGCAATGGTTCAAGAAAGAGAAGCGCGAGGAGAACGTGGCCAAAGGCCGGGAGGCGATCGAGCGGGAACTGAAGCGGCTCGGCTTCGATCCGCCGTCGTTGATGACCGACGACAAGATGCTGGAAGTGGCAAAAAAGTTCAATTTCAACGATGTCGAGGACATGTTGGCGGCCATCGGCTACGGCGGCATCACCGCGGCGCAAATTTGCACCCGGCTGACGGAAAAGCTGCGCAAGGAATCGGAGGAGGCGAACGCGCTGCAGAGCGCGGGCGAGATCAAGGAAGTGAAGCCGTCCGGGGAACGCAAAAGCCATCCGGCCCACGGCGTTCGGGTAAAAGGCGTCGACAACGTGCTCGTTCGCTTTGCGCGCTGCTGCAACCCTGTGCCGGGCGACCGCATCACCGGCTATATCACGCGCGGCCGGGGCGTTTCCGTGCACCGCGAGGACTGCGCGAATCTTCCCGAGGCGGTCGGGGAAGACGGCGAACGCGTCATCGAGGTCGACTGGGTTGATTCGGTGGATGCGAACTACAGCGTCGAAATCGAAATCACCGGCCACGACCGGCGCAACCTGCTTAATGAAGTGCTGCAGGCGGTGTCGGAAAGCAAAACGACGATTTCCGCCGTATCCGGCCGTTCGGACAAAAACAAACTGGCGTTGATACACATGACGATCCTCATCCGCAACATCGACCACCTGCATTCGGTCGTGGAAAAAATCAAGCGGGTACAGGACGTTTATTCCGTGCAGCGCATCATGCAAAGCTGAGGGGACGGCCGATGAAAATTGTAGTACAGCGAAGCAAACAGGCGCACGTTGCCGTCGACGGCAAGATCGTCGGACAAATTTCCTCGGGGCTTGTCGTGCTCGTCGGCGTCACGCACGGCGATGCGGAGGAAGACGCCCGTTACTTGGCCGACAAGGTGGCGGGTTTGCGCATTTTTGAAGACGACCAGGGGAAAATGAACCTGTCCGTCCGCGAGACGGGCGGGAGCATTTTGTCCATTTCGCAATTTACGTTGTACGGCGACGCGAGCAAAGGCAGAAGGCCGAATTTCATGGCGGCGGCCCGCCCGGAGCAGGCGGAGGAACTGTACAACCGATTCAATGAACGGTTGCGGGAGCACGGGCTGCGGGTGGAAACCGGCATTTTCGGAGCGATGATGGACGTGTCGCTCACCAATTGGGGACCGGTGACCCTGATTATAGAAAGCAGGCAAAAATAAATCTCGTGAAAGTCGCCGGCCTCACGTTTTCGCTCCCTTCGCTTCCCTCGGTTTAATTTGCCCGGGCTTCGGAGAAAATAAAAAGGCTTGCAACGCATCACCGGCTGATCCGGGAATTTGCCTAGCGAGGAGCCTGCAAAATGCTTAAATCCGGCAAGGAAAAGCGGGTTCAACTTGCGGAATGCCGGTTTCTGCACAATCATCGGCAGGAATCGCTCGTCATGCCGTCCGACGACGGAACGGGCGAAATCGGCGCCATTGCCGCAACCGTCCACGAACCCGCGACCGTCCATGAGCTGTTGAAAAACTCGCCGCGCAAACCGGCTCGTTGACCCCGCGCCGCCCCTTCCCCGCAACACCCCCATTTCGACAACAACGGCGCAACTTACGGCGAAATGTTTTTCCCTTTGATCGCGAAACGCGAAATATGATAAACTAAGCACAATCGGAAATTGCGGCCGTTTTCCGTTTCATGGAGACGGGGCGTTTTTTCGCGCTTTTGTGCGCCTGTACGCATGCGCGCGGGCGGCCGGGTTCCGTACGGACACAGGGGTAACGGACGATGAACATTCTCGTGAACCGATACGGGTTCGATGACTTTTCCACGGAAATTTTTCATATATGCCGGCTTTTTTTTGAAGACGCGGAACTTGTGTTCGGGCCGGGGGAACGAGGCGTTCCGGACGGCAGAGGCGGCAATGCGCCGGGTGAGGAAGCGAGTGCGAAGCCGGAATACCGTCTCGAATTGCGCCTCGTGCACAAGCCGCGCCGACCGACCGGGAAAACTTCCGGCTGCGCAGCGGCGGACGGCGCGCCGGCCGAAAGCGTGACGGCGGTAAGCGCGTTGCCGGAAAGCGCACCCGCGGACAGCGCGGCAGCGGAATGCGTAACTGCGCAAAGCATGACGGCGGAGGATGAGCCGTCAAAAAGCGCCGCAGCGGAAAACGCGTCGGCGGAAAGCGCGACAGAGGAGAGCGCGCCGCTGCAACCCGGTATCGCGCACGTGCGGGCCGACCTCACACATCTTGCGACCGGAAAGACGTGGTCGCACGAACAGGAGCGTCCGATCGAATTCGGCGATCCGATCCGGCAGCGGCGCGCGGTCAAGCGCGCGTTCGGTTTCGCGCTGCTGAAGACGCTGCAGGATGCGACCGGCCTGACGCAACCGTGGGGCATACTGACCGGCGTGCGGCCGACAAAATTGGTGCACAACCTGCTAATTCGGCACGACCGCGAACAATGTCTGGAAATTTTGCGCGACGAATATCTCGTCACGGAGCCGAAAGCGCGGCTTGTCACCGAGATTGCGGAGCGGCAGTTGAAAGTGATTCCCGATCTGTTTCGGCTGGACCGGGAGGTCAGCATCTACATCGGCATTCCGTTTTGTCCGACCAAATGCGCGTACTGCACGTTTCCCGCTTACGACATTCGCGGAAACAGCGGTTCGGTCGCCGCATTTCTGGAAGGGCTCCATTACGAAATCCGCGAAGTCGGCCGATGGCTCGCGAATCGGGGCCTGGCCGTCACGACCGTCTATTGGGGCGGCGGAACGCCGACGAGCATCACGGCGGACGAAATGGATGCGCTTTTCGCGGCGCTCGACTCGGCGATGCCCGGCATGCGCAACGTGCGGGAACTGACGGTGGAGGCGGGCCGCCCGGACACGATAACCCCGGAAAAAATCGACGTGATGAAACGATGGAACGTCGACCGCATCAGCATCAATCCGCAAAGCTTTACACAAGGGACGCTGGACGCGATCGGCCGCCATCACACGGTGGAGGAAACGGTGGAGAAATTCCGCCTGGCCCGCAGCATGGGACTGACCAACATCAACATGGACCTGATCATCGGCCTGCCCGGAGAAGGCGTGGAGCAATTCCGCCATACGCTGGAGGAAACGGAAAAACTTTTGCCTGAGTCGGTCACCGTACACACGCTTTCGTTCAAGAGGGCGTCGCGCATGACGCAAAACAGGGAGCGGTTCGAAGTGGCCGACCGCGACGAAATTGCCGAAATGATGCGCATGGCGACGGAATGGACCGCGCGCTGCGGCTATGTTCCCTACTACATGTACCGGCAAAAAAACATTCTCGGCAACCTGGAAAACGTCGGCTACTCGCTCGAGGGCCGGGAAAGCCTGTACAACATCGTCATGATGGAGGAGCGGCAGACGATCATCGGCCTCGGGTGCGGCGCGGTCAGCAAAGTGCTGTTTCCCGCCGGTCCGGGCGACGACGGCCTGGAGACGCAGCGGATCGAACGGTTCGCGAATCCGAAACAGCCCTCCGTTTACAATGCGCAATACAAAGATTATGTGGCTCGCAAGCTAAACCTTCTCGACGAGGCGTACGCGCCGAACGTCGCCTTGGCGCGGTAGGCGCGCCGCCGAGTCTTTGGAAAATATCCGCATGGAGGAAGTTATGGGAGAGCAAAGGGAAC
>Ga0325347_100260_pt1 | contig 11162 bp, 10 predicted proteins | sample WT_ome_11_FD_205709 | JGI IMG/M metagenome (GOLD analysis project Ga0325347, IMG submission 205709) | Metatranscriptome of lab enriched sorghum-adapted microbial communities from California, United States - WT_Day2_8 (Metagenome... ...
CGGCTGACGTGCACCGTGAACGGTGAAACGTTCGAGTTGAATGATCAGGCGGCCGAAGACCAGGCGCGCTATGATTACTGGCGCGATGCCGAGAAGTTGGAACAAGTCGTCTCGAGCCTGCCGGGAACCCGGGGATATGCCGTCATGATCACAAATGACCATCGGTACTGGGACAAGCCAACGAGATCTCAAAACGTCAGCGAGGATTTCATGCTCTTTGATGGTCGAATCGTCTCCGGAACGCTGAAGTGGTCGGAGAAAGCGGGAGAAGGAACGATTGACGGCAGGGAGAAGCCCGTTCATCTTCGTGACGCTTATACGTTGCAGTGGAGGGACTATTCCAATCCTTCAACCGATAAGGATGGAGTTTTCAAGGCTCTTGTGCTAAATGTCAAAAAGGGGTAAGATAATCTTGGAAAGTGTCCATCGCACAACCGGGTGAAACTCGGGAGAAAGTGACCGTCAACCTTGGCCGGAGGGCGGTTACTTTCTTTTTTCGGGAAAATTGTGGATTTGGGCGACATTCAACGATTACAGTTCGTTGCAAGCGATTTTCTTGCTCGGAGAAGGAATTTCGTGGTGTGCGGGTGGATTCGAAGAAGAGGGGCGGACGTTTTCAGAATCGCGCAAGTCCGGCGGGCCGGATCAATCGAACAATGAACGGATCCCCCGAAACGACAGCCAAAAGATATACAAAAAGGCTTCTGCGACAACATCGAACCATTTCCATTGGTCACCCAAACGCCGTTCAGCGTGCACGCCAAGAAGTGCATATTTCACGAGAACAGATTGAGGATTTACGCTTCACGGTGCCCGGGAACGGGGGGCGGAGAAAGGAACAGACCGCGGTGCCAGGTATCCGGAAAAAATTTGCTCTTTATGTCTCCAAATCTTTGAAAGTTTCGCTTGGCTTGGGATAAAATAAAGTCAGAAATTCCCCTGAACCATTCATCCCGCGCTTTTGTTATCCTCAACTTTTCATTTCCATTCTGGTTGTGAAAGCCCGACTGCTTATGGCTCAACATTTTGGGCCGATTCTTGACCATTTCGCAGGAGGGTATCCATGCATCTTTCTGATTCCGCTGATTGCACCGTTTTTTCTGATGACACGTATGAAGATGCCGCGTCCCGGATCGAACTCATTCAACTTGGTTGCTCCCGTTTCGCGGCTCTGGTCAAGGAACGCGCCGAAACGTCCGACTCCCGCGCCGCACTTTTGCGGGCGAAGCGAGAGGTCATTCGGCATTGTTCAAACGTTCACGTTGAAGCGTTCTTCGAAAACGATTCGGAGTGCAGGTTGGAATATTCCGTGCTTCTGGCGGCGGCAAGTCCGGATGAAGCAAAGGATGAACTTTGCTGCATCCTGCATCTCCTTGATGTGGAGGCGGCTCGCCTGTCAGACCTTGCCCTTTCCGTCTAGTCCGGGCAGCCGGACTTATGGAGCCGGCCCGGCTCCGATTTCAACAAAGAAAGGAGCAAGCAACAATGTCTTTGAAAATTCAATTTCAGCACCCGAATCATGATGAATGCTTCACGTGTACGGAGTGCGGGGAAACCATGCCCCGGCGCGAGGTGGATGCAAGCGGGCAGATCATCCGCATCAATTTCCGGGATGTCGCGAGTCCTTCGGTGTGCAACCCCTGTCTTGCGAAACGGAGGGCAGAACGGAAGGCGCGCCGCAATCTTCAGCCTTTGGGTTTGACGGTTGCGCGCGGGAAGGCGAACGGTGAAGGACGGAACGTGAAAGTGGCGGTCTACCTGAACGAACAGGAAAGCGACCTTCTCGACTATTTGGCGCATCGGCATGATACGCCCAAATCCGTCATTCTGACGAACGCTTTCAACCGGTTTTGCGAGGAAAATCTGACTCCCGAAGACAGGGAGCGGGCACGTCGCTGGAAGGAGATCAAGATGGAGATGCGGGGCGTATCCCCGGCGGCGGGGCAAAACGGTTCCTGAGCAGTCAGCCGGCGGGGCCGGCCCGGGCCTGTTTCTTGCCTTCCATCCATGCACCGCGCCTCGTTTCCCTTGCCTGGCCCTGCGGCAGCCGGTTTATTCGCATGAAGATGCGATGAAACCGGCGGCCGCTAAATTGACTTGAAATCCCCGTCAAGGACGTTCTACGTTTGAGTTGGAGTCACTTCCATATCCGACGACAAAGGAGTTGGGTCACATGAACGCAGTGCGAATCCATGAGGAGACGGGAACCGAGGAGTATGTGTACTGTCCGGTCTGCTTCGGGGAACTGCTCCTTGGCGCGATGACGAAGGCAGGCGAAGTAATTGAGCCGGAAGTGGGCAAGGTCGCCGTCCACCCCTTGCCGGAAGGCTCCGTTCCGGTTGTCATGTGCCGGGACTGCAACTGGAAGCAGGTCATGCGGCCGGAGGATGTGTTTGTCTTCGAAGGACCGCACGTTGCGGACCCTTACGAGACATGAAAAGGGGAGAGGGCCGTTTCCTCTCCCTTTATGAAGTGGGGTTCTCCCGGTTACAGTCTCCGTTTGTTGATGCGGCTCCATCCCATGCGGGCGATCGGAGAGAAATGTTCATGTTGCTGACGGATCATTTCATCGTTCATGGGAACATAACGCCTGGTTGTTTCAATGCTCGCGTGTGCCACGATCCGTTGCAGCGTAAACAAGTCTCCTCCATTCATCAGGAACTGCCGGCAGAAGAAACTGCGAAAGCGGTGAGGAGATACGAGTTCACTCGGAATTCCCGCCGCTTTGGCATAAAGTTTAAGGCGCTTTCGAAAATGATCGGCTTTCAGGGGCTCGCCGTAATTTGACAGGAAAATGTAATCGGAGTTGAAATAACGCTGGTTCTCATCGATCAGCCGCAAGACCTCGCGCAGCACGTGGACTGAGAGAGGAACCATGCGGGGCTTGCGGTTTTTGTTCATCCAGCCGGGCAAATGCACGCATCTGGTTTTGGGATCGATATTCTCCGCCTTCAACCGCAATGCCTCATGAATCCGAAAACCGCCGTCAGCAAGGAGCATCATCAGGGTTCGATCCCGAAATCCCGCATAGGTTGAGGTATCGGGAGCGGCAAGCAGTTTCTCCAACTGCTCCTCCGTCAGCGTGTCTTTCTCCTTGTGATCAAAACGGGGTTGTTTTATATTGCTGATCGGATTGTTCCCGATGATGTTTTCCCGATGCAGGAAATTGAACATGGTACGAAGGATGCGCAATCGGAATGCCACGGTATAGGGGGATAAAGTTTCTTCGGTCTGCATCAGGCAGGGCACTTCCGAGTATTTCCGTTTGTTTGCCATGTAATCGACATAGGAGCGCAAGTGTTCTGCTCCGATTTGCTGAATGAACCGGATTTCCGGATCGTACTGGTTAAGCCATTCCCGAAAGTACCGCCAACTATTCACGTATTCCTCGAGCGTTCGTTCCCTCATGCCTTCGGCTTTTTTGGAGGAATAAAAAATTTGGAAAGCGTGGTCCAGTGTGACCATGTTTTCGCTCGGAACCTGCTGCAGATCCCTCGTTCTGCCCTTTACGATCCTTCGGCCTTTCCTTGGATCAGCAGACATAACAAAACCCTCCTGTCAGCATTTCAATCTGCAGGAGGGCGCATTCGGTCTCATTGTTTGCCAGGCCAACAATCCGAGTCAAGACCGACAGTTCACGTTTTTCAGAGGCCGAGACTGTGCGCCTTTCGGGCGCACAATCCCGACACAAAATTCCCGCAAACCCTTGCGGGACTTTGGTTTATGTAACTGGCGCGCCACGGTGGGACTCGAACCCACGACGCACAGTTTAGGAAACTGTCGCTCTATCCTGCTGAGCTACGGGCGCGTGCAAACATCATTATAACAAAAAGGACGCCCCCAGATCAAATGTTTTCCGCTTACAAGGACTGGAAAACCGACCTGTAACCCGATAATTCTAGAAAAATTTCGCGCGGTTTGCGATTTTTCGAGTATAATGGTAGATAACCGATACCAGTCTATGTTAAAGGTGGTTCATGCTGATGGCTGATCACATGCTGCGAAAGCTGGCCGGAATCCTGTGCGCAGCCTTGTTCGCATTAGGGCTGCCGATGTCCGTGGCAGCACAGGAAACAGGAGCCTATGCCGTCTATCTGGACGGCCAGCTCCTGAGCTTCGAAAATCCCCCGATTGCCGAGCAGGACACCATGCTGCTGGAGTTCCGCACGGTGTTTGAAAAGCTCGGTTACAGTGTCGGCTGGGATGCGCAAGCGAAAGTCGCTTACGCTGAGCGTGATCACCTGCGCATCGATGTGCCCATCGGCCGTTCAGAAGCGGTCGTGAATGGAGAGACCGCGGTTCTGCCCGCACCCACCCGGATCGTGAACAATCGGACGATGGTCTCGCTCCATCTCTTGTCCGATCATACCGATCATCCGGTCATATGGGATCAGGCAACAGGCATCATCTCCATCGCAAGCGCGGCCCACGGCAATCCGACCGATCAACCGCTTACGCTGGAATCGAATATTACGCATAACGGATTCGTTGAGCTGGTCGGGTCGGTAAGTGACGATGTCACCTATGTTCGGCTGGATATTGCGCACTCCGACCATCCGTCCGAGGTCGAACACATCTTCCTGGAGCCGATGGATGGCCGGATCGATGCGCTGCTGGAGATGCCGTTCGGCCATGGCATCTATTCGATGAGGGCATACGCGACGAAGGACCAGGAACGCTATGGACAGTACCGGCCCCTGGACAGCTTCAAGATCGTGTATCCCGAGGATCCGGACCTGATCGTCATCCCGCATGACAAGGATCCGAATCGCTATACGATACGGGTCAACCGATCGCCGGATGCGGAGGAGACGCTGCTGCAGATCAGGAAGCTGAACCGTGAAGCATTCGTCAACATCAGCCCCGGGCAGCCGGAGCAGGCCGAACAGTCGGAGCAGGCTCCCGCGGTGATCGAGGAAGATGTCTATCTGGCCTTCGGACCTGGCGTCTACCAGGTGAATCTGTTCGAGCTAATGGACGGGGAGCAGAGGGTCAAGACGGTGACCTGGACCCATCAGGGCATTGCCGGGCTGTCGCTCAGCGCAGAGGTTACGGAGAACAGCAAGGTGTGGCTCAGAGGCACCGTATCGCCGGACATGAAATGGATGTGGATCCAATACGCGAACACCTCCGAGTCGATCATGCGCAGCATCTATGTTCCGATCACGAACGGAAAGATCGATCAGCTGCTCTATCTGAATATGGGGAAGGGACGCTATCAGATCAAGGTTGGTCTGACCGGTGAAGCTCCGTACCACAAGCAATATACCAATGAAATCTTCGAGGTGGAGAATCTCGATCCCCGCGACCGCCATCTGCTGCCCAGCGAGGGGATCGAGAGCGAGCACGAAGCCATCGTCGCCCTGGCGACCAGGCTGACCGAGCACCTGGAGACGGATGCGGACCGATCGCGCGCCATCCATGACTGGGTGGCGGGCAATGTCGGGATCGATCCGGGGGCATACGGGGACGGGACAGGTCGGGATGATACGGCGCTCGATGTGCTGGAGACCCGCGTTACGAACGGCAGAGGCTTCGCCCGTTTGATGGCGGCTCTGCACCGCGCGGCAGGCATCCCGGCGAAGCTGGTCAGCGGAGAGGTGCTGATCGGGGACAAATGGCTGGAGCATGTATGGAATGAGATCTATATCGAAGACCGTTGGGTGGTCCAGGATGCGGCATGGGATGCAGGCGAACTGGATCCGGAGGCGGGCTCGTTCCGGGCGAAGCTGTCGCATGACTATTACGATCCGGCTCCGGCAGTGTTCAGCCGGGATCACAGGAAGCTGGCGGACATACAAGAGTAGGCATGAAGCCTACTCTTGTTTCTGTCTCAGCCGGCGGAAGAAGCTGGTGAGCAGCTCGGCGCACTGCTCCTGCTCGACACCGGAGATCACCTCGGTCTGGTGATTGAAGCGGCTGTCGGCCAGCAGGTTCATGAGCGTGCCGGCGCATCCGGCCTTGGGGTCCGGCGTACCATATACGATGAGGGGCAGCCTGGCCTGCAGGATGGCGCCGGCGCACATCGGGCACGGCTCGAGCGTCACATAGAGCGTACAGTTCAACAGCCGCCAGGCGCCGATCGTTTCGCTGGCTTGCCGGATGGCGATCATCTCGGCATGCGCCGTCGGATCATGGGTGGTCTCCCGCGTATTGTGACCGCGTCCGACGATGACGCCATCCCGCACGACGACCGCGCCGATCGGCACCTCGCGGATCGACTCCGCCTTCCTCGCCTCACGTATCGCTTCCTGCATCCAATATCGATGATCGAACATATGCATCCTCCGTCTGTCAGTCAGCTCCGTTGCCGATGCGGGCAGCGCATCGGCGCAGACCGGACGCCATGCCGGCACGCGTGTGGGCAACGGAACAGTCGCTTATTATTGTAGGCAAAGCGGTGACACGGTTCAAGCGAATCAGAGTATCCGGCGATTCACACGAATCGCAGCCGGGCTTTCTGGCAGATGACATGAACGGGGCTATGCTATATAATTAAGTTTGGCTTTTTGTGCAGACTGAGACGGAACAGTCTGCTGCCTCACATTAAGCGATTAAGCGAGATTAAGGAGAGCATGACGATGCCTTTGCAAGCTGGAATAGTCGGATTGCCGAATGTAGGCAAGTCCACATTATTTAATGCGATCACCCAGGCGGGTGCGGAATCGGCCAATTACCCGTTCTGTACGATAGATCCGAACGTCGGCGTTGTGGAAGTGCCGGACGAGAGGCTGACGAAGATCGCCGAGATTGTGAATCCCAGACGCATCGTGCCGACGGCCTTTGAATTCGTCGATATCGCCGGGCTGGTCAAGGGCGCCAGCAAGGGGGAAGGTCTCGGCAACAAGTTTCTGTCGCATATCCGCGAAGTGGATGCGATCGTTCATGTTGTCCGTTGCTTCGAAGATGAGAACATCACCCACGTATCGGGCAAGGTGGACCCGATCAGCGACATAGAGACGATCAACCTGGAGTTGATCCTCGCCGATGTGGAAACGCTGGAGCGCCGCATCGAGCGGACGCGCAAGAACATGAAGGGCGGCAACAAGCAATACGCCCAGGAGCTGGAATGTCTCGAACGCATCAAGGAAGCCCTGTACAACGATCGGGCGGCGCGCACCGTCGAACTGAACGAGGAGGAGCGTCTGCTGCTCCGCGATCTGCATCTGCTCACCATGAAGCCGGTGCTCTATGCGGCCAATGTCAGTGAGAGCGAGGCGGCGAACTACGAGGGCAACCCTTATGTCAAGCAGGTGATCGAATACGCCGCGAAGGAGAACGCCGAGGTGGTCGTGATCAGCGCCAGGGTGGAATCCGAGATCGCCGAACTGGAGGGCGAGGACAAGGAGATGTTCCTGGCTGAGCTCGGTCTGGCCGAATCCGGTCTGAACCGGCTGATCCGCAGCGCATACAAGCTGCTCGGACTGCAGACCTACTTCACGGCAGGAGAGCAGGAAGTCAGGGCCTGGACGATCAAGGCCAATACGAAGGCGCCGCAAGCGGCCAGCGTCATCCACTCGGACTTCGAACGCGGCTTCATCCGCGCGGAGGTCGTGTCCTATGAGGACCTGATCGCGTGCGGTTCGATGAACGCCGTGCGGGAGAAGGGGCTGCTCCGCCTGGAAGGCAAGGATTATATCGTTCAGGACGGAGATATCATGCATTTCCGATTCAATGTATAGAAACGCGTAGAGACCTTGTCTCGAATCAAGCATCATCATGAATGTCCAAAGGGGTGAACAAGGTTGCTGGACAAATTGCAGGCGCTCGTGGACCGCTACGAGAAGCTGAGCGAGCTGTTATGCGATCCCGATGTGGCGAACGACAGCAAGCGGCTCAGGGAATATTCCAAGGAGCAATCGGATCTGCAGGAAGCGTATGATCTGTACATGGAATACAAGAACGTGCAGGAGCAGCTGAAGGCCGCCAGGGAGATGCAGCAGGAGAAGCTCGACGATGAGATGCGCGAGCTCGTCAAGCAGGAGATCGCCGGGCTGACCGAACAATCGGCCAGGCTGGAAGAGCGCATCAAGCGCGTCCTTCTGCCCAAGGATCCGAACGATGACAAGAACGTGATCGTCGAGATCCGCGGCGCTGCGGGCGGCGATGAAGCGGCGCTGTTCGCCGCCGATCTGTTCCGCATGTACTCGCGCTATGCGGAGATGCAGGGCTGGAAGATCGAAGTGCTGGATGCCCATGAGAATGATCTGGGCGGCTACAAGGAAATCATATTTATGGTCAAGGGCAAAGGCGCTTACAGCAAGCTCAAATATGAGAGCGGCGCGCATCGCGTGCAGCGGGTTCCGGTCACGGAGTCGGGCGGACGCATCCATACGTCCACATCGACGGTGGGCGTCTTGCCGGAGATGGAGGAAATCGATATCGAGATCAAGGAATCCGACATTCGCATCGATACGTTCTGCTCCAGCGGCGCAGGCGGTCAGTCGGTCAATACGACGAAATCCGCCGTTCGCGTCACGCATATCCCAACGGGCATCGTGGCCACCTGCCAGGATGGCAAGTCGCAAAACTCCAACAAGGAGATGGCGCTGCGCGTGCTTCGCGCGCGCATCTATGAGGCGAAGCGACAGGAGGAAGAGGCCAAGTATGCCGATGAGCGCAAGGCCAAGGTGGGCACAGGCGATCGCAGCGAGCGCATCCGCACCTATAACTTCCCGCAAAGCCGCGTCACCGATCATCGCATCGGACTGACGCTGCAAAAGCTCGATCGCGTGCTGAACGGAGAGCTGGACGAGATCATCGACGCCCTTACACTGGCCGAGCAGACGGCGATGCTCGAGAAGGAGCAGGTAGCACAATGAGCGAACGAACCATCAGGGAAGCCTACAGACAGGCTTCCTCTTTATTATCGCGAGGCGGCATCGATGATCCGGGCAGACAGGCGGAGCTGTTGATCCAGGAGGTGCTGGGCTGGACCCGCACCCGTTATCTGCTCAGCTGGGATGAGCCCTTCCCCGAAGACAAGGAGCTCTTGCTGGAGCGCATGCTCAGCCGCCGTCTGAACGGAGAGCCGTTGCAATACATCGTAGGCCAACAGGAGTTCTACGGCATCCCGTTCCGGGTGAACCGCTCGGTGCTCATCCCCCGGCCGGAGACCGAACTGCTGGTCGAAGCGGTGATGAGGCGGGGCCGGGAGTGGGTGCAGGCCGACGGCCTCATCCCGCGCGTGCTGGATGTGGGAACAGGCAGCGGGGCGATCGCGGTCACGCTGGCTGTGAAGTGCCCGGGATGGCGCATCACCGCCTCCGACATCAGCCAGGAGGCGCTGCAGGTGGCGCAGTCCAACGCGGAGATGAACGGGGTGGCGGATCGCATCTCCTGGGTGCATGGAGATCTGCTCGAGCCATGGCTGGCCAGGGACGAAACCGCCTTCGATTACGACATCCTCGTATCCAATCCGCCTTACATCGCGGAGGACGAACTGGCGACCCTGCAGGTCGAGGTGCGCGAATTCGAACCGCATACCGCGCTGGTCGGCGGCAAGGACGGCCTTCGCGTCTATGCGCGGCTGGTCGAGCAGATGAAGCGGGTCAGGCACAAGCCGCGCATGGTCGCCCTCGAGGTGGGCAAGGGGCAGCATGAGGCGGTCATGCGCATGCTGGGCGACGTCCAGGAGTGGAGCGAGATCGCCGTCATCCCGGATCTGGCGGGGATCCTGCGGCATGTCATCGCCGTTCGCGGCTAAGACAGACGGCACGGCTGTTGCGTGATCAGATTAATAGGATAGAATCCCGCAAACGATAGGTTTATAGATTCCCTTCTCTGACCATACTGGTAGCAGGTGAGGAGAAAGGGGAATCGAGGTATGCGGGAACAGGAACTCAGGGCTTCGTGGTTGCGGTCTTATCGCAGGTTTTGCTATGCGGAATCATACAGGTCGAAACGCTATGCGATCTATCTGATCGTGGCGCTGGCATGTCTGATGATGTCATGGGAAGCCAGCGCTGCCGATGCGGCGATCGCCGGGCAAGTGATCCCGGAGCAGTCGATCCGTCTGCGCATCCTCGCCAACTCGGACTCTCCGGCGGATCAGTTCCTGAAGCGCAAGGTGCGCGATGCGATCGTGGAACAGATGAGCGAATGGGTGACGGAGCAGGATCATATCGACCAGGCGCGCGACGCGATCCGTTCGAATATGCCAGCGATCGAACGATTGGTAAGAGATACGCTGGCGGCATATGGTTATGATTATGAAGTGAAGGCGGAGCTGGGGCCGGTGAATTTCCCGACGAAGCTGTACGGCAACGTGGTCTATCCGGCAGGCGTGTATGAGGCGCTGCTCATCTCGATCGGCAAGGCGGAAGGGCAGAACTGGTGGTGCGTGCTGTTCCCGCCGCTGTGCTTCGTCGATATGGCAACCGGCGGCAGCGAGCCGGTGGCGGCGCAGGCGAGCGAGGCCGATGTGTCCGCCGCGTCGGCGAAGCCGATCAGCGAGCAGGACACGGAAGTGCGCTTCTTCCTGTGGGACATGCTGCAGAACCTCATCCGCTGGCTCGGCTCCCTGTTCTGATGGGGAAGGCAGACAGCAATGGAGATAAGGGATGTCACGATGATGAAAGTAACGAAAGTCTGGACAATTGAAGAGCAAGACGCCCGGGAGGATCACCCCGGCATCGCGGAGGCGGCGGAGCTGCTCAGGGCCGGCGAGCTGGTGGCGTTCCCGACGGAAACCGTATACGGACTTGGCGCTGATGCTAGGTCCACTTCTGCTGTGGAGGGCATCTATGCGGCCAAGGGTCGGCCGTCGGACAATCCGCTGATCGTGCATATCGCGGACCGCGCGCAGCTCGCCGAGCTGGTGTCGGAGACGATCCCGGCGGCAGAGCGGGAACTGGCAGAGCGGCTGATCGCCAGTTTCTGGCCCGGGCCGCTGACGCTCGTCCTGCCTGTGCGGCCAGGCGCCGTATCGCCGCGCGTGACCGCGGGGCTCGAGACGGTCGCCGTGCGCATGCCGGACCATCCGCTGGCGCTGCAGCTGATCACGCAGGCGGGATGCCCCGTAGCCGCTCCCAGCGCCAACCGCTCAGGCCGGCCGAGTCCGACGGAGGCCGCGCACGTGTGCGAAGATTTGCTGGGAATCATTGACGGCATTGTGGACGGGGGACGAACCGGTATCGGGGTGGAATCGACGGTCATTGAAG
>Ga0325347_100268_pt1 | contig 10951 bp, 8 predicted proteins | sample WT_ome_11_FD_205709 | JGI IMG/M metagenome (GOLD analysis project Ga0325347, IMG submission 205709) | Metatranscriptome of lab enriched sorghum-adapted microbial communities from California, United States - WT_Day2_8 (Metagenome... ...
CTCCCCGCAACCGGTTTACAGTTAATCCCAATAATATTGACAAATCATATAAAATATATCAGGAAAGACAGAAATAGAATCGGTGCGTTCAAAGGGGCGACAACCAGCGGATCGTCTGGTAAAATGGCAGTTAGTGGAGATACTCCGAACGGAATGAACCGGGCGCAAAGTCGGATCGTGAACAAAAGGTGAGAGGAGAGATCGGGATGTTCGAGCACAGGTTGTTGCTGGTGGGACATGGGATGATCAGTCACCGTTATGTGGAAGCATTCGGACAGATTCCGAATGCCACGATCGTGGGCGTGGTCGGTCGCGACCAAGAGCGCGCCGCAGCTTATGCGCGGGAGAAAGGCATCGCCCATGCCGATACGGACCTCGGGAGAGCAGCGGCGATGACGAAAGCGACGGCGGCCGTGATATGCACGCCGAATGCGGCTCATGGACGGGCTGTGCTGCAGGCGGCGAGCCTCGGCTTGCATGTTCTGTGTGAGAAGCCGCTCCATATCCATCCCGAAGCTCAGCGGGAGATGATCGCCAGCTGCCGGGAGAACGGCGTGAAGCTGACGGTCTCGTACATGCGCCGCTTCACCGATCATATCCGCTATGTCAAAGGGCTCATCGAACAGGGAGAACTGGGCAGACTGCAGGTCGTCGATGCGGTGCTGAAGCATTATCGGCCGCAGAGCTACTACAATAGTTGGCATGGCACCTATGAGATGGACGGAGGCGGTCCGTTCATCCAGCAGGCCAGCCATATGCTGGATCTGCTCCTGTGGCTGGTCGGAGAATACCGCGAGGTGCTGGATGCGCGGCTGTTCCAGGCGGCCCACGACATTGAGACGGAGGATCACGGGTATGCCTGTGTAGCTTACAAGAACGGCGCTGTGGGCATGATCGAGGCTTCGACCGCATGCGCAGGCATGGAGCAGGAGTATCTGGCGATCAGCGGCACGAAGGGCTCGATCGTGCTTGATTTTCATGGCATCCGCCTTTTCCGGGTGGAGGGCATCGCCTCTCCGCCGGAGTTTCCGGAGGTGAAGACGGAACTCCTGTTCCGCAAGTTGGCGGAGGATTTCATCCGCAGCATCGAGCAGGATGCGGAACCGTTCATCACCGGGGAATCAGCCGCCCAGGCGGTCGAGCTGGTCGATGCGATATACAGGAAGGCAGGGTCGGTGCTTCGTCCGGAGCACTGACCGCTGCCTTCAGCTTGAGTTTATAAGGCAGGAGATGGAGCAAGTGAACACCCATGCCATCATGAAGCTGGTGTCTTTCATCGCCATCCTCGTTCTGGCATTTATCGTCGTCACGTCGGATGTGGCCCGGACAGTCATAAATGGAGATATCGACGGCTTGCGCGAGATGTCGAGCGATAATCTGCTCCAGATGTTGATGATCACGTTCGTCGCCATGCTGTTGCAGAATCTGTTTACCGTCATTCCGCTCATCCTGCTGGCGACGATCAATGTTGCCATGTTCGGCATCGGCTATGGCTATCTGTGGACCTGGCTGTCGAGCGTCGCAGCAGCGCTGATCGTGTTCCTCCTGACCCGTTATTGGTTGCAGAGCTGGCTGATGCGCAAGGTCAATGAGTCGATCAAGGAGCGGATCGCCCGCTACGGCATGATCTACGTGCTCGTGTGCCGGATCATCCCGGTCATGCCTTCGAGTCTGATCAACATGGCAGCAGGGGCCAGCACGATCCGGTTCACCCATTTCTTCATCGGCACGCTGGTCGGCAACCTTCTGTTCATGTCCGTGCTCGCAGGTGTGACCGTGGGCTTCATGGAGGCCGCCTGGGAGGCGGCGATGCTGGTGGCGGCGGTCGTCGCGCTCGGCGGTCTGCTGCTGTTTCTGCAGAAACGCCGATTCAAACGCCGAGTCATGAACCCGGACAAGAATGCCTGTATGAAGTAACTCGCCTGCCAGGAACGGGCGGAATCGGGTGCGTGAGCGGCTGCTTGTTGTGGCGCATGCTTGAGGCGGGCTGTCCGGCAATGGGCAGAGTCTGTTTATAACTCCCGGCCATCCGCCTGCCGGCGAACTGCCTGGAGTGGAGGAAGTTGTGCCTGAAGGGTTGCAAAGCCAATCCCCCGAGCCCAGCGGGGGCTTAGGGTCGATTGTTCAGACAGCGTTTACATAAGGTTGGGGATGCGGATGTTTTCTTTTCTTAAACCGTATACGAGATCGATTGCGATTGCACTGTCGCTCATGATCGTCGAGCTGATCGTGGAGCTGTGGCATCCGATGCTGATGAAGACGGTGATCAACGAGGGCATCCTGGAGCGTGATCTCTCTGCCGTGCTCCGGTGGGGGGGAATCATGGTCCTTGTGGCGCTGGTTGGTTTTGCGGCAGGGATTGTGAACTCTTTTTACTCCGCGCATGTGAGCCAGCATGTCGGCTATGACATCCGGAGCAAGCTGTACTTGCGCATCCAGAGCTTCTCGGTTGCGGCGTTCAATCGTTTCCCGACGTCCACGCTGATCACCCGGATCACGAGCGACGTGAATCAGCTGCAGAATGTGGTGTTTATGGGGCTCCGCATCATGCCTCGCGCCCCGCTCATCATGGTTGGTGCCCTGATCATGGCGCTGCTCATCGATGTGAAGATCGCGGGCGTGCTGCTCCTCACCGTGCCGACATGCGTCTTCGTGCTCGTCTGGATGATGAAGCGCGGGTTCGCGCTGTTCCGCGCCGTGCAGCAGCAGCTGGATGCGACGAACGGCATCGTGCGCGAGAATCTGATCGGCATGCGGCTGATCAAGGCGTTCGTCCGTTACCGCAAGGAAATCTCGCGCTTCGCGGACAGCAACAGGCAGCTCATGGATCGCACCGTTCAGGCGCTGCGCCTGATCGAGATGACGATCCCCATGCTGCTCTTGCTCATGAACCTCGGGATCCTGTTCATCCTCTGGTTCGGCCATTGGGAGCTTGGCGCGAACCGCGTCGATGAGGGGTCTGTGGTGGCCATCGTCATCTATACGACCCGCATCACCGCGACCTTCGGCATCCTGTCGCACATCCTGATGAGCCTCGCGAGGGCAAGGGCTTCCGCCGGTCGCATCCAGGAAGTGCTGGAAGCGCAGGATGATGGGGAGAGCGGATTGGGATCATCAGGTGCGGAATTCGGAGGAGAAAGCGCGGCTGGGCAGGTTGACGAAGTCGCAGCTGTCGAAGAGCGCGGCTCATCCTCGGCCCGTGAAGCTTCTGCCGCGTCGATCGAGTTCGATTCCGTCACGTTCCGCTATCCGGGCAATGCTGAACCGGCGCTGCATGAGATCTCGTTCGTCGTTCGACCGAAGCAGACGGTAGCGGTCATGGGTGCGACGGGCTCGGGCAAATCGACGCTGTTTCAGCTCATCCCCCGTTTGTTCGAGCCTGAGGCCGGCGTCATCTATATGGACGGCAAGGACATTCGCACCTTGCCGACGGAGGAGCTGCGCGGCTCGATCGGCATGGTGCCGCAGGAGGTCGTGCTGTTCACCGGCACGGTGGCGGACAACATCCGTTGGGGCGCAAACGATGCGACCGATGAAGAGATCGTCGAGGCGGCGAAGAGTGCGCAGATCCATGAGACCATACTGGGACTGGGCGAGGGATATGAGACGATCGTGGGACAGAAGGGCGTGAACCTATCCGGCGGGCAGAAGCAGCGGCTGTCGATCGCCAGAGCGCTGGTCAGGAAGCCGAAGCTGCTGCTGCTGGATGACAGCACGAGCGCGCTCGATCTGAAGACGGAGGCCAGGCTGCTGACGGCGCTCAGGCAGTATCCATGCACGACGATGATCATCACGCAGAAGGTGAGCACGGCGATGCAGGCTGACTCGATCCTCCTGCTGGATCAAGGCCGCATCCTGGCCCAGGGCAGCCATGCGGAGCTGCTGGAGACATCGGATCTGTATCGGCGCATCGTCGCGTCGCAATTTGGTGAGAAGGCGGTGAGCGGTCGATGAGTCGCGGGGAAGGAAGATCAACGGGAGCAGGCGCTCCCCCTCCCAATATGCCTTCGTTGGGCGGCCCGCGCTTCGGGCCCGGCATGCATGGCAGGGGGCAGGGCGCCAAGGCCAGGGATTTCCGGGGCACGATCCGCAAGCTCTGGCGATATCTGGCTGCCCATCGATGGATGCTCGTTCTGATCATGGCCATGATCCTGATCCATGTGGCGGCAGGCCTGCTTGGACCATATGTGCTGGGGCTCGCCCTGGACAATCTGATCTACGAACGCGGGGAGGGCATCCTGTCGCTGATCGTCCTGCTGGGTGTCATCTACCTGGTCTTGTCCATTTCCGCGTTTCTCCAGAACTACTGGATGATCGGGGTCTCGCAGCAAACGGTGTACAGGCTGCGCGGCGACCTGTTTAACCATCTCCATTTCCTTCCGATCGACTTCTTCGTGAAGCGGCGGCATGGGGAACTGATGAGCCGGGTCACCAATGATATCGACAACGTCAGTCAGACGCTGAACAGTTCCTTCATCCAGATCCTCTCCAGCGTGTTGACCTTCGTTGGCATGCTGGCGTTTATGCTCTGGTTAAGTCCGGTGCTGACGGCGGTGACACTGTTGATCGTGCCGCTCATGTTCCTGGGCATGAGGTGGATCACCGCACGGACGGGCAGGCTGTTCAAGGAGCAGCAGCGGCATCTGGGCGATCTCAACGGCTACGTGGAGGAGACGGTGTCCGGGCAGCGCGTCGTGAAGCTGTTCTCGCAGGAGAATCGGGTGATCGGGGAGTTTATGGAGAAGAATCGGAGGCTCCGGGACGCCTCCTACTGGGCGATGGTATACTCCGGCTTCATCCCGAAGCTGATGAACGTCCTGAACAACTCCAGCTTCGCGCTGATCGCCGGAGTTGGCGGCTGGCTGGCGCTGAGGGATATCGTCTCCGTCGGGACGATCGTCGTGTTCGCGGAATATTCGCGCCAGTTCACGCGTCCCCTGAACGATCTGGCCAACCAGTTCAACACCTTGCTCTCGGCTGTGGCCGGTGCGGAGCGGGTATTCGAGGTGCTGGAGGAGCGGCCGGAGACAGAGGAGGACGAGGTGACGGCAACCCGCAGGGCGGTCAGCGGTGGGGCCGGATCGGCGATCAGGCCGGCCGGTGGCAAGTCTTCTGCGGCCCAGGCGTCAGTCGGTGGAGAGATGGCGACCAGGGGGGGCGACGGCAGGGAGTCGGCTGTCAGTGAGGTCGGCAGCGATGGCGGGGAATCCGCGGTCGCGCTGTCAGGAGGAGAGCAGTGGGATCAGACGTTGCGCGATCTGGACGAGGTCAGAGGAGAGATTCGCTTCGAGAAGGTCAGATTCTCATACAAGCAAGAGGCCGGAGGGGAGACGATTCGTGACATCGACCTGCATGTGAAGCCGGGTCAGACGCTGGCGCTCGTCGGCCCGACGGGGGCCGGCAAGACGACGATCACCCAGCTGCTGGCCAGATTCTATGACCCGCAGGCCGGGCGCATCCTGATCGACGGCCAGGATATTCGCTATATCCGTCATAACAGCTTGCGCAGCCACATGGGCTTCGTCCTGCAGGATACCTTCCTGTTCGAAGGAACGATACGCGAGAACATCCGCTATGGTCGGCTGGATGCCAGCGATGAGGAAGTGGTCGAGGCGGCCAGGCAGGCCAATGCCCATTCCTTTATCATGCAATTGCCGAATCAGTATGATACCGTGCTGAGGCAGGATGCTGCGGAGATCAGCCAGGGACAGCGTCAGCTGCTGGCGATCGCCAGGGCGATCCTGGCCGATCCGGCGATCCTGATCCTCGATGAAGCGACAAGCAGCATCGACACGATCACGGAGATCAAGATCCAGGAGGCGCTTTACCGGCTGATGAAAGGGCGCACGAGCATCGTGGTGGCGCATCGCCTGAACACGATTCAGAACGCCGATCAGATCGTTGTCCTCCATCAGGGGCGAATCCTGGAGCAAGGTACGCATCAATCCCTGCTGGCCAAGAAAGGATATTATTATGAGCTCTATGAGAGCCAGTTCAAGCCGCTGGAGCAGCCCATCTAGCCGGATGGCTGCCCCGTTCCGGCTGCCGGCAGCGGGATAAGGCGGAACGAATGGCAATCTGGAAAATAAAAAACAACGTTGTTATTTTGCTCAAACAAGAGTAATCTATATAGTAGAACATGACGAAAACGAGGTGTTCCAATTGGCTAAAGCATTCATGGATGAGAACTTTCTGCTGGCAAGCGAAACGGCACGCGTGCTGTACCACGATTATGCGAAGAAGATGCCGATCATCGATTACCATTGCCACTTGAGTCCGCAAGAGATCTGGGAGAACAAGAAGTACAAGACGATCACCGAGGTCTGGCTTTACGGGGACCATTACAAGTGGCGGGCCATGCGGTCCAACGGCATTGATGAGCGGTATACCACCGGTGATGCAAGCGATTACGAGAAATTCCTGGCGTATGCCAAGACGCTGCCGGAAGCGATCGGCAACCCGCTCTATCACTGGTCGCATCTGGAACTGAAGCGCTACTTCGGCGTGGAAGAGGTGCTGAATGAGAAGACGGCGCCGGCGATCTGGGAGCAGGTGAACGCCAAGCTGAACAGCGAAGGCTTCGGCGCGCGGGACTTCATCAAGAAATCCGATGTCCGCGTGATCTGCACGACGGATGATCCGGTGGATTCGCTGGAATATCATATCCTCATCGCCAAGGATGAGTCCTTCGACGTCAAGGTGTTGCCATCCTTCCGTCCGGACAAGGGACTGGAGATCAACCGCGCCACCTTCCTGCCATGGGTCGAGAAGCTGGCGGAGGTCTCCGGCATCGCGATCAACAGCTACAGCGATTTTCTGGCTGCGCTCGAGTCGCGCGTCAAGTTCTTCCACGAGGTCGGTTGCCGCGTCTCTGACCATGCGCTGGATTATGTGCCGTATGCGGAGGCGACGGAGGAAGAAGTGAGCGCGATCTTCGCCAAGGCGCTTCGCGGCGAGAAAGTATCGCTGGAAGAGGAGATGAAGCACAAGACCTACACCTTGCTCTTCCTGGGCAGATTGTACGCGGAGCACGACTGGGCGATGCAATACCATATGAATGCTTCGCGCAACAACAATCTGCGCATGTTCAGGCAGCTCGGTCCAGATACCGGCTTCGATTCGATGAGCGATACGCCGATTGCTCTGGCGCTAACCGGCTTGTTGTCGGCGTTGGATGAGGACGGCAAGCTGCCGCGGACGATCTTGTATTCGCTCAATCCGTCGCATAATCATGTGATCGGCACGATCATCGGCAGCTTCCAAGGCGGCGGCATCCCGGGCAAGATCCAGTTCGGATCGGGTTGGTGGTTCAACGACACGAAGGAAGGCATGATCGCGCAGATGAAGACGCTCGCTGACCTTGGCCTGCTCGGACGTTTCGTTGGCATGCTGACCGATTCCCGCAGCTTCCTGTCTTACACGCGGCATGAATATTTCCGCCGCATCCTGTGCAACCTGATCGGCGAATGGGTCGAGAACGGCGAATATCCGGCGGATATCGAACTGCTCGGCAGCATCGTGCAGAATATCTCGTACAACAATGCGAAGAATTACTTCGGATTCTGATATTGGTGGCTTTAAGGGGTGTCCGGTGGACGCCCCTTAAGACTAAAGCTGTGTTTAGGTTTGCTGTTGCTTTTTCCTGCTCCTTGGGGTTAGGCGGCAAACCGTGCTCGTCGGAGACTGGTTTCGGTCTCAGCCACTAACTCCATCTATGTTGCACGTAAAGGGCACCCGGAGAGGGTGCCTTTTCCTATTAAGTCAGGAAGATATTATAGAGTGGACCGGATAGCAATCTGTGAAATAATAGCTATAAGAGAGAGGCATTCATTTTGATGGCAAATGTATTGGAAAGATGGTGCGATCATAAACGGCGAGGACATATGAAGCTATCAAGAACAGCATTGGACGGCTTTTCTTAATTCTTTCTCCGGTATTTTTATGTTACCGCTCACATCGACCTGATATGGGATATTGTTTGACTCGAGACGTTTGATTAGTTCATTGCGCAATCCATCATTCAAATTTTCGTGATGAGCAAAAATAACGAAGTCTTCAGGTTGGTTGGTCAAGTTATAAAAGAGAACACCGCTAATCAGAATTACGACAAGAATGGATAGTGTTGCGATAACTCGTTTCATATTTCACCTCAATCCCGTTAAACAGTTCACCAAGGAGTTTTATTAATAACATTAATGTAAATTCCATATCAATATACCGAAATATTCAAAAAGCCAACGCCACAAAGTACATTGGCTAGCATTAAAGATTAATTCACATAATCGTTGCTAGATCCAGTGAAATACTGGACGGAGTTATTGACAATATGCCACAGGCTCCCAGAAACGTATGCATCATGAATGGTATTGCGAGTTTCTGATACCAAGCTTTCCTCACTAATATCATTGATAAACGCATACAATCGTCCTATTGAGTTATTGTGCATATCCATTTCATACTCGATTTGTGGCTGGTTGATTGCCCCTAATTCATGGGCTGAAGTCCAAACTTCCGCCCAGAACGAATCACTGGTAAAGCCAATAATCCAGATGTTCCAAGCAGCATGCCTAAACGCATCTGTTTTGTCATTATGTCCATTATAACCGAATTTGTACTGTGTCCAATCGGCTGCTTCATCACCGGCAACCAGTGCTGCGAATCCCTTGCTAGGATTGGCATCAAACAGTTCTTGCTCCAGTGAATTGAGTTCAACTTGTCCTTCAACATATTCGTAGAACCAAGAACCGATGCTATTGATTGTTGCTCTACCGGTTTCAAGTGCTCTTTCAGGATTGTTGCGATTGTACTCTCGCATTAACCCAATAAAATAATCATTGATCTCAGTTTCAGTTGCTTCGGGATGTTGCTTTTTGAATTCTTTTAATTTATCAAATAATATGTCCTTGTATCCATAATCAAGCAACTTACTGGCACCAGTATATACCTTCGGTTGTGAATGAATATATGCTTGAATCGATTGTTGGAGCGCTCGTTGTTGGGACGCAATTGTGTTGCTTGATATCTCCTGGGCAGTATTTTTCTCTGATGGCGCTGCCAATACAGACTGAGACATTAACACCAAAGACAAAATTAACATTACAGAAATACCTTTCAGCATTTTTTCATTACTATGACCTCCTTATAATATGGTACTTAGAAGAAAATGTTTCTGGCCCTACCCTCCTTTCCAAGCGGATTCTGTTACACTTTGTGCATAATGCTTCTGATCTGATAAAATTTAAAGATGTTTGCACAAAGTAAAAGCTCACAATGGATCGATCTTCAGTCGCTTATTTAGAGCTGACTGAAAATGATTATAAACATGCAACCGTCATATGATGAAAATCCTGGCATTCCTGATACAATCGTCTCAAAACTATAACGTCAGGAAATAATTAAATAATGATAGACTATATTATCATCGACCGGTGAACTAATTCGCATAGAAAACATATTAATATTAACCCAAATTTCGAAAGCCCCGTCCAGCTTGAGTTACCGTTCGTTGAGCGCACAATTAATTGGTAGTAATTTGAAGAAAAACCAGTAGTGAACGACTTCAGATTGGGATTCGGGTGCACGATCCCCTACCCCATGAGACCGGGCTAATCCATTTCCATGTTTAATTTTGGTAGGTTCATTCTAGCAAAGCGACTCTTGTCGCAATCCTTTTCCATGCAAATCGATTAGCAAAGTCTTTAGCAAGCTTAAGAACAACCTGACGGCTATGTTGGATAATAGTCGCCGCACAATGGAAAAACTCCAGTCGGAATCGAGAGATGGTGTAACCTTGGTATATGGGCTCGCAACAATCCTTCTTGAATCGTTCATACAAGTTATAGGCTAAGAGTTTCATAAGCAAATCCAGTTCGTTAGCAGCGAAGTTCCCTGTAGCGATTCGGTTGATGGAGAAGCCTCGCTTCGCTTCCTTGATATAGTTTTCCATGCAAGCGCGCTGGTTATAGAAGCGTCAGATGTCGATGGGCTCCCATTCCAAATTCGTAACGATGGCTTCATATTGCCAATCGGTTTCAAGGATCATTTGCTTCTGATCTTCGTCGAATTGTTGTGCTTTGCGAATGACGACGATGCGTCTGGCTTTCTTCCATGATGTCGCTTTGTAGATCATTGTAATTCCTTCAATGATCCAGTCTTCATCCACGAATCGTTTCCAATAGCGACATAGCTTTACTTCGTTTTGGAGGCGCTGCGTCCATTTCAACCTGCCGACATAGCCAATCTTTCGAGATTCCCACAGTTGGTAGAAATCCTCGCCGCCGAAGCCCTTGTCGAACCGGGCATACTTGATCGGGCGGTCACCGAGCAAATCGAAAGTTTCAGCGACAAATGTACCCGCATTCCGAGAAGAATGGACATTTCCAGCGCGAAGGACAGCGTTCAGACACAACCGGGATTGCCCTTCGAAAGCGAGCAGAGGGTGGTAGCTCTTACGTCCAGGTTTATGGGAATTAGCTCCGACTTCAGCGCCTTGCTGGTTCCCGTATACGGTTTCTACAGTGGAATCCAAGTCGAGAATGAGCTCAGAAGGTAGACAAGGCGCAATGACCTGTTGATTCAACTTTTTAAGTTCCAAAGGTAACGTCGGTCTAGTTTTGCTTAGTCGATCCAGTTCTTTATAGAGCAAACTGTGATGCGGACAACGACCGCCAAGAAATCTTCGGATGAGGGAATCGTGTTGATACTGACGGAAGTGGAATAAACGTTCACAGCCGAGGATCCAACCGATAATGAGATACAGGAGAATGCGGTGCAAGGCAAACAGTGAATTGCTCTGTTTCATGCAGTTCAAACCACGAAGAGCATCAGTAAACTTGATTCTCTCAAGATATTCTAAGAAGATTTTGCTTCCTCCGACCGATGTAGCGTTTTGAAGTAAAAAATTCAGTTTTCATTTTTGAGAAAGATATGTTAGACTTCACCTAAAGGGTGC
>Ga0325347_100269_pt1 | contig 10922 bp, 14 predicted proteins | sample WT_ome_11_FD_205709 | JGI IMG/M metagenome (GOLD analysis project Ga0325347, IMG submission 205709) | Metatranscriptome of lab enriched sorghum-adapted microbial communities from California, United States - WT_Day2_8 (Metagenome... ...
CCAAAATTTCCTGAAAAACCGACTTTGCCGAGTTGGTTTTTCTCTTTTTCTCAACCCTATCCACATTCCGCCTGAATTGGTCTGCCTGTTTTTGATTCAAATACGCTCCAGGCAATTTAATCACCGAACACCACCACCATGCCCATAAGGATAATGAACAACAAAGGGAGCGCAACGAACACTGAAAGCCAATCTTCAAGGTCTGCTTCTTTCAATAAATCAAGCCATTCGTTAGATTGGAGTTTTTTGTCCATGTCAATCTCCTTTCATATAATTAAGAATTGGGCTGCTCCCGTAACCATCGTTCAAGAAACTGTCTCGTTTCTCTTGCGGGAAAAAACCATTTCGATCCGACTTTGTATTTTGGAAAATCCTTATGGAAGAAAAACTGTTGCTGGATGAAGTTCCAACTCATGCAAGTGCGTTTCATCAGTTCCTTAGCGTCCCAGAACACATACTCGGCATCGACTTCTTTCACCAGTTCCCGTATGCGTTCCCGGCAAAGTTCCTTCACTTCCGCTTCGTCCACTTTGACGGTTAACAAGGTTTACGCCCCCTTAGTGATCAGCAGTCGGAACGTTTCCCGGCCCTTCGGAGTTACCAGTGTTTGAACATCGGCTTTTTCTTTCCGGACCCACTCTTTAAGTTGGAACAGTTCAGGGACAAATTGCGCGTAAGGTTTGAGTTTGCCTTTCTGGTCGCGGTAGATGTAACGTTTGTCCAACAGCCAATTAATAAAGTCGGTCTGTTTGATCCGAAGTTCTTTTGCCGTGTCCCGGAAGTTAGTCAGCAGATTCCGATCTACCAGAGCATCGAAGTATTCTGCTTTCGGTTTGAGCGCGGCGATCTGTTCATTTTGCTTCCGAACAAGTGCCAACGTCGCTCGAAATGTTGCTTTGGTTTGATCATCTGCATAAGGCAGATAAGTCTCAATAAAAGCATCTTCGTTTGCCACGTATCCTCCGGTTTTACGGATGGTCGGCAGGACTTCTTTTGTTACCCACTTTCGGAATGCCCGCGCCTCTGGCTTGCGACTTTCGAGAATCACGTCATAAAGTCCGTCCTCATTAATGATGGAGGCGTTGTTCGCTCTGCCGAGTGAATCTTCGACGGTGTGGTTTGAAACCACATCGTCACTCAACCGCTGTCTTACGTCTGGGGCACGAAGTCCGAGAACTTCGCACACGTCCTTAAGTACGAACCATGGCTGACCATTTTTCTCAATGACGCGGATATTCGCATCGTTGAAATTGAAAATTTGCGGCTTGTTCATCCAGCTACTCCTTTCTTTTTTTGATAAAAAACAAATATGTTTTGATAAAAAGGCATAGTTAAATAAGACCACAAAAAATACTTGCGGAATCTAAAATGATGGTATATAATCCAAGATGAAGGGTAAAACTGGATTTTAGTTAGTTGCGAAGAAAAAATGACGGGTCATGAAGGTCTGGAAAAATTTCTTCATCCGGCACACCGAAATAATGTTCAATTCGCTTCAACAAACGTGTGCCTGGAAACGATCTTCCGTTTTCTAATTCCCGCAAGTGAGTTTCGGTTATGCCGAGTTCAAGAGCAACTTGCCTCTGAGTGCCTTTTTTCTCGCGCAATTCCTTCAATCGTTTGCGAGGCTTAACGGTTGTGTTTGGCATTTGTGTTCACCTCCTTGTCGTAACCATATAATAGCACTCAAATTAGATTTGAGCAACACTTTTTTTCTAAAATTTTATTTATGGAGTGATCGCCGTGTCGTCATTAGGTTCGAGGATAAAAAAGTACCGCAGAATTCGTGGTTACACTCAAGCGCAAATGGCAGATAAATTAGGCATGACTGAAGCTAACTTTTCCAGTTATGAAAGAGATAAGAGCAAACCACCGAGCGAAAAACTTTCTCAAATCGCTACCATTTTGAATGTATCCACGGATTACTTGCTTGGATTTACTGATGATCCAACACCAGGCTTGAAAGCGGGTGCGTTCATTTTAGAGACGGGAGAAGTTTATTTCCAAAATGAAACAGAAACAAGAATAAACATGAAAATTCAATCGAAATATGATGAAATCAGAAAATTAAAAGATCATATAGAAAGGTTAGATGAAGATGATTCCGTTGAAGAAAGTCAGAAATCGGCCATTAGACGATCTTTGTTATCCACCATTGACAAATTGAATAGAGAGATCGATGAGTTGAAAAACCAACTAGTAATACCCACTTGGGCAACATCCAAAGACAAACGCGATTTTAAGAAAATGCTTGAGGAAGATGCGCCAGTCATGTTCGACGGTGTTCCGCTGGATGAAGAAGATAAGGAAAAAGTATTAAAAGTTATGGAAGCAATCTTTTGGGATGCAAAAAAACGGAACAAGAGAAAACCGATTGACGAATAAGCGGAGGATACTGTATGGACAAGATAATCAGACACCTTATCCGCAAATACAAAACCAACAACCCTTTTGAGTTAGCTGACAATCTTAATATTATTGTTTGGCAGAGCGATCTAGGCAACGGAACTCGTGGATTGTATATAAGAAAATTACGTCGTCGTTATATCGTCATACATGAAGGACTTAATGAACATTGGAAGCGCTTTGTCTGTGCTCACGAGCTTGCTCATGATCGTTTGCATCCTGGATTCAGCCGTTTTTGGTTGGACGAGCATTCTTTCTTTCATGTCGGAAAGTTTGAACGACAGGCAAACAAATTCGCAGTTCGACTTTTAACCGCAGGAGATTCGCCTCAACGCGGCGAATCGCTTAGCGATTTTCTCTTGCGAAACAACGTACCACCCGAAATGAGCAGATTTTATATGTAATCTCTGCGATCATCAGCCGCAAGACTGTTCATTATACACATAAAAACCGAACATACATTCTTATGAAAGGAGAATTGAGGTGCTTGGTTCATTCCGTCAACGCGGGTGTAAATGCCCGCCGGAGCGCAAACGCTGCACTTGCGGCGCAAAGTGGTATTACAGGTACGACATTATCGACCCGGCAACCGGCAAGCGCAAGCAGAAGGAAGTCGGCGGATTTCGGACGAAAGGGGAAGCGGAGGAAGCGGCCAAGAGGATCCAGTACGAGCTGCAAACCGGGATCTACGTGGAGCCGGCAAAGATGACTGTCGAGGAATTCCTGATCGACTACGTGAAAAACACATTAAAAAATGAAGTGGCGCCCAACACTTACGAGCAACGTTTGTCCTATGTCGAAAATCACATCGCGCCTCGGATCGGGAAGATCAAGCTCACTGATCTCAAGCCGGCGCATATCCAGAAGCTTTACAATGAGCTGCGCGAACAATTCGCGGCCGGACATGTGCAGAATATCGGTAATCTATTGACAAAAGCTTTGCGGCAGGCTGAAAGGTGGGACCTTATTAAGCGCAACCCGGCAGCTCTCGTGAAAAAGCCGACAACATCGCGAAAAAACGCTAAAATGAAAATCTGGACCGTTGAGGAGCAAAAAGCATTCCTCGACCATGTGCGGCAGGAATCAGATTTCTACTATATGCTTTTCCTCCTGGCGCTCACGTCGGGGATGCGAAAAGGGGAAATCTTGGGGCTGCAATGGAATGACGTAGACACAAAACAAGGCATTGTCAGCGTTAAGCGAACCGCCGTCTGGGCACAGCGGACGCTGTATCTTAAAGACATGCCCAAGACAGAGAGCTCGATCAGGACGATCCAGCTTCCGGAGCAAACCGCAAAAGTACTGAAACGTTGGCAGATGGCTTGTCCGGCTAACACAATGAACCTGGTATTCCCGAGTCCAAAGACCGGTGGGATCCTCTACCCGAATTCTTTGGACAAAGCGTTCCAGAAAGCGGTCCGCGGCGCAGGCGTCCCGGAGATCTCATTTCACGGTCTACGTCACACCTTCGCCACGACGCTGCTGGCGAACAACGTGAACCCGAAGATCGTCCAGGAAATGCTGGGGCACGCCACGATCAAGACCACGATGGACACCTATTCGCATGTACTGCCAAATATGCAGCGCTCAGCGGCTGAGCAACTCGGAGCCGTTTTATTTTAGTCTTACGATGTGGGCAAAATGTGGGCAAAATCAAAAATCGAGCCTTTAAACCGCGTGGTTACGACCTTGGATATAGTTGGATTCGAACTGCACGCTGGCCACCAGCATATTGTTCTGCAGGGCGAATTCGAACTGGATCTCGCCATGCGTCCAATTGGTCTTGTACTTCAGCGATTCCAGTGCGAGCTGGCGGAACGCCATGCGATGCATCTCGCTCAAGCCTTGACCCCGAGGCTTCAGTCCGCCTCCCCTGGACTGGATCGGGTCATGTCGTATGCCGAACTTCCCGATAACATTATTGCGAATGTGAACAAAGATAAGACCGGAACTCAACTGAGCCAACTCATCATTCAGTTGGCGAAACACAAGGTCAAGCTGTCTGACCAAAGGCATATGCTCCAGATTCATTACTTCCCTCCTTCTCCTTTTCAGGATGAATTTGTAAAAATTGAGAGGCAATTACAATTATACTAGTTCTATTTTCCTGCTTCAATATGAAATTGTCATAATATATATAATATTCACTTAATTTTGACGATTTCGCTCGGTTTTCATCGATGTTTGGCATAGACCGTATCATGAAACTGATGTTATAATGCTCCTATAATCCCATCAAATACATAAAGGAGATATGCCTATGATGAATCGCTTACAAGCGCTTTCATTCTCACAAAAGCTAAATCTTGGCTGTTATCTGATCGTAGCAGCGTTCTCCTTGGTCCTGTTCATCGTGATGCTCATGAACGGTCAAACGGTGACAGGCATCGTCCTGGTAGCGGTGCTGGCTGGCGCATGCTATCCCTTCATTCGCTTCCTGGAGCGAATATTGACTGAACCGATCCAGGACATCGCGACCATCGCCATGAACGTGGCCAAAGGCGACTTCACCTCCAGGGTCACCGTTACCTCCAACGATTCACTGGGCGAATTGGGCCGCACCTTCAATCAGATGATCGACAAGCTTAAAGATATATTGAATGAAACCAACAAACTTTCCCGGCACGTATCGGAGACCGGCAGGGACCTCTATCAGAAAAATGCCAATATGAAAGACGTGCTGCAACAGGTCTCCACCTCGACCAACGAACTCGCCACAGGAGCCGGTCAGATCTCCGAGGACGTGGCCGACATCTCCACCTCCATCCGATCGATCGAGCAGATGATCACCAACTTCGTGAGATCCACCCAGGAGATGAACAGCCAGTCGGCCAAGACGATGTCCATGGTGGAGCAGGGGCAGAAGGCGGTTGACAGCCAGGCGGAGGGCATGGCCAGCAACGTGGAAGCGACCAGGGTCGTCGCGGCGACCATCGATGAGCTGGCCAAGTCAGCGGCGGGCATCCAGAAGATCACCCGCACCATCTCGGAAATCGCCGAACAGACGAACCTGCTGTCGCTGAACGCCTCGATCGAGGCCGCGCGCGCCGGCGAACATGGCAAGGGCTTCGCCGTCGTCGCCCAGGAAGTCCGCAATCTCGCCGAGGAGTCGGCTTCCTCTGCCAAGGAAGTGTTCAACCTCGTCCGCACCATCGAGCAGGGCATCCGTCAGGCCATTGCGAACATCCACAAAAATGAACGGATCGTCAACGAGCAGAACGAGCTGATCCAGAAAACCGCCAGCGTCTTCGCGGATATCGTGGACAGCACGAAGTTCATCAACGAGAGAATCAACGATTTCGCCAGCGAGGCCCAGCGCATGCTGGAGGATGCGAAGAAGATCGCCTCGGCCATGGAGAATATCTCGGCCATCACCCAGCAGTCGGCCGCCGGAACCGAGCAGGTATCCGCATCGATGATCGAACAGATCAATTCGGCGGAGGCGATGCTCAAGCAGGCTGAACGGATGTCCACGATGGTCATCGACCTGCAGAAGACCATCCAGATCTTCAAATTCTGATCCCTGCCGGCTATCACCTGCCATTTGACGCAGGCCTCCTCCCTGGTCTATGCTGTTGGTGAATGACATGAGAAGGAGGCTGTCGCATGAGGCCTTTGCAGATATCGCCGGAAACCGCGCAGAAACTGGCCAGGGAGCTGAACGTGCCGCTGGAGCATCTGCTGCACATGCCGCAACATATCCTGATGCAGAAGCTGGCGGAGCTTGCGCGCAAGGATCACAGCAATGCTGATGAACAGAAAAGCGAGCAGTCATAGGCTGCTCGCTGTATTTTTCTCCGTTTGTGCGGATCGCAGTTCATCCGTGATGAGCGCCCATTGCTCGCGGCTGGCGCGGATCATGTTCGCATCCATGATGCGCTTGTCGTGGACGACGCGCGAGAACCATCTGACCGCTTCGTGGTAGTTCCCGAGCCGGCGGTTAAGCTCTCCTATCAGGTACATCAGCTTGGCGTCGTTCAGCTCGCTCTCCGCCCCTTCGAACAGGGACGTGTAAGCCTCCAGCGCGTGCTTCAGGAATCTGTCCTCCATCTCCTTCATGCCCTTGTACCGGTACATCCAGGCGATATGATGCAGGATGCCGGCTACGACACGGCTCGACTCCTCCTTGATCTGGGCGCAGAGCAGAGCCAGCTTGTACGTCTCCAGCGCATCCCTCCAGGAGCGTTCCCCGCCGTAATCGCGTCCGGTCCAATTCATGCCGATCGTATCCAGGAATTTTTTCTTCTGGGATTCCGATATCTTCATCGTGAAATTCTCGGTTGAGGCGAACCCGCAATATCTGCACACTCTGACCACGTAATACTCGGGATTAATGTCGGTGTAATGCAGGCAAAAATCCGAATCGCGCCCGGAAGGCTTCTTGAAGCTCGGCCTGACCCTGGAAGTCGTATATTCATTTCCGCACATAAAACAGGTACATTTGACTGAGTATAAGGGATCAATCAAGGCCGCATCCCCCTAAAGATGGATTATATTCATATATTATACCATCATGTGTACTAGGTTTAAAGTTGCATAACTCACACTTTCCAAACTTTTTAGCATGACCTGTCCATCCCGCTCATAGAATGTAATGTTATTCCGGATGAGCCTGGAGGATGAGTCCCGTTGCCCACATACCGCGTGTTGGTCGCATTCAGCGCAGCCTGGATCTTCATATCCCTCATCGTTGCCATGTTAGCCTATCCCGAGTCAGTTCTGGCAGCCGCGCTTAAAGGGGTGGGAATATGGTGGGATGTCCTTTTTCCTGCATTATTCCCTTTTTTCATCATCGCAGAGCTGCTGCTCAGCTTCGGCATCGTTCAATTCTTCGGCACGTTGCTCGATCCGATGATGCGCCCGCTGTTTCGCGTGCCGGGCATCGGCGGCTTCGTCATGGCCATGGGCTTCGCCTCGGGGTATCCGATCGGCGCGAGACTTACGTCCCAGCTATGGGACCAGAGACTGGTGAACCGCGTCGAAAGCGAGCGGCTCGTCGCGTTCACCTCCACCTCTGATCCGATCTTCCTGATCGGGGCTGTGGCCGTCGGCTTCTTCCATAACCTCGAGATCGCCCCGATCCTCGCCGTCTCCCATTATGGAGCAGGGGTGATCATCGGGCTGCTGATGCGCTTTCATGCTCCCCATGCGGCGCTGACTCCCCCGGTTGGCGCGCAGGAGGGCAGTATCCTCCGGCGAGCGCTCCGCAACATGCACGATACGCGGATCGCCCAGCAGCGCCCGATCGGCGATATGCTTCGCGATGCGGCGATCAACGCGCTGAGAATGATCTTCGTGATCGGCGGTCTGGTCGTCTTCTTCTCCGTGATGATCGAGCTCCTGACGCGCACGAATCTGCTTCCGTTGCTCGGCCGGTTCATCGCCGCCCTGCTGGCGGTCTGCGGTCTGCCATCGGAGCTTTCGGACGCGTTCATCAATGGGCTGTTCGAGGTGACGCTGGGCGCCAAGTCCGCCGGAGACGCTCATGGTGTCGACCTGATGCACAAGGCGATGGCGGCAGCATTTGTTCTCTCGTGGGCCGGGCTGTCCGTTCATGCGCAGATCGTGAGCCTGATGAGCCATACCGGCATGCGTTATGCCCCTTTCCTGATCGCCCGTTTCCTGCACGGCATGCTCGCCTCAGTGCTCGTCTGTGTCCTGTGGGATTCCCTGCGTCCTGAATCAGCCACCGCGCATCTCTGGCTGCGCTGGCTGGCGCCGGTCGATGCGGCGTTCTGGGGCGGTTCGTGGGGCTCGTATGCGGCCATGCCCATCTCCTCAGGGCTCACATGCCTGGCGGCAACGGTGGCGTTGTCGCTGGCGATTCATGGGTTGAAACACATGCTTGGGAGGACTCGCGGCAGGAAGCAAGATTAGGTTGTTTTCCCCGGGGCGATTGATTATGATGGAGATGAAACAAGCTGCGGAGGTATATGCCTTGACCTTTTACATCCATCATCGCGGAGATGAGCTGTCTCGACAACTGGCCGAATCGTTCCGGATACGGGCCGAACAGAAGGGGCTTCGCTGGAGTGCGAAAGAGCCCGACATCGTGGTCTCAATCGGCGGAGACGGAACATTGCTGCAAGCTTTTCACACCTATTTCAATAAAGTCGAGCACGTCGCGTTCGTCGGCGTGCATACCGGTCACCTCGGCTTCTACGCAGACTGGAAGCCGCATGAGATCGGGCTGCTGATCGACTGCATGGCGAGGAATCCGAAGCCGGATCAGAGTTCGATCGTCGAATATCCGATCGTGGAGATCACAGTCGAGTCGGACTGCGGCACCGAGACGTACTATGCGCTGAATGAAGTGACGCTGAAGGGCATCGAGACGACGCTGGTCGCCCGGCTGGACATTAACGACGCCAAGTTCGAGATGTTCCGCGGCGACGGCATCTGCATCTCGACGCCTTCCGGCAGCACCGCCTACAACAGGGCCTTGGGAGGAGCGATGATCCATCCATCCCTTGAAGCGATCCAGATCGCCGAGATCGCGTCGATCAACAACCGGATCTACCGCACCCTCGGCTCTCCGATCGTGCTGCCCAAGCATCACCATTGCGACATCTATCCGGAGGAAGGCAAGCGGCTGCTGCTGTCGATCGATCATATATACAAGGAGTACCCCAGGCTTCGCGGGCTCAGCGCTCGCGTCGCGGATATGAAGGTGAAGTTCGTGCGCTACAGGCCGTTCCCATTCTGGAACCGGGTGCGCGATGCCTTCATCGGCAACGGGTCCAACTGATTGGCCGGGCTGCGCCTGGAGCGTTTCCGTTGCGGAACGCTCCGACCGCACTCCGGTGATCGATCCAATGATCTCCTGACCAAATGAATCGAGGCCGTCCATCATGATGGACGGCCTCCTTATTGATTGGATCAGGCATCCGATTTGGCCTGGCTTGTCCTGACCGCTTCGGGATTGCGATTGGCTTGCTTGCGATCATGGCGCTTGTGATCGCCGCGATGCCGTTTGTTCTTCTGCTGATCCTTGTGGTGATGCTGTTTCGATGCTTTGGCCTCATCAGCGCGCGCGTTTCGTTCCTTTTGATGATCCTTATGATGTTCTTTTTGATGTTCCTTTGGATGGTCCCTATGGCGTTCCTTATGAGGCTGCGGGTCTTTGTCCTTGACATGTTCCTTGCCCGGATCCTTGTGCAGCTCCTTGGGCTCCAATTCCTTGTGAGCCTGCTCCTTCTGCTCCCGCTGTTCTTTCTGTTCTTTCTGTTCTTTCTGGTGTTGATGATGTTTGTGCTGGCCTTCCTTGGGCTGTTCCTGACCTCCGATGGCCTGATCGATCGTTTTTTTCTTGTTCGGAATGCGTTCCAGCACGAAATAGGCACAACCAAAGTTGCAATATTCCTGGATGTATTCCTGCAACGAGGTGATGCAGGTATCCTTGGTGCTCTTCGGATTGCCCTCGCGGAAGAAGCCCTTCAGCCGGAGCTGATTGTAGCCCCAGTCGCCGACGATATAGTCATAGCGATCCAGCACATCGCTGTATCGGTCGCGGAAGGCTTCAAAATTCCAGCCATTCTTGTTCTCATATGCCAATTGGAATGATCTGCTTCCGAGCTGTATCACGATCGATCCTCCTTCCCCCTGATACTTACGATTCAAGTGTGCGCACCGCCGCTTCCTTCTGTTCGCGGGCATGATAGGAACTGCGTACGAGGGGACCCGATTCCACATGGCTGAAGCCGCGCTTCAAGCCTTCTTCCTTGAGCAATGCGAACTCTTCTGGCGTATAGTATTTCTCCACGGCCAGATGCTGTCTCGTCGGCTGAAGATATTGGCCGATCGTCAGGATGTCGCAGCCTGCAGCGCGCAGATCATCCATCGTCTGCAGGATCTCTTCCCAGCGCTCGCCCACGCCGACCATGATGCTCGACTTGGTCGGAATCTTCGGCTGATAAGCCTTGGAACGCGCCAGCAGCTCCAGGGAACGACGGTACTTCGCCTTCGCCCGAACGCGGTCTGACAGGCGCTCGACCGTCTCAACATTGTGGTTCAACACATGCGGTCTGGCATCCAGCACGGTGTAGAGCGACTGTTCATTGCCTTGAAAATCCGGAATCAGCACTTCCACATCGCAGAACGGCAGCCTCTCCTTGACCGCCCTGATCGTCATGGCAAATACGGAAGCGCCGCCATCCTGCAGATCATCACGAGCCACGGAAGTGATCACGCAATGCCGCAGTCCCATCTGTTCGGCTGCCTCCGCCACACGCTCGGGCTCCTGGAGGTCCAGTTCCGTAGGCATGCCGGTATTCACCGCACAGAAGCGGCAGGCACGCGTGCATATATCTCCCAGAATCATGAACGTGGCGGTGCGATTCGCCCAGCATTCATGGATGTTCGGACATCTCGCTTCCTCGCATACGGTGTGCAGCGTCATGGATCGCATCATCTGCTTCAATTCTTTGAAGTGGGTTGCCTCCTGCTCCGATACCAGCTTGATCTTCAGCCAGTCGGGCTTTCTCTGCAGCGGTTTCGTCACCATCTCTCCATCCACC